>Ga0209491_10001568_pt1 | contig 43841 bp, 45 predicted proteins | sample BON02_FD_187213 | JGI IMG/M metagenome (GOLD analysis project Ga0209491, IMG submission 187213) | Freshwater microbial communities from Lake Bonney liftoff mats and glacier meltwater in Antarctica - BON-02 (SPAdes) (version 2) | ecosystem: Environmental > Aquatic > Freshwater > Ice > Glacier...
TAATGTAAAATCGCTTTATATTATTGATTCACATGTTTGAATGAGAAAATATATTACACCAGATTTACACTCTACTGTATTTTATATTTCATATTTTATGAAATCTAAAATAAAATATATATGTTAACGATTAGATTATAAAAAAATATACTTATGATATAATATATATGAGCCTTAAATATAGTGCTGCTACATGGAACATAATCGATAAGTTTTTCAATGACAACCCACAAGTATTAGTGAAACATCATATAGACTCGTATAACGACTTTTTTAGAACTGGTATGAAAAGTGTTTTTAAAGAGAAAAACCCAATTGTTCTTCAAAAAGAACAAAATCCAGATACAAACGAGTTCAAATATAGATGTGAATTATATTTAGGGGGTAAGGATGGGTCGAATATTTACTATGGTAAGCCAGTAATATATGATGATAATCGTGAACATTTTATGTATCCAAACGAGGCAAGACTCCGAAATATGACATATGGTATTACGGTTCATTATGATTTAGAAGTGGAATTTAAAATTATGGACGAGTCTGGTAAAATCCAAGAATCAAGTATAACATATGAAAAATTATTTTTAGGTAGATTTCCGATTATGATCCAATCCGATTTATGTGTATTAAATGGATTAAACCGTGAAGTTCGTTACAATATGGGAGAGTGTCGTAACGACTATGGCGGATATTTTATAATTGATGGTAAAGAGAAGGTAATAATCAGTCAAGAGAAATTTGCGGACAATATGCTTTATATTAGGGATAATTACAATGAAATATATAGTCATGGAGCAGATATAAGAACTGTATCCGAAGACGCATCCAAACCAGAAAGAACATTGTCTATAAGAATTGTAGCACCTACAACACAATACTCAAACAATCAAATTGTTGTAAATATACCTAACGTGCGAAAGCCGATCCCATTATTTATTGTATTTAGAGCATTAGGTGTTATATCTGACAAGGAAATTATTGAATATTGTTTGTTAGATTTGGAGGCAAATAGTTCAATGATAGATTTATTCATTCCGTCTATTCATGATGCCGGGAAAATATTTACACAAGAAACCGCATTAGAATATATTAAAACATTTACAAAAGGTCATACGACTAGTTATGTATTAGATATTTTAATGAACTATTTTTTACCAAATATAGGTGAATTGAATTTTCAACAAAAGGCGTTTTTTTTGGGATATATTGTGAATAATTTATTATTGGTGTTTACCAAACTAGAATCGCCAACGGATAGAGACAGTTTCAAATTCAAACGCGTAGAAGTGCCTGGTATGTTGATGTATGATTTATTTAAGGAATATTTTAAACTTCAACAAGACAATATTAAATTGAGACTAGATAGTGAATATAATATGAAAAAGTCGAAAACGATTTATCAAAACGAATCATTCAAGGATTTAATCACGAATAATTATGATCGAATCTTTAATGAAAGGGTCGTAGAAACCGGGTTTAAACGGGCATTTAAAGGAGATTGGGGTTCGGAAGAGCATACCAAAAAAATAGGCGCGGTTCAAGATTTAAACAGATTGTCTTATAATAGTTTTATTTCTCACTTAAGAAAAATCAATTTACCGATGGATTCAAGTGCGAAAGTGGTAAAGCCACGCTTATTACATGGGTCACAGTGGGGTATAATTGATCCGGTAGATACGCCCGATGGTGGCAATGTAGGGTTTCACAAACATATGGCCATTTCAACTCATATTACAAGCGGGTGTTCAAGTTATCCTATTATGAAGTTTATGCGAAGTATTTGTAATATGAAATTGCTAGAAGAGTCTAGTAAACAATATTTGTTTAGTTGTACAAAAGTCATTGTAAATGGTAGTTGGATCGGTGTAATTACCACACCTCAAGAAACAATCAGATTAGTAAAAAAATATAAAAGAAACGGTCTATTACCACTTTATACAAGTGTCAGTTGGAATATTAAAAAGAACGAATTAATTATTTTCACAGATTCGGGAAGATTATGTAGGCCAGTATTTTATGTTGATGAAAAGAATAAGGTGAGTTTCAAGAAGAAGGAAATATTAGAAAAAATCAACAATAATACATTTTCATGGTCTAATTTAATCAGTGGATTTGCCAAAAAGAAGGATGACAATTATAATGTGAATAATTGTAAGATTTATAAAATAGAAGACTTGTACGATACGGATGATTTTAGTAAATTAGACAATACCGAAGGAATTATAGATTATTTGGATACATCAGAGGAGGAAACATCGCTAATATCAATGGACTACGAACTAGACGAAAATAAACCATACACGCATGTTGAAATCCATCCATCATTGATGTTGGGTGTAATGGGTAATCAAATCGTATTTCCAGAAAACAATCAACTTCCCAGAGATTTGTTTTTTTGTGGTCAAGCTAAACAAGCTGTATCTTTATACCATTCTAATTTCTTTTCAAGATTAGATAAAATGGGCGTTGTATTAAATTATGGGCAGTTGCCATTGATTAAAAGTAGATACTTACAATATATTAATAATGAGGAACATCCATATGGTGAAAACGTTATCGTTGCCATTATGGTATATGGTGGTTACAATGTGGAGGATTCGATATTATTCAATGAAGGTTCTTTAAAACGTGGAATGTTCAGAACAACATATTATAACATGTATGAAACGCGTGAGGAAAGTTCAAAAGTAGGAGATAGTACGGTGGACTCGCACTTTCAAAATATAGAAGACGCAAATGTAGATGGTAAAAAATATGGATATGATTATAGTGTGTTAGATAAATATGGATTAGTCAAAGAAAATACAGAGATGGATGATAAAAAGGTCGTCATCGGAAAAGTTAAAACGAACCTGGCAAATCCAAATATTAGTATTGATGCTTCCGTTTATCCAAAGAAAGGACAACTTGGATTTGTAGATAAGACATTTATGACGGAAGATGAGGCAGGGTTCAGACTAGCCAAGGTAAGAATTCGTGAAGAAAGAATTCCGGCAATTGGTGATAAATTCTGTAGTCGATGTGGTCAAAAAGGAACGGTTGGACTGGTTATACCTGAGGAAAATATGCCTTTTACAGAAGATGGTATAAGACCAGATATTATCGTGAATCCACACGCTTTACCGTCAAGAATGACAATTGGTCAACTTGTAGAAACATTAATGGGAAAAGCATGTGTTACTACTGGTGGGTATGGAGATTGTACAGCATTTATTAACAAGGGTTCAAAACACGAAGAATTTGGAAAAATCCTCACACAAAATGGATATAATTCAAGTGGCAATCAAACGTTATATAATGGAATGACTGGAGAGCAACTTCAAGCAGATATATTTATAGGCCCTACTTACTATATGAGATTGAAACATATGGTGAAGGACAAGATTAATTATCGTGCAAAAGGTAAAATGGAACAACTAACACGTCAAACAGTAGGTGGAAGAGCGAATGACGGTGGTTTGAGAATAGGAGAGATGGAACGTGATGGTGTCATTGCTCACGGTGCGGCTAGATTTTTACAAGAATCAATGCTTACTCGAGGAGATGAATACTATATGGCCGTTTGTAATAATACTGGAGCAGTAGCTATTTATAATAGTAGTCAAAATTTGTTCTTAAGTCCGATGGCGGATGGTCCTATTAAATTTAACACAACTATTGATAAAAATTTAAATATAGAAAATGTATCAAAATATGGAAGACAATTCAGCATATTGAAAATACCATATGCGTTTAAATTATTGATACAGGAACTTCAAACTATGAATATTCAGATGAGATTAATTACAGAGGATAATATAGACCAATTAACAAGTATGTCATATTCAAATAATATATTAAAACTACGACATGATAAAGACATAACAGGTACGGAGGAAGTTTTAAAATTAAATATATTAAACGAAGTCCAGAATAGAAAGAATGTGTTGCGCGAAGGTTCAATATATGATATAAAAGAGCCTACAAAACTGAATGAACCGTTCGAACTGCCAACAAAAACAATGCCTGTAGAACCCGAATCATACGGATGGTCATATTATAGTTATGACGAAGACAGAGGTGAGGCTTACAAATCAACTATTTTGAATAGTAAAGGAGAGGCTACAGAAATATGGTTTGTAGGTGAAAATGACGGACAATTACCAAATAGATATCCATCTGGTTGGAACGTAAAATCATTGATATACAATGATAAAACGCCGATTATGCCAAATGTAATGATAGAAGAGTTGAATAATACTCCAGAACCAAATAATTGGAATATTAGTTTAGACGCTATACGGCGTGAAGATAAAGGAAAATTCTTCGTACTGGGTTCACCCGTAGTATCACCTTATTCACCAGATTATCCTCCTCCGATATCACCAGATTATCCTCCTCCGATATCACCAGATCCTCCTCCTGGTTCCCCAGTATACAATCCTAATAGTCCTGGTTCCCCAGTATACAATCCTAATAGTATTGGTTCCCCAGTATACAATCCTAATAGTCCTGGTTCCCCAGTATACAATCCTAATAGTCCTGGTTCTCCACCATATGCGCCTGGTTCTCCAGTATACAATCCTAATAGTCCTGGTTCCCCGCCTTATGCTCCAACCGGAAATACTCCAGAATATTGGCCACGTAGTCCAGATACACCACCACCAATGGCGGGGGGTAGTAGATTGTTCGTATTAGATTCTCAAAATCCAGTTGTTATTATGCCAAGACAAGAGACATATATTGAAACAAGTAGTAGACATCCTCAAGTTCAATCACCTATAGGTAGTGAAATTGAGATAGAAACAAATGATATAAGCGAACTAGAAAATATAGGAAAAATGATAGAAAAAACCAAACCAATTCGTGACGACGGCATAGAAATGATTATAAACTCTGAACCTGAAAAAGAAAATAACCTAGACAAATCAGACGAAGAAAATAAAGAAACAGGAGAAAAGAAAACAATTAAGTTAAATTAGGGTATTTATAATATAAAATTGAAATGAAAAATAAAATATAATTTTGTATTATAAGTAATAATGACGCAGTCAAGTGGAACTATCTCAACCGTATTTAAATCAAGACAAAATTTGTTAAAATTATTATCTCAACAAGGATATGATATAAAAGATTACGAAGAATTTAGTGTAAACGAAACACATATTATGTATAACAATAATCAACTAGATATGATGCTAACAACAAAAAAAGAAGGAGAAACTAAGAAGGTATATGTAAAATACCATTTAGCAAAAATTCTAAGAAGAGAAAATATTAATGATTACATTGACGATTTATATAATTTAGAGCAAGTAATGACAAAAAACGATACACTGGTAATTGTAATCAAACAAGAACCACGTGACCCGTTGTTAAATATATTAAATCAAATATTGGAGCAAGACGGAATATTTATCATTATCTATAATTTAGATAGACTACAATTTAATATATTAGAACACGAATATGTTCCAAAACATATAATATTAAACGAAGTTGAGATTGATGAAATGAAAAAAAGATACAATATAACGAATACTTCCGAATTGCCGGAAATATCAAGATATGACCCTGTAGCACAGGCTATTGGAATGCGACCTGGTCAAATATGTAAAATAATTAGGCCAAGTAAAACCGCAATTGCAACCGATTACTACAGAATATGTTCTCAGTAATAAATATAATGGATATATTAACAAAAACAAAAACAAATATTGAAGAATTGAATCAACGTTTTTTTTTAATTTTAGAAAATTTTGTTCCAAACTATATTCGTTATTTGAAAGAACCGTCGAATACAATCGTAGCGAATGAAATACAACATGTGAAATCTGTAGTGAATAAAATAGATTCAGATGGTTTCATATTAAAAAATAGTATGGATTCCGCAATACAAACGTCTCAAGAACGTTCGAGACAACAGAATATTGAAATTGAAAAATTAAAAGTAGAAAATGACAAGTTAAATAGGCAAGCAAAACGATTAGAAAATAAAGCCCTAACGTCAGAAGGATTATATTATGAAGAAATCGAATGGTATAGACTACAAATACAGACAATAATTGTTATGTTGATTGGAGTTATAGCATGTGGAAAGATATTTTACAATATACAAACAACAACTACGAGATAATACTACTATATTTTAGAATAAAATAGCAATAAAATAGCAATAAAAATAACTATGATCAGGATAAAACATTTTTCTATGACTAATTTATAGTAAAATGTTTCATACTCGGGAAAATAGTATATTAAAATTTAATTTAGACCAAGGAAAAGAGATTTTAAATTATAATGATGACATCGATAAATTTGTTAGTCCGCATTTAAAATTAATTCAAAGTAGTACATTGATTGAGGGATTAGATGGAACAAATGTTTCTTACAATGATAAAAAATCACTGAAAGGAGTACAAAATGTTGAAAATCAATTTAATCAAACGCTTGCATTATACGCACAAACGTATAAACAATTAAATGAAGATATATTAACAAAAAGACATTCTAATCAAAAGATAGTAGATTATTTAGGTAAAGTGGTCACTGATACAGACGGAAATAACTACTATGTAAACAATTTTGGTTTCACACATAAATATAGTCCAACTGCCTGGGAAAATAATAATAGTTCTTGCCCATCTACAACAGTATCATATGGCGATTCAATGAATGATTTTCAAACAACATTACCTATGGTTCAAGGACAACCATGTAAAATAGCCGGTCAAAATATAAAAAACAAAGATACAAACGAAGAGGCATGGGTGGACATCAAAGGAGTTAAACATCCATATAGTAATTTGGAAAAAAACGAAAGTTGTTCTTCCCAGTCAATCGAATTGAGTAGTCGCGATTATAATTTGATTCCATCTGGGAGTGCTATGTCTAGAACAGACTCATGTTTATCGCTAGATGTAAATCCTCAAGTATGGGCTCAATTACAGCAGTTAAATACACAGTTAAAAAATCAAGCAATTAAACTTACCGACGAAATTAACAAATTATCTTTAGAAGACGACGAATCCAAACGACAACTAATGAATAAAAGACAGCAATTATTAAGTTATATTGATACCATTGACAATGATAGAAACGATATAACATCTAATAACCGAATGTTAATGCAAGTAGGTGGTGAAGAAACAGATTCCAGTTTAAGAATGACCTCAAATTACTATAGCTACATCATATGGATTTTTATAATGATTTTTATAATAAGTTTAACTGTAGCAATATCGACGAATGACAACGATAAAGTAATGGGTATATCTTACGTGATAATATCTATATTTGTATTAATATTTATTGTATACTTGTACAAAAAGTTGATTAAGTAATATGATAAACTATTGAACGGTAAGTAAAATAAAAATGTGAACGATTCTCAATAAACAATATATTTAATTTCTAACAAATTATATATATATACATGTCAGTAACCGATGAAATAATCCAAGATAATCCAGATAAATATGAGACATTATTGGAATCAAGAATTTTAGGTAAACAATTACAAATGAAATTAAACCAATACAAGGCTATTCAAAATCAATATGATACCTTGTTACAATATGAAAATAATAATCGCAGACGAGCTAGCGTTGAAGTTGAAGATAAACCAATACAGCCAATTGGATACTGGAGAGATATACCAGATAAAAATTATCAAATGGGTATGGTTGCTAGTCCTACAGGAAGCACCGATAGTTGGAAATTCCTTGGAAAAACAGATAATTTGACTGATTGTAAGTTAAAGGCTGTAGAGGATAAAAATACAGCTTTCTCGAGTGTAGTATATTATCCATCTGATTTTGGTAATAGTTGGAATAAGTCATGTTTTGGTGGTGTAAAGGGGAAAAATGTTAATCCACAACCGCAGCCTAAAACAATAACATCATTGGCTCCCAATGGGACAACAATATTAGGTGGGGATGAAGGTGGAAGATTATTGAAAGAGTTGAAAACACTTAAAAACGAGATAACAGCATTAACAAAAAAGGCAAAGAAGAATGGTGGTGGATTATATAAAACACGGAATTTATTGTCAGATGAACTATCAACACAGAATGACGTATTGGATCTATTATTAGATAAATTACAAAAGGATAGAAATGAAATAAATATAATGCTGAGTGAACCGGATGATACGTCCGGAGAAGAGGATAGTAGTATAAGACAGTCATCTAGTTATACTACATATGCGCTATGGATGCTATTAGTAATGGTCTCAATATTTGTTGCTTACCACATCTATTCGAGAGAAATTTATGATATATCTATATGGGCTTATGTATTTATAGTTATTTGGATTGTAATAATAGTAAAACAATACTATACTGAAACTAAAGAATATGGTAAAAACACCTGGAATTATGTATCATCGTTCATACCAAATATACATATCTGATAATTTATTGAGACAACCACACATAATATTGTAGAATATGTAAGATATATTACTGTAATTTTTTATTATAATAATATATTAATAATGTTAAATGTATTAGATGATGGAGATTTATATGTAAAAAATAGAAAAGGTATGGAGAAACGTCTGAAAAAAGATTTAGAGGAAATAGAGGGATTTGAAGTCGTTTCAAGAAGTTTTCAATTAAAAAATCCGAACAAATTTGCGATACCAAATGGCTTAGATCCAGGTCAAATGGTTATGTGTAAGCAAAACAAAGCTAGATATATCAAACTAACTAAAAATAGTAAAAAAAATTTAGCACCTTTATCAATACAACGAATTGATGTATATGACGAAAATGGACAAAACGTATCCGTGACAAATAATAATAATTATATAAATGAATATGAATTGACGAATGGTCAATGTAAGAGTTCAGCACCTATGTCAGATGAACGTGAACAACTAAGTAGAAATTATCGTGGTCAAATTACTAGCAATAATTGTGAGTCATTATGTAATGCGGATACAAACTGTACCGGATTCGAAATAAAAAATGAATTAAACTCTGAAGGTTTAAATCAATGTTGGACATATAATCAGCCGAATATAATAGGGGATGATAACACAAATTTTATATGTCGCGTTAAACAACGAAAGGAAGGAACATCGAAAGCATCATCTAGTGGATTAGCCGAACAGATTACAGATGCGTACAAGCCTTTAACTGGTAAGTCACAACCGTGGCCAAATAGTTTTGTTAGTCAGTTAACAGATGTGCCACATGAATGGGAAGTAGATTTAGGAAAAGAAGTCAATGTTAAAAAGATAATAGTTTATGTTGATATACAAACTATTGAAAGTATTTTAGGATCACAAACAGCCGATATAAAATTATATGTATTAGACAAATATCATAATACACTTGTTACGAAATCACTACAGAATACGGTTAAACAAAATATTGACATTAATATTCCTACGTCAACATGTGGTGGTCCAGTTGCCACGAGAAATATGTCAGATTTTGATGAATTAAAAGAACTACAAACCACGTATAATAGACAATTACAAGCATATAATCAAGCAGTGAAGGATTTGATAGAAAATTCACGCGGTTATATATCAGCAAGTAATAGAAATAATAATAGATTCGCCAATACATATTTAAAAGACCATACATCAGGAGCGACTGGATATGTTACAGATAGAGGTGTATGGAAACATTTACCGAATCCACAAATGGGTAATTCAATACAGGGCAAAAATGGTTGTCCGGCTAACTGGGCGAGTGCTGAATCTATAACAGTTGATGATGAACAATCATCTTCTATATTTAATGCTTCAGAAGGAGAAATTATAAAAATGGGAGGTATTTCGATAGTAAAAGGTACACCTACAATTGCCAATCAATCGTGTAGTTATGCTGGACAAAATGTATATATCACTAATCCTAATAAAACTTCCAATAGACGATATGTCGAATGTTCGCAAAGTTCGGGTTCGTATCAATCAGACATTGGAACAACGACTATAGAAGCATGTGCAAAGAGAGCAGAAGATATGGGTTTAAATGTATTTCAAATGGGTCCCAATAATGGTGGTGGTAGAGGTAATTGTTATATCAATGGTGGAGGGTCGCCTATTAGTAATCAGTTATGTCCAAACGTTCCTGGAGTAGGTAAGATGGGTGTATCTTCTAGAGGTTATTGGCAAAGAAACGGGCGTTACTGGTGGGGTGGCTGGAAATATAAGTGGGTTTCTGGATATAATGGGTTTGCTACATATCAAACAACTGGTGCTGGTAATAGCAATTTGGGTAAAACTTTTCATATAACAGACGATTTAAATAAGAAAGAATATCCAAGTTCTATGGTATCTAGAGACGGAGACGATTTTCAATTATTACCCGGATACAATTCGTATGGAAATGACATAACTTCTGGTTCAGGATTATCTATTAAACAAATAAAACAAAAATGTATAGAAACGCCAGGAGCAGTTGGTTTTTATGTGAATGGTAATAATTACTGGATAAAAAACGCAAATATGTGGCCAAATGGAAATCGTCAGTATACAGGTGGTGATTTATATGTAAGAAATACAAAGGTAAATAATAATAATAGCTGTAGTAAAGAAGTAACATTTTCGCAACAAAGTGAAATAGACGGATACGTTAATGCCGGATTTATGAATATGAGTACAACTTGTGGTCTAGGTTCTATTTCAGAAAGAGATACCCAGTTTGTTAGAGAACAATACAATAAATTAAACGCACTATTAGATAAGATACATAAAAAAATACTAGAGTTAAGTACAGAAGATGTAAACTTAAACGAGAAATTGCTGAGTGAATATAAGTTGCTTAAAAGTCGATTAAATACATACGAGGATACTTATAAAGAGATACGGAGTGGAAAAAATATGATACTTCAAACTGACGCAATGGCAGAAGATTCAAATCTTCAAATGTTAAGTTATAATCAAAAATATATATTATGGAGTATGATTGCCGTAGGTGTTACAGCAGGAACAATGAAACTGATGAAGTAGGAATAAACAAAAATAGGAAAATGACGAATAAATAAATATTATATAAATCTCTATTGATAATATATAATATGGATAATCTAATGCCTCAACAAGCAAATGGAAGTTCGGACCAAACATTACAAACACTTCGACAAATTGACGAACAAATTCAATCAATGTATAATGATTTAGAGGTATTAAGTGTTCAACCAAACCCGAGTGTAAATAAACAAAATCAAATGTTACAAAAAATCCAAGAGTTACAACAACTAAAGACCAGTTTATATACATCATTAAGTAATAATTTAGCGACCGCCCAATCAAACGTAGCCATTTCAAGAAATAGTTTAGTGAATGAAATGGCTGTTGGTGGAGTAGTAGAACACGAATTGACAAATGTACAGCGTAATCTATCCCTCGTAAAAAATGCCAAAAATAATAAACTCAGAATGGCTGAAATAAACAACTATTACAGTGATAAATATGACACACAGGCAAAGGTAATGAAAACAATTGTATATTTCTGTATCCCTCTATTAATTTTAGGAATTTTAATGAAAAAAGAACTAATCCCTCAAAATATAGCATTAACTCTTATAGCTATATTAATTGGTTTAGCCATTGTGGTAGTTGTATTACAAATTATTGACATAATGAGTAGAGATAATATGAATTTCTCTGAATATAACTTCCCATTTGTTCCAACAAACGCAAACTCGAGTTATACAGGCAATGACGCTGACCAACCGACGAAGATAGATTTATCATTATCGTGTGCAGGTGAAGCATGTTGTCCAGCTGGGAATGTATTCGGTACGGTTTGGGATGCTACAAATAAACAATGTGTTACTCCTTCTTATAAAGAGAGTGAAAGTGAAGGATTTGTCGGTGAAAGATGTTTACAAAATTCTTTTGATAAAGCAGACTTCAACGTAAATATATTTAAGAATAATAATGTAATCAACGGTTATGACGAAAATAATAATAATTATGCCAAGTTTTAAATATTTCAGTATATTAGTATATTATTAGTAAATGGCGAATGTGTCTGAAATTAATTCTAATAATAAAACAGACCAGACAGAAGATGATAGTAATTGTATGACTATAGATAGTTTAGCTAGTGTATTAAATATTGATAAATTTAACCAAATGATAACTAACACAAGCAGTACAGTAAATAGTTTCTTAACTTCCTATATTAAATCACAAACAGAACAAACACCAACACTACAGGTTGAAATGGATAGATACAGACAAACTGCTTTAGATGAACAAAGAAAAATGATAGAAAAACATGAAAAAATGATGATCGAATTAAACAACATATTTGGATTATATGAAACACAACTACAGAGCGCAAAAAATACAGAAGATTTGTACAAAATGTTACATGCTCAAAACCTCAAATTAAAAAAAATAGTAGAAAGTGAAATACATACTATTGAAATTTCGGATAGAAAAACGTATTATGAAAATGAACAAAATGGATATGCTGGGTGGTGGGCAAGTCTTTTCAGTAAAAATTACAAGTATTTAATACTGTTATTAATATTGTTTGTAATATTAAAAAAGAGATATAATGAACCTAAATTATGGGGAACAATTATAGCTCTCGCATTGTATCCAATATTAGCTTATTACGTGATTGATTTTATAATAGGAATCTATGACTGGATAATGAGCAAGACCAAATGGGTTTATTTACATTTATAAGTTGAAAAAAATAATTTACGTTTATTAAATTATTTTTTATATTACATCGTGTAGCTATGCGAATGTGTATTTACAAATATTGTTATTCGTTTTCATATTCATCTAGAGATGGGTCAAAATCATCATAAATAATAGACACATTGTTCCAAACACCTCGTTGTTTTTTACCAATCTTTTTATTCATAAATTCAAATAGGTCACGCCCCTTGGGTACATTCTTTCCATGATGTAATTGAAACCATATCTTGAACACTTCGTAAAGACTGGTTTCCTTAATTTTGCCACCAACAGTTTTCTTCACCTTATCGGATACAAACTCACTATAGTAATCTTGCGTGTTTCTATAGCTAGAACTACTTGCTTTGACAGCGTCGCATATTTTAACTAATCCTCCTGTCATATATACTTTTTCAACCAACATTGATATGAAGATCGGACACCAATGAACATACTTTTCACCTAGTTTCTTATCAATCTCAAACTGATATTCACGTTCGTCGTCAAAATCGTCTTTAGCGCAAAACTTGGATTTAAACTCACATACACACAATCTTCGCCAGGTACCCTCGTCGTTGCTATTGACATCAAGTAATGTATTGGTACATACTACAAGCTTAAACTGAGGAATGAACGTAATACTGTCTTTGAATAGAGCACGTCCTTGTAATGGGTCCCCACCAGTAATTTCTTTCATAATACCTTCATTAAGACGGTCACCCTTTGACGGCTCTTGCATAACCGCATATCGAACACCTTTAAGTTGAACTACTTCTGAAGATGTGCTACCAATCGAGTTTCTCTTTGCAGTAATAAGAGTAATTGGAACAGTTGCCTTGTAATCACCTAAGCAAGTAGACATAAGTTCAACCAATTTTGACTTACCATTACTACCATTACCATTATAAATGTTAAACGTCTGGTCATTGTTTTCTCCAATAAGTGCGGATGCCAGATGTTGCCACATATAATCTCGCAAATCTGGTTCCGGAAACAACTTACACATAAAATCATTAATTTCGTCGATAATAGTCTTGTGTTTGCTAATATCAAGTTTTACATAACTAATTTTGGTAGACTTGGAAATATAGTCATCTGGTTTACCTTTGCGAAACGATTTTAGGTCAAAGTCAATAATACCATTATTAAAACACAATAATTTTGGATTTGCATCAACTTTATCAATAAAATCGCTATCATAAAATATCTCCTTCGCTTCACGCATAATATTATCCTTTACACCTCGACGCTTTAGGTCATTTGATATTTTGCTTAATTTACCGCATTGTTTTTCTAATGCTTCACGTTTATCAGTATCAACCAATGTCATATGAGAGTATAATATCTGCATTTTGTCGAAATATATCTTGAATAATTCTTTTGAAATAGCCATTCTTAAATTGGTTCCACCTTCATTTTCTTCCCAACGATGATTAATAAATATGTACCAAATATCTTTCTTTATAGAGACACAAGTATAATCGTCTTTATACATATGATACAATACCATAGCGAAATCAAAGTCAGTCGGATTCTCAATTGTTTTCTCGACAAAATATCCAATCGTTTCTTCTCTTACTTCCTTATACTTGGTGTAATTATCATTCTTAGCCCAATACATAATAGATCTGAATGTTAGTCCGTCATCATTACATCTGTCAAACCTACACCACATTTCATAATATTCCGGAATCTTATCAAATTCAAACTTATCTGATTGGGCACTGAACGCAATCCAACTAACAAATAGTTTGTCACTTGTGTTTTTCAACGCCCATCCTACACGAATCCACTTATCATATGGATTATAGTAATTTTCAGTTAAACACATTGTATATTGATGTGTTTCTTTGATTTGATAGTCCTTTGAATCTACATCACTTAATAGTTCTTCAACAACGTCATCTAACATATCTCGACTTGTAACGTCCGTTATATCGATTTTCTTATTTCTATCAATGATTTTAAGGCGATTCTTAGGTTTATTTTGTTTAGCATACTTGACGGTATTATATTCGTCTTTAATACATTCTAGCATATCAAATGTGCGATGGCCTTTATATTGTGCTGTTAGGAGATGAAAATTACTTTTCACATCAAATTTGGTTATCTCATTTATATTTAAACACCAATCAGTGTTATTGTCTAATTCGAGGGTATAATGATATTTTAACATATAACTTTCATTTCCTGGCTTTCTAGAACCATATAGTTGCCAATTGGTGGTACCTTTTGTAATACCCTCATCTAATACTTCATCCCATGTATTTTGTAAAGGCAATTCGGACCATATATCCTTGATTTTTGTAACAATACGAGATCTTAAAATCATTTGTAAAGTTCTATCCATATGAATACCGATAATCATATGAATCCCGTCTTTGGTAATTTTATCCAATATATTCACATTTTCCTTTTCAAATATAAATACGGGAATATTACTGTTTATTGGAATATTTAATATATCTTTAATTTCTTGAAAATATAAATCAACCATATCATTAATATGCGTATCAGTGTGTTGTCTTCTTTCGATAGAAGTGTCGTATCGAAAATCAAAATCAACTAATATCGGTCCACATTCAATGTGCTGTTTTTCAGTAAGAAATTCATACTTACCATCTTGAAACACGTGCTTTATATATTTAGTATAAAATTCATTCAAATCTGGTATTGTATATGAACCTCCTTTAATAGATAAAGCATTATCACCGATTCTAGTGTGTGTATATCCCTCACCTTTTTGCGAATAACACGAATTTAAATAAGAATCAAATGATTGTTTCACTTTTAACATAATATGATATATATAGACATATTATTTTTATGTCAATTTTTTATAAATTAATCCTTATAATTTTTAAAATTACTTGCGTGTAAATGAATAATACAAAAATAAGGGATACTAATACATAATCTCTTTCTAAAATATCTAACCTATGAAATATCTTCAAAAAATGAAAAATCTATATTGTAAAAGTAGATACTAATGTAAAATGACATAAACCAATCACTATATATAATCTAGTATACTAAAATATATGTCTGAATTATTAAATGCGACAAGAAGTAATTACAATGAAATAATCGTTATTTCAAAAGAAACAATCAAGCGTCTTTTGAAGGACGTAAAGGAGTTGATAAAACATCCATTAGATAGTCATGGTATATATTATAAACATGATGAAAGCAATATATTAAAAGGGTATGTATATATTTGTGGTCCAAAGGATACAGTGTATTTCGGTGGAAATTACTTTTTTGAATTTACATTTCCATATGATTATCCCCATAAACCACCAAAGGTAGAATTTAAAACAAATGATGGTATTACAAGATTTCACCCCAATATGTATCGGTCAGGAAAGTTATGTTTGTCTATTTTAAATACATGGAAAGGTGACCAGTGGACCGGCTGTCAAAGTATAAGGACTATATTATTGACAATTGTAAGTATAATGGACAATATGCCACTATTACATGAACCCGGGTTTATACAAACACATCCGGATGTTACAAAATATAATAAAATAATTTACTTTAAAAATTTTGATTTTTCTATAAACAGTATTTTATCAAAGGATTCCGGTTGGCATATTTCTCCTTTTAATGATATTTTTGAAAAAGAAATGGAAGAGCAATTTACAAAAAATAGGGCAGATATATTAACCATTTTAGAGGAAAAGAAAAAAGAGACGCCATATATCATAAAAACTTGTATTTATTCAATGACCGTACATATAAATTGGGAAAATACCTACAATAATTTTTTACAGATTAAATTACAATGACTGCATAAAATTTAACGAAAATTTAATATAAAATTGAAACGAAATAAATAATAATATATATATATTATTCAAGAAGATGCACTTTTGCGATAAATGCGACAATATGTATTATATCAGAATCTCGTCGGAAGATGAGAATTCGCTAATATATTATTGTAGAAATTGTGGAAACGAAGATACACAATTGACCAAAAATAACATATGTGTCTCAAAAACTCATTTGAAACGGAGTGAACAGAAATATAATCATATTGTGAATGAATATACCAAACTTGACCCAACACTACCTAGAATTAATACTATCAAGTGTCCAAATAGTGAGTGTGCTAGCAATACGGAGGGTAAATCTAGAGAAGTTGTATATATTAGATATGATGATACGAATAAGTTGTATATTTATTTATGCGCCAATTGCGATACTCTATGGAATACCGAACAGAATAAGTAATACTGTAATAAATGAACATTTCGATAAATAATATAATTGACTGACTAAACAGAAACGAAACGAATAATATTATTTTTATTTGTTTCCTTTTATTTAAAAATTGATGTAATTTAAAAGTAAAAATAATATATTATTATAAGAATGAGTGATTTAGAACAATCTGATATTGAGAATATAATCGATGATGAGGATTCCATAACTGAATATACTAATTCAGTTAAACCTACATTTTCAATTACAAATAAAACGGAAGATAATATTGTTTCTGACTTAAAACAAGTTTTACAAAAAGTAGATGATGATAATGATATAGAAGATGATGATATTGATATTGAAGATGATGACATAGAAAATGATGACATAGAAAATGAAACTGACGATGATACAAGTGTGGTAAACTCGGACGATGATGATGACGCTATTAGTATTGATGAAGAATCTGGAATAATTACTAACAAGAATAAACCTACTATCGTAAAAAAAACAAAGATGACTGGTGGATTACCTACAACATCTACTTTAGATATACCTATTGAATTTGAAAAAAATGAATCTGATTATGAATCAGATACGGATGAAGAAAATGAGGATGATTATCTACAGAAATTCGACAAAGAAACGAGACAAGATTATATTATACAACAACATCCTGAATCAATTAATCACAATTATGATGAAATTTATAATTTAGCAAAGGTCCAGCGAAATAAAGATAATATTGTCGTTGATAGTTTACATAAAACCATTCCAATATTAACAAAATACGAGAAAACACGAATATTAGGACAGAGGGCAAAGCAACTGAACAATGGAGCCAAACCACTTGTAAAGTTAACTACTCAAATTATAGATGGTTATTTAATAGCATTGAAAGAGCTTGAAGAAAAAAAGATTCCTGTCATTATCAGAAGACCCTTACCAGGCGGTGTTTCCGAATATTGGCATCTTAGAGATTTGGAAATTTTGTAATGTGTATAGACCGACTATTATAACAATGATATTATACTATAAAAATAAATAGACTATTTTATTTTTATACTTATTGAACATCATTACATATTGTTTTATTGTCTGTCATAATTGTTATTGTCTCGCAAATATAATTGAGTGGATGTTTCATATTATTATATACATTTTCAACAAAATCGATATGCGAACTCATTTTTTTACATTCATTGAATATTTCTCCATCCAGTTTATTACAAATAATAGTTACCTTTTCATGAATTGCTTCAATGTTTTTATTCATTAGGAGTAATATTTCCTTTATTTCATCGAGAGTGGCCGTCATTTATTATACATAATATAATAACAATAATAATGTGGTTTGAACGATTAAACCAGAAGTGCCATCGTGATATAAACTTTTGAATAATCCCAATGGTTTGTAATAATATTCCTCTAAATAGGGAAATAATTTACTTGCCTTCATTATAAATCCATATAAAGCACTTGCTATAAATGTCCATGCCAGAAATTGAATGATATATTTTGCTGAACTACTACGAGTAGGAAACTTCATAAAATATAAAATAATTGCTTGAGTAGTGGCGCCAACAAATCCAGCAATCAATGCGGCAGCCAACATTGTATGTTTCATAAAATATGGTTCCAAATACTGTATAAATGGAAAAAAAGCTTTTACACTTGGTATAGGATTATATAGTGATAATGCTCTAAGTACAACATCATATAATGCGGTTGCTATAAAAGTTAAAACTATTAACCTACAAGTATTATATTTGTACTCCTCCAACATTTTCATATGTATATATACTTATGTTATATTATTTTTTGATAGGTTTCTATACGAACGCAGTAATATAGTTTAACACTTCCATCTATTACCGCAATCTAGACAATTTACAAATGTTGTCATTGGCTCATCAGCAGACCTTGTTTGTAGCTGATAGTAAGTACATTTCTTTGACTTACACTTCCAACACTTGAAGTTGTCTGTAGAAGCTTCTAATTTCGGTTCATATTTATTATCGTCTCTAATTTTTTTGTCTTGAATTAAATTATCCCACCTATCTGGTCTCATTTCTTGGTGAGTCATGAATGCCAACGTATGCGCCTTTATCGTTTTATCTATCATTGCCTGCTTTATTCCAGTATGTTTTAAATTAATATAAATACTTCGTAATCGGTCCAAATATATTTTCACAAAATAATTATTATCCCATTTTTTTACTACGTTTAATTTGGCAGCATGTTCCAGACTATAATTAAATATTCCTTTTTCTAAATTGGAACAGATGGTTTCATCCTCTAATATAGTTTTTAACCTATCAACTATATTTTGTCTGAATTCTTCTGAATTATCTATTTTACGCATATTATACTATTACTATATTTATAGTAATATTTCTTTAATCAATTTTTTTACATTTTAAACAATAATAATTATTTGAGATGTAATTATCGCGACATTATTTATTCACATTTAGTCTTCATCACTATAAGTATATTCCTCAAACTCTAATTCCAGTTCGGATGACGTATCATCTTCCCATTCATTTTCGTCTCTACTATCTTTACTACTCGTATTATTAGCGGTTTCATTATCATTGTCATCTACGACAAACCCATCTTTTAAATAACCAGATTTTGTTTTCATTTCAGCAGGAATGTTTTCTAGTTCGTCTTCTTCGTTCTCATCTTCTTGTGCTGTATCGGCGAGGTTTTCAAATCCCCCGAACAATTTTTCATAGAATTTATTCCACAATTCAATAGATAAATCTACATATTCGTTATTACTTGATTGGGCTACTAGAGCACAGCATCCAAAATATAAAATATTATCTACTGGAGGAGGAAAATCATACTTATTTTCCGTATTTGCCTTGCCACTATCTCGCGCATATAATGAAACCGTTTTAAAAGGAAATTGTTCATTCTTAGTGGTCCAAGAATGTCTCAATATAAAATGTTCATCCTTCTTGAACTTACATTTCTTGTATAATTCGTCTTTTTCGTTTACATATTTGCTTGGTTTTAATTCACCAGTCTTTTCAACTAATACGATATTCACCATAACTATTAATCTTTTGTATAATAGGTTTAAATGGTTTATGCTAATATATAAATAATGCTGATATATCCAATTTATAAAAATAATGTATGTGTAAATGTCGACCCAAATGATACCAAGGCATTAAATGATTATTTTCAAACTAAATATGATATATTACATTTTGATGTAACCGATGGCATTTTACAAATTATAAACAATAAAATATATAAAATGAAGAAAAATGTCGAATTTGAACATTATCAATTTAGCAATGAAATTTCTCTTCATCTAAAAAATAACGACGTTAACAATAAGAATGAGATGTTTCACATTCCACTAGGCTACACTTATGATAAACTGGAAATAAAAAAATATAAACTCACAAACAACAGTTTATTGACGTTACTAATAGAAAATAATAAAAAGATATATTTTGAAACGAGTGAAAACGAAATTACAGAATCGATAAAAGAGGATTTGATTACGTTCTTATCATTATTAAAACTTTATAAATAGTATATAATATGCTTCCGTGGATTATTCAAATGAGTATTATATCATTAATATTAATTATATTAGTTCACTACCTATTTACTTTTTTTAAGACAAATTTAACCATTCCAAAAGTAAAGGATTTAGTAAACAAACCTCAAAAACAGTATGAGGCCTTATTTGATACTATGAAGGAAACAATAACTCACTCGTCTAAAATAGAAAATGATAGTGTTAATATGAAAAATGAACTAAAAAATTATTTGAAGGAATTAAGCGAGAGTAAAAATGTATTGGTACCCACATCAATTCCTACCGCCATATCAACTACACCTAATGTAAATAATATGGGTGGGTTGTTAACCAATGACAGTATAATGGGTGGCTCTTTTTCATCGAATAGTTATTCATCGTTTTAATTATTCAAGTATACGATAGTAGCATAATTATATCATATCATCGAAAACTATTTAAATGTAATAATATAAATACACCATATGCGGCTGTTACCTACCGAGAAAAATGATTTATTAAGACGTCTACCAGATTTGAAACTTTCTTATGAAAATATACATAAGAAAGTTTTTAGTGAAATGTATTATTTAATTCCAAAGGGGAAAAAACATTTAGTGTGGTTTACATATTTTGAAGACAAAAAAGTCTGTATTTTTATGGAAATTACTACCGGAGCACGTAAATCAATTGATAACATATACATTGTTCCACAAATTTTTGAAAAAAAGTTGTCTTTGGGGACTATACTACATGGGACATTGTTTACTATGAATGGAAATAAGTTCTTTTCTGTTGAGAACATTCATTATTATAAAGGAAAAAAAGTTGAACATAATGATGAGAATTTCAAGTTAAATTTATTACAACATATTTTTAACAATGAATTAAAGCAAACGGTTGTTACCAATAATGGAGTATGGATTGGACTACCTATTATTGAAACATCGTTTGATAATGCTTTATCGCGTGCTAAACAATTACCATATGAAATTTCGTCTATACAGAACCGTGATTTTCGCGGTACATCGAATTTGTATAATTCAACACTTTATAAATCATATGATACGTTGGACTCAGAACCTATTATATTCTCGGTGAAACCTGATATACAAAATGACATCTATCATTTATATGTAAAAAATAAAAGTAATGGTTTGGAATTATATGACATTGCTGCTATACCAGATTATAAAACGAGTGTTATGATGAACAGCGTGTTTAGAATAATTAAAGAAAATGACAATTTAGACGCTTTAGAGGAAAGTGATGACGAAGACGAATTTGAAAATATGAATGAAGATAAATTTGTATATTTAGACAAGTGCGTAAAAATGGAATGCGTCTATTCTAAGAAATTTGACAAATACCTTCCATTAAAGGTTTCTCCACAAGGAAACATTATATCTAGGCAATCCATTCAACTAAACAAATCGCAAGAAGTGCCAAATTCAACAAGACCTGCTTATTCGTCACAACCGAGGTATTTCAATAAATCGAATAAAAAATGTTAAATGAAAAATGTTAAATGAAAAATGTTAAATGAAAAATGTTAAATGAAAAATGTTAAATTATTCTTTTTTATAAGAAGTATATATATACACATGTCTTTAGTTCAATCAGCAGGATTAATTAATTCACAAAATGCCCATTTTTCAAACCCTGGGTTTTCAAGTAAAGTTGGCGCGGTAAGTGGGTGTGGTGGCTCAGGTAGTGAGTTATCGTTACAACAAAAAGGGTTATATCAAGTTGTAAAGACAGGTGGAAAAAGGAAAAGACACAGTCGAAAAGGTAAAATGTTCAAAGGTGGTAATAGCTATGGATTTTCTCAAAATCAGTCAATCGCATCTACATCTGGCGTTAACGAGGGTGGTTCAGTTCATTTAGCTGAATTCTCAAAACAAGATAATAATGGTATTAATTCAGATACAAATATGAATGCTTCCAAACAATCAAATCAATCTGGCGGTAGTGGTGGTGACTCTACCGGATATTCTTATGGCACAGGTGGTTATCCTTATTACTCGTATAAACCATCTCAAGGTGAGAACTTGTCTGTGTTTGCCGGTTCTGGCTATCCTCCCATTTCACGTGGATTAAATAGCCAATGTGGTGGCAAGAAGAGAAGAAGTTCGAAAAGGAGCTATCGCAAAAAGAGCTCTCACAAAAAAAGAATCCATACTAGAAAACAAAAGGCAGGCAAAAAGAGAAATCCTACCAGAAAACAAAAAGCAGGCAAAAGAAAGCGTACATCAAGTCGTAGACAACGAGGTGGATACAGTCAATATATGTCTAATGTAGCCAACACACCTAGCTATTCTACAGGCGCGCCCCCATCATTAAGCGCGAATGAATCCGCATTAGCTAGTCCTCCTCCTTTTACACCAAAAAATGAATGTTTAAATTCGTGGAAGCATCTAGGTGATACACCTCCATACAATAAAATTATATCTTAATTATATTTTAATCAAGCATACACCTTTTAATGGTTCTTCCTGTTTCTTGATTTTTTTAATACTTTCATCATTTTTACTTGGGTCGTAAATAGTTTCCCATTTATTATTAGAATACCGAGTATTGTCGGTGGAAATGATATTATATTTTTGTTTCATATAATATTGTCTTCTTTTATACCATTGTTTTTCAAATATATCGTGACTGTCAATTATATCAACTACTAATGGTGAGGTGTGCTTCGTCCTCAAAATTCTACCAATAGATTGACAAACATCGGTCTTTGGGCTGGCCATAATCAACGTAGTCAATGTTTTAATGTCGAGACCCTCTGATGCCATCGCATAAGTAGCTATAATTACTTTTTTGCCTTCGCTTATTTTCAAATCGGCTTCTTTCATACCACCAATATAATAACCAACTGTTGCTATGTTACGATGTTCTATTGCTTGATGTAAATAGGTAATCAATGACTTGTTGTGTGCTAAAATCATAATTTGTTGGTCTCGGTTGTTTTCTAACTCAGTTTGTAATACTTTTAGAATAAATTCAGACCGGTTGTTGTAATTACATAATTTTGAAATCATCGTACTGTATAATGGATTCCCACGATAATCATACTTGATTTCATTAAACTCGTCATCAACCACCTTATAATGAATGGCCTTTACGATTACTTTATGTTCAGATGTATCAGTCTTTTCCTTGTGAATAATATCCCCTAAAAACATTTTAAATACTTTGGTTAATCCATCTTTTCGCTGCATAGTTCCAGACAGACCCAGTGTGTAGTTTGTAATCGTTTTCATCATACACCTGCTAAATACTTCTGCTCCCAAATGATGTGTTTCATCATATATAGACAGTCCAAAACTGTCAAATAAATGCTCTGGGTATTCTTTTTGAGAAAGTGACTGTAACATACCAATCACAATGTCTTTGTTTTCAATATCGACTATTTGACCTTGTATTTTTCCAACTCTAGCAGACGGCAAGAATTGTTGGATTCGCTCTATCCATTGATTTAATAAAAATGATTTATGAACAATAACAAGTGTTTTTTTTTTTAGTTTGGCAATAATATATAATCCCATTACTGTTTTACCTTTACCCGGGTCAACATCCAATAATCCACCTCCACTTTCCTTGACAAAATCAATATATTTGTTGACTATATTGATTTGATATTCTCTCAAGTCGCCAGTAAACTCAATGTCAATGTCATCGCCTTGTGGGAGTTTGTTTTCACTGAAATCTCCAAAAGTATCCTGTCCAAAATATCTTGGTAGATAAAATTTATTAGGTGATTCTCTATAAATGGTAAATGGTTCCGGTTGAACAGGTGATTTAGGGATATATGCTTTTACTGACAGCTCATCGCGAATATATAATTGTTCTTTTGTAGATAAACTCGATTTTAAAATAGAGTATCCTTTTTTACCCAAATACGCCATAATATAATTATATTATTGTATTTAATGAAAATATATTTATTCAATTTTAATATAAAAACATTTAGACTCTGTATTGAAAAATAAAAAATATAATAATATGATATATGGAACCTTACCAAAATCTATTCAAAAAGAGCAATTATCATCATCTCGCTCTACTCGCTGTTTTATTTTTATATAGCGTTTTCAATATTCAAACCCCTATAATGTTGGCCAATTTAATAGATAACATTTATGGCAACATTGTTGTCATTTTTGTTGCGTTTTATTTATTCGCCAATACACACCCTGTTGTTGGTGTAGTTGGATTGTTTGCTGCCTATGAATTAATTCGTCGTTCAAGTCATTCAAATGGAACACTTGCTATTCAAAGATATTTACCTACTGAATTAACGAAAAGTGGTCATTTAAGCGCATTTAACCAGTTTCCAGTTACCTTAGAAGAGGAAGTTGTAAAACAAATGGCCCCTTTAGTAGAAACAGTTGGACCAGATAATCTTCATTATAAACCGGCAAGTGATGATACACATAACGCGATGGACATACAAGATACGTTGTCTGTTATTTAGAAGAACATATCACTCACGTAACTAGAGTAGTAGAGAGAAATTCTATAAATAATAGGTGTTTATTTATAGAATATTATTTATAGAATATTATTTATATAATTATTGTGACAATTGGTTCCACATTATTCTGACTTTAGTTTTTTAAACACATATCTTCCACCGTATACGATTCCAGATGCGACTACTATACCTATCAATACGTATAAAAACGGCTGTATTTGTTCCATAGTTACGTTCGGACCCATTGTGCTTGTATTTGTATTTACACCACCAGGACCTTCCTGAATTAATAATTCTCCTTCTTCATTTACAGGCTGACAATCTATATATATATTACCATCATTACCCTTTGAGTTAGCACCATTTTTATTATAAAATAAATTGTTATCTTTTATAGTCGCGGATGTTTTCTTTATGATTTTTTTTAATTTGTCTAAACTTTTTGTATCAATATTTAAGGAATCTTCTATATTATAAACTACGTATGAATATGACCCATTACACGGAGTATATGGTAACGTACCAGTATATGAAAAATACCCCTTTTTATCCGGTATAAAATTGTTTAAAGAGAAATTACCCATAGAAAGAGTCACAGATTCATATGAATTTGGAGTTCTTACTGATGCCTCTTCCAATAAAGTATTTAATTGGACCGACCCTTTATCAGTTTTGCCACCTGTTCTGAATGGAATAGAAACAATTAAATTTTTACCTGGTCCACTATGAATAATTAATATTTCTCCATCCACATTGACATTATTGTATTTATGTAACGATGGTTGATAAATTCTAATCTCTTTAGCATTATATTGTTCATCATTGTATTTTACTGGGTTTGTCTTTCCAGTGTAGTTTAAGGATAAAAAATCACTCGAATTTGTGATATTAGGTGAATATGTTCCATAGTCATAATTATAGTCACATTTTAAAACACATGGCCCCATAACACTATTCAACGATATATTTATAGGTGACGTAGCGTTTGGGCAGTTTATTGTATTATTCATATTAATATAAGATTATATAATAAATACGATATAATACTTTTTCTTAAAGTATTATATATGAAACTTTCTAAAAATAAATTAAACAAAATAAAGTTAAAACGAAATACCTCCAGAAAAAAATTCAATTTAAGAAAACATAAGAAGAGTTTACATGAAAATTCTAAAAAAAGAAACAAGCGTAATACTCATATTAAACGAAAGACACTTAAACTGTATTTAGGAGGCTTAAACGATAATGTCACTACAATTAATACGAACACTATTACTGCTAATACAAATTCCGAAACGAGTGATCAAGAAAACAAGGTTAAAAAAGGAGTCGATACATTATCTCAATATGTATGTGACTCTAACAAGTTAGATACAATAGTCCCCGATGATATAGATGAAGCAGAAAAAAAATATAACGACCTTGATAATTCCATCATATTTTGCCCAGATAATAATAAAACCGAAATTCTGGATAAATGGGCTAAATATATTGAACTGTTCGAAACAAAATTCGGAAAGAAACCAACTGGATTTACTATTATCCCTAGATGCGAGTGGTTATTTGTGGGTGATATTAATTATAATAATGTTCCAGATACTCTTGAATTGGCCAAAGAAAAACTGGAAAAATATATAAATTTGCTACAGACCAACAATGGAACTGAATGTCAGAGCTCTATCGAGACTGCCTTGTATATTTATCTTGAAAAAATACAAACACAATTTCCTGATTTTTTGACTGAACCTGCGACTGAACCTATGACTGAACCTGCGACTGAACCTGCGAGTGAACCTGCGACTGAACCTGCGAGTGAACCTGAGACTGAACCTACGACTGAACCTGCGACTGAACCTACGACTGAACCTGCGACTGAACCTGCTATTATCACAAATGACGAAATTAAGAGTATGTTTTCAAAATTAACAAGTGGAACCGGCAAAGATACTATATCTTTGGTTAAATTTATAAAATTTTTGAAAGACAATGATAATTCGGATGCTATTTTAATAAGAAAATCTATCGGATTTGACGAACCACTTACACTTTCAGAAATAACAAAAGGAAAGGATACTTCAGATGAGACGATTTTATTAACCCTATCAAAAAATTCTCAAATATTTAATTCATTATTTCGCACGTATATAGAATTTACAAATCAAACAGGTGGTGATGAACCTATATCTCAACCTGATATAAATGCCAATATTACTGATATTAGTGAACTACAGTTTGCTAATTTTATAAATTGTGGTCAATATAGAGACAAGTCTAAAAATATATTTGATTGTAAAAATGTTAAAAGTACTAGGACTACCGAGAATTCTATAGCGTCTACCAATAGTAATGGTAACGTTGTATTAGAAGCAAATAAAACTGAATTTAACGAGAATTCTATAGCGTCTACTAAGAATAATGGTAACATTGTATTAGAAGTAAATGAAACTGAATTTAACGATAATTTGAAACATGTAACAGTAGATATTTTTATTCCGAGAGAGGCTGAAGTAATAGTTAGAAATTATGCTAAAAATACAGCGAATGAAACCTTGACTGGAATTTCAAATATAGGTATGTAAAAATAAAAATAAAAATAAAAATAAAATTGATTTTTTGTAATTTTATATATTGTTATAAAAAGCAATAAATTATGGTTATTCGGTTTATTATCAGGATATTCACATATATAACAACTATAATTTGTCCATCAAAGGTAAGTTTTAACATAAATAAATGTACTATTACTAATAATGCTAATGAATGTAGTAGTGATGATAATAGTGATAACGAAATAGATTTTGCTGAACTCGATGAAAACAATAATATTACTGTATATCCGTTTAAGAAATCACAAAGCTATACAATTAACAGATATTATTGTGGGTTTTGTGCCGGAAATATACAATATCCACAACATATGTACAACGATAAAGTTTATTGCTCTATTTCTTGTAGAAACTATCAATTTAAATGCGACGAAAAATCAAATAACACAATAAAACACCATAGTTTTAGTATTTAGCAACTATTTATGTAAATAGTTGATTACACCGTTGGTAACCTAAAAGCCGTTTTAGAAACAATAACTTACATTATTTTTTCTAAATTATTTACATCAATCAGAAATAAAGGTATAACCCTACATCTAGTAAAATGGAATATATCTCATTATAGCATTATCATATAATGTGGCCTGAAAGGTTGCGTTTAGACCATCTACATAAACCGTATCTCCGTTGGATATCTCGTCACAGCCATATTCGCTAGTACAACTTTTTGATTTGAACGAAACAGGTAGTTTCAACTGATTGTTATTGTCACTCATTGTGTAATATTGCCACTTATCACGCCCAACATATAATGGACGCCCCATTAAAGGAAGCAACATTTCTTGTCCATTCATTCGTTTTAATAGACCAACTTGTCTATAATTTGTATCTACAGCGCGTGTATTTATATTAATTGGTATACCCCCACGAACATCGTTCGACATTATAACACGTTCATCCTTAAGTGGAGGTGTATATGGATTCATTAAGACATCATTTTGAACATTTGAGAAAGAATAACTTGGTCTTGGGAATAAACCAAATAAAGAGTTGGTATTAGGAAGATCTGACGATATATTAGTAGATAGATTTATATTTTGTCTCTCGTTCATACCGTTATTATCATCTGATTGTTTAGTATAGACAATATATGTAATTATACCTAGAGCAATTATGACAAATGTAAATGTAAAATTTTCAAAACAAATGACACCTGGTGGACATTTTGACATATTATATATTATTAATGAGATTAATATATAATAGTTAGTATGAATTATTGAACGACATTATCATCTTACTTTCCAGTAATTTTTGAAAACATACCAGTAAGTCCTTCTAAATCTAATTTACTCATAAAAGATTCGGCTGTTGCTAGAAATGGTTCCATTCCTTTGATATTTTTCATTAATGACTCTTGTTGGTCCAACAACTTTTTTGTTTGCCCGGTTAATCCTTCAATTCCACCTTCTCCAACTGTTTTTTGAAGATTTTCGTAGGCCTTCTCTAGTGTTCCAGCATAATCTAATTTATTCGGTTTCTTTGCATTATTAGAAACAGTTGTCATGCCTTCTGGCTCTTGTTCTTCTTTCATCTCTTTTGGTGCTGCATTCATTTTCATATTATTGTCTTCCTTTACAGGTTGTTTCTTTGAGGGTTCAACGCCTGTTTTGGACTGTCCTCTTTGAGAAGACATACCTTCTGTAACAAATCTGCTTCTCGTGGAAGTAAAAATAGAAGTGGATACTATGGCAATCATAAGAACAATAATCATATTTTTACTAAAGTAAGTTGATAAGAATCCGACAATTAAGAAAAACACGACAGCTTCAGTATTTTGGACGACTAGGTAACCTAATATATTTAATATGGCTAATATTAAAACAACGTATAACACGTTTTTATCGTTTAAAAGTTTATCCAGGTTTGGCATTACGAACTTCATTATTATATATATACTATTAATAGAAAAAATTGAAATTGAATAATTATATTCGTCTAAATGAAACACAACGAATAATATGTCTAATTATAAATTGGCTATCTTAGAACCATACTTACCATTGAAGCATGGTATTCTAAACAAAAATCATCAACACTTGTATGGGCATTATTTAGTGTTAGAATCAATAAAATTAAGTGAATTTTATGACAAATTTGAGGAACTACACACTGATACACAAAATTTAACTAAAATGTATCATGACAATTTAAACAAACTTCAATATGAAATGAATGTTCACAATCTTCATCCACTTATACGAAATTACCGAGATATCATTAAAAATTCTAATCAATTCGCAATTCAAATAATTGAACAGGTTACTATTTCAATTGGCCCATCCGAATTGGATACATACTCAGTTGGCATCAATAAAACCCATTGGATACGATTGATTCAAAGAAGATGGAGAGAAATTCAAAAGAAAAGATTAAATAGTAGGAAGAATCTAAATAATCTGAAATATAGAGAAATAACTGGTAATTGGCCAGAGGCTTGTAATATTAAATTTACACTGGGTTTGTAAATATTCTATAACATATATGTATGTATAATTCAATAAAGATACAATTTTAATACGCGTTACGGTTATATTTTCTTCGGGATTTTTTTGTTCGTCTTCTACGAACGTTGCCTCTATTTCTGGATTTTCCATAGGTATAGCCACCTACTAGACCAGCACCAGCACCAGCACCAGCACCAGCACCAGTTCTAGGTACAAACGCAGGAGCAGACGGATTAGTTCCGGTACCTGCAGCACTAGATAATGTATTTATATCGCCTTCTAAATTTTTAATAGAGGTTTCCAATTTATCCATATTTATCATAGAACTAATGCTAGTTTTAATATTTTTAAGCGATTGTTGTTGTTTTGTATCGGCCTCCGCAATTAATTGCTTCATTTCTGTATTCGCAACACTACCCTTACTCTTAATATTATCAATTTGGTCTCTAATTTTAGAAATTTGTATTTGCATATTGGACAATGTTTTACCAAGCATACCTCGCTTAGCTTCCAACACAGCACTTTGAGAAACAATAAAACTAGATACGTCTTCTAAATTTGCCATTTTGTTCAAGGTATCTTTATAATTAACAGGTGGAGTAGCCATTATATATTTAATAAATATAATAATAAATATAATAATAAATATATTGATTGTTATATTATCAATATAGTTCTTATTCTTTTCGTATAATATCCGCTAGACTTAAACGAATTTTCCGCAGATTAGTTAAGACATATTGTATATTTTTTGATAAATCTTTATTATCATTCACATTAAAGTTTTCTAAATTATCTATTTCTTCTTGAGTATTTGTAATATCGCCAATTATATTTATTAAATTATGATGTTGTTCATCTAATTTATTATTTATTTTTTTTAATTTCTCTCTACTACTCTTTGTCATATTCTCCATACTGTCTATCTTAGCTTGCTTACTTTCTAATATTTTTTCGATGTCTTTGATTGATATATCACCTTTCACCATCTATATTACACCTAGAATTTATATATCATCTTCATTAGTTTTTACTAAATCGTCCAATTCACGTTTTATGATGGATAATTCGTTGATAATTTCTCTCTGGTCTTGGTTTGACTCCCTTAATTTGTTATCAGTTAATCGTAAATCATTCGTTATATTATTAATATATTGATTTATCCCTTGAAGGAACTTCATCTGTTTCTCTTTTTGAGTAATAATATGTTTAGTATATTGTTTATAATCGTCCACTACTCCCCTAAGAAACTCATTTTCATTCACAGTTGTTCTCAACATATTACGCTTAGCACATAACATTTTTTTCCTATTTTCTAATTCAGCCTTTATTTGAAAAATTTTATGATCTCGTATGGCTAACTCCATAATATATATATATGCGATTATTAATTTATGTATTTTACTTACATAATCAGTTTACATTGTGATTCTGTTATGTATTTCACTACAGAATGTAAACAATATACAACTAATATGCAACGAAATGATATATAAAATCAATATAAAAATCTGTGTCTATAATATTTAGGATGTCCAAGCCTCAAAATGAACCATTGCTACAAGAAGACGATAACCGCTATGTAATGTTTCCAATTCAAGACCAAGATATATGGCAAATGTATAAAAAGCAAGTTGATTGTTTTTGGAGAGCCGAGGAAATTGATTTGTCCAAAGATATGGCGCATTGGGAAGGCTTACAAAAAGAAGAAAGGTATTTTATTTCGATGATATTGGCGTTTTTTGCAGCATCCGATGGAATTGTATTGGAAAATTTGGCGGCCCGTTTTATGGGCGAGGTTCAGTTGTCAGAGGCACGTGCGTTTTATGGGTTTCAAATAGCTATGGAGAATATACATAGTGAATGTTATAGTTTATTGATTGATTCATATATTAAAGATAGGGAAGAAAAAACATTGCTATTTCATGCGATTCATAATTTTCCGTGTATAAAGAAAAAGGCAGACTGGGCAATAAAATGGATTCAAGATAAACGAAGTTCTTTTGCGACGCGTCTAATTGCGTTTGCGTGTATCGAAGGGATATTCTTTTCTGGGGCATTTTGTTCTATATATTGGCTTAAAAAGCGCGGACTTATGCCTGGTCTAACTTTTTCAAATGAACTTATCAGTCGAGATGAAGCCCTTCACACTGAATTTGCTGTTCTATTATATAGCAAAATGAATAAAAAGGTCAACAAGGCAAAAGTCATCGAAATTATTAAAGAGGCGGTAGAAATAGAAAAAGAGTTCATATGCGATGCCTTACCATGTCGTTTAATTGGAATGAATAGCGAACTAATGTGTCAATATATCGAATATGTGGCAGATAGATTGATAGTTCAATTGGGACACGATAAAACATACAACACTAAAAATCCATTTGATTTTATGGAAATGATTAGTATAGAAGGAAAAACCAATTTTTTTGAAAAACGTGTTGCCGAATATGCTTTGGCCGATAAAACGAAGAGCGACGATGTTTTTGATTTTGGCGATGATTTCTAAAAATAGTATTTGAACAGGATAAACAACAATACGAATAAAGCATTAATATTTTTGGCGAAAACATCAAGGACATTATACATATTATTTTTGTTTTCATATGACAACAAATAGGCTATACCATAACCAGACCATAATATAAAATTAAACCAGAATAAGGCTTTATTTACGAGTTGGTCTTGAACAAAACTATCATAAATATAATAGTATACATAACATAATAATGCTGTACCCCCAAAAAACGCACTTATCTTGCTAATAATATTTACTTCACCTAGATATCCTAAAATTAACATTAGTGCATTGGACGCAAAAATTTTATTTATTGTGTTATCGTTTTCACTATAAATATTTGCTAAAGACAAGTCTTCAGTAGAAATACCATTGTTTTTTCTCTGAAAATAAATGAGGAGACATATGAGGGCAAATAACATGATAGGAGTAGTGAAAAACCAATCATAATATCTTACGATAGATATATCAGATTTGATGTTACTGAAATTATAGATGAGCCAAATGTAAAATGAAAATTGGATAAATTGAACAATAGTTTCTAACACTAATACTTCATATAATATTTTATCTTGAGTGTCTATTTTGATAAATGTACCTAATAAAGAAACAACTCCTATAATAATTTGAACTACTATGGAATAATAGGCTGATGTATATATGCTTTTATTCATATAGAATAAAAACATATAATTATTTTTGAGACGAATGTATTTACGATTACACCAAAATAATTCTTAATTTTTCAAATTAGTTTGTATCATCTTTCTTTTCGGTCGTTGTATTTATGTGTTGTGTTTCTATTGTTCTATAGTTAAAATTACAATTTAAACATTCTATATTATTATGTTTATAATGGTTAAAATAGCATTTATTACTGGAATAACTGGTCAAGACGGTTCTTATCTATCAGAATTACTTATTGAAAAAGGTTACAAAGTATATGGAATTGTTCGACGCACTTCACTGCTTTATTCTCATACACGACTAGATCATATTCGTGATAAACTTATTTTAGAATATGGTGATTTATCGGATGGTTCGTCTCTAACCAATTACATTACAAAAATGACGAGAGAAAATGAGGGATTTGACGTATTTGAGATTTACAATTTGGCGGCACAAAGTCATGTACAGATTTCTTTTGAAATTCCTGAATATACATCATTAATTGATGGTCTAGGTACATTGAAAATATTGGAGGCTATTCGTACCTTACCACCAGATATTATAAAAAAGACTAGATTTTATCAAGCAGGAACGAGTGAAATGTTTGGAGCCGTTTTGGAAAAACCGCAAAAAGAGACGACTCCGTTTAATCCTCAATCTCCCTATGCATGCGCCAAAGTATATAGTCATTATTTAGTCAATAATTATCGCGATGCTTACGAACTATTTGCGTGTAACGGAATTTTGTTTAATCACGAATCGAAAAGAAGAGGGGAAAATTTCGTCACAATGAAAGTTGTCAATGGTGTCAAGAAGATTGTGGAACAAGAAAAACTATATGAGAAAGAAATGCGAGAATGTATTGGTGAACATGAAAGTGTATTACATAACGATAACTTTGAAGAAGAAAGGGTAAAGAAACCTGATTATGTATTGAAACTGGGAAACATTGATAGTAAGCGTGACTGGGGTCATTCGAAGGACTATGTCTATGGAATGTGGCTCATGCTTCAGCAAGATAAACCAGACAATTATGTTTTAGCAACAGGAGAAACATATACCGTAAGGGATTTCATTGAACGATGCTTTGCAAAAGTCGGTAAAGAAATTGTATGGTCCGGTAAAGGTATTGATGAAGTAGGTAGAGAGAAATCAACCAGTAAAATAGTAGTCAAAATTGATGAGAAATATTTTAGACCTTGTGAGGTGGATTTTTTACTAGGTGACGCTACAAAGGCAGAAACAGAATTAGGATGGACTCGTGAATACGATTTAGACGCACTTATTGATGATATGATGAAATGAAAAATGTAACCAAAATACATTGTATAACAATTTAAAAATATTTTATATGGATATATAATGTTAATTATTCAATTATGGACTGGCCGTACAGGCAATAATATATTACAAATAATTAGGGCGATACATTATGCTGTAATAAATAGTCATAATTTAATTAAATTTCAACAACATTCTTTACTAACATCAAATATGATTACATTAGATAATATTGATAATATTGATAACTCACATATTAATGATACATTTTTTTCTTTAAAAAAATATAATCTTACTGACCCAGAACCATATGTTATGAAAGAATATTTTCAAAAATATATTAAACCTATATTTAAAATTCAAACAGAACGCAATAATAAGATTGTAGATGATAATAAGACAATTTATATACATTTTAGAGGTGGTGATATTTTTTCAAGTAATCCTCATAAAGCATATGTACAACCACCATTATCTTATTATAAAAACATAACTAGGGGTTATGATATTATTAAACTTGTTTGCGAGGATAAGAAGAATCCATGTATTAATGAATTATTAAAGCAAGAAAATGTAGAATATATAAGCAATACATTAGAGAATGATTTATCTATTTTATCTAATATATCTAATCTAGTAATTGGATTTGGAACATTTGGATTTTTGCTGTATTTAATGAATCCTAAAATAAAAAATTTATATATTCCCGATTTTTTTGTAAATGAATTACCAACTGGTAATTGGGGAAATGATATTAAACTTCATATAATTGATTTGCCGAATTATATTAAAGTAGGTGAATGGAAAAATAGTGATGAACAACGAAAAATTATATTAGAGTATTAGAAATGGTTTATGACAAATGGTTTATGACAAATAATCAAACAAATTCGCGGTTTGTAATGTAGTAGGAATACGACCGTCCTTTATATCCAATTCAACAATATTAAATGGTCGGTTTAAATCAAAAACATATTTTTTCTCCTCTATCGCCTTTTCTAAGATGTCGCGTGTTCCTAAATGATGATATTTTGTATGTGCTCCACTATAAATCTTTTTTAACATATCATTAATTGGCATAACCCAAGACATATGACAACCGTATATTTTGGATGTTTTTTGAGAACAATATCGTTGGTATTTACATTGAATACCTTTTACATTTTTATTTATATTTTTAACCATACAATATTTATAAATAACGGGAGCATCAAATATCAAATTAGACCATAAATAAGTATTTTTAAAGAAAAACTGGTTTAACTTTATAGAGAGTGGCTTATTTGCTTTATTTAGTTCTAATACTAAATCAATGTAAGAGTCTTTATAAATAATTTCATCAATATCAATATCAATAATAATGTCTTCATCATGTAAAACAATATCTTTATCGTTGAATAACCATGAACGCTGTATGTTTTCATTTATTTGATGGCATTTATTTTCATCATTCACCGCATACACAATATAATTTGTTAAATCTATTTTGGTATATAATAATTTGGGTTTTAATTTTTCTGGTATCAAATCTAATACTTTTTCAATTTCATATTCTTTTGGTAATCCAGTATGAGTAAAATTATATTCGTACAATATGAGTTTATCAATATGTTCGAATCCTTCGTCTAAATTAGCGATAATAAAAGGCAATTCGTGCTTACTATAACAATAAGATTTCAAATATAACATTATAATATTATTTAATGTTATATTTTTATATTAATAAACGTTATATTTTTATATTAATAAACGTTATATTTTTATATTAATAAACGTTATATTTTTACACCTTTGAAGATTTAAAATGGGACGAAATTGTCTAACAATTATAATAAAAATTATATAAATATTTTTTATTATATATAGTATCATAATGGATAATGAAGAAAAAATAAAGGAATTAGAAGAAAAAAATGCTAAATTAGAAGCGGAATTCTACACTAATTACTTGTGTATTTTTTTACATCCTCTCCTGTTTTTCTATTATAATATCCTCTTAAATTTTTATCAATATTATATTCTATTAATATTGATTCCATAACATTATATTTATCATTACACATAGCCCATCGTCCATAACCGATTGTATGAATATGTGGAAACATAGTTGAATCTTGTGCTATTAAACTATTTGTTTCATAATAAAATCTATCTTTGTATTTACTTCTAAAATGGCTATTTGATTTTGATTCTAAAATATTTGGTTTATTCGTATTGATTGAATATAATTCTATAAAACAATTTTTTTCCCACAATCCAGGTTGTAGCGATATAAAATTACCTGAATCATTGGGAATATTAGAAATATTAACAACATCTTTATGAAAAATATTAGAGTTTGTATTAGAAACACCGTAATTTTTATAACTTCTTATGTGTAAAATATCATTTTTATTCATAAAGTTTATTAACTTTACACTATATTCATTTGAAAAATTGTCTGTAATAACCCAATCTTCATGTAAGAATAAAATATACTCATAATTTAAATCTATTATATTAGTTAAAATACGATCACTATATATTAGATTATTATCATAATATACTACTTTAATTCTATCATCTATTTTATAATTATTTAATTTGTCTACACAAAATATTATAGACACATCATCAAGGTTAATATATTTATATATCTGACCAAATGTTAAATCCCATACATCAGAATATTCACTATGGCTATATAAAAATATACAATAATTATTAGACATTATATTTTACAGTATACTTACTTTTACACCCTTGAAGATTTAAAACGGAACAAACTATTTAAGTCGTTTCAATTTCATTATCAAAGGTGTAAAATCAATAGTAGGAATTTCACCTACGATGGTCTAACTTTTTCCTCTTCCTTTTGATTATTTGAAGAGGTGAAAGACGAAATTTGAAAACACGCAGGGCGTTCTTGCTTATCTATCCAGCACTTTGTTAAGTTCATTATGTTGATTGCTGAATTAGCGTCTCTTGTCTTGAATACGGTTTGTTTGACTTGGGGTCTCACGCATCCAGAACATACTAAAAGACGGAACTGCTTGTTTCCATTACTATGTCTGTAATAAGATAAATCGTTATTACATTCACAGCATTTTTTACTTGTATTACATTCGTTGATTGTTATTGTATCATATTTCTTATGGATTTGCTTTCGTAATCCCTTATTGAGTGTAGGCATAAAATGTTTCATTTGAGTGCTTCTGCTCCAATTTCCATATCCTATAAGAATGTTGTCGCCGAATGTTTCTTTGATTTTATTAAGGAACACATCTACACTTTTCTTACCATAACTATATTGACGAAACTTCATTTTCCTCCAAACTTCTCGTTGGTAGAAATCTAAGGTTTCTTTGTTGAGTTTATCCTTCTCCACTAAATATGTTTTGAACTTGTCGTAATCTACGGATTTACTATTTTGAAAGGATAAATGAGTTTCTTTTTCTATGATGTTGTTTCGTTTCTTTTCCACTAATAATATTCGTTGGTTCGTTTTTGCTTTACTTTCTCGTTTCCTTTGAGGAGCGGTATATTCTAATTTGTTTCCTTTGTCGTCCATCATATATACCAGACTGCGTTTTCCTGGATCACATCCAACAATATTGCGAGGTGCTACTTCGTTGAGTTGCTCTACTGATAAATCCTCTATGTTATGAAAATCTTGTGCTGGTAAAGCAGGAACTCTGCTTCCCCATTTCTTATCTTTCAAATCCTTACGAATAAACAACAAAGAACAACTAATCCCATCTGTTTGGAGTTGATGATGAAACTGATAATGTTTGCTTTTGAACGTTTTATGTTGTAAGTTCAATAAATTATTCCATACATCGTATTGATTTTCCTTTACATTTTTCAAAAGTTCTCCTTTCTTTGCGTTTTCAGGACAGAATAAACTGATGATACATGCTGTATCCAGAATAATATGCTTGGGAATAATGTTATTGCGAAGTGGTAAAGGTTGGAATAATTTATGTTCTTCCTTTTCTAATACAGCATTCATATACAACATACCTTTCAAATAATCAAATGGTTTCACTTTAACATCATAATGAACCGACTTCTTTATGTTTGTAGGAAGAATATTCGGTAAATGAGTAGTTTTCCATTCGTCGAACATAATATCAGTTTCCTCATTACATTCTAATACGAGTTTCTTGAACTTGAATAGAGTTGATTTATCTTCTGTTATGTTCGTGGTTGTTTTATTGATGAACCGAAGAAAATGCTGAATAAAGCGTTCTTGTGTATTGTTGGATAAGGAGGTGTGTAGTTGTGTTGCTAAATAAGGTAATAAAAAAGTAGTATTCTTTAACTGGGTCTTTTCGTGGTTAAGTAAAGGTTGATATTCATTATTGTAAAACTCTTGTAATGTTTCTAAAAGGTCAGTATCCTTACTCTTTGCTCCTTGATTACTTCTTATTCCTAATGTTTTGATACAATACAGAATGAACTTCTCGTTTATTTCAGGTAAAGGTTGTTTGTCGTTATAACATTTCAACACATATAACCTAATAAACTGGTAAGAATGTATCATCAAATCGTTCATTTCAAAAACCAAATTAGTTATAACGGGTTGGACTTCTTTGTGGTTATGTAATACAGATTTGAGTGTGGTTTTGATGGTAGTGTAAGCAGAGTTGTCCGTGGAACGGAACTCTTGGAAAGTATCCTTCTTCTTTTTCACCATTCTATATACTATGAATATATTTTATTTTTAAGTTGTTTTTTAAAAAATAACAACTTATTCCTAAATATTCTCGTCATTCTGTTTTTCTTCCAATTCTTTTTTGAGTTTTTCTTTTTTTCGTAAGTATGATATTTTGTTATATTCCTTTCTTTGCTCTGGAGTAGATTTATATGTTGTTTTTTCTCTACATTTTTTTACTCTTTCTTTTATTGCCTCTTTATTATTTTCATAATACACTTTTCTACTTGCTGGTGCTGTGTATTTTTTGAGATGCTCTTTGGTTGCTTGTAATTCCTCTTCTAATTTAGCATTTTTTTCTTCTAATTCCTTTATTTTTTCTTCATTATCCATTATGATACTCTATATAATAAAAAAATATTTATATCTTTTTATTATATTTTCAAATTAGTTTGTTCCGTTTTAAATTACCAAGGGTTTAAAATAGATTTTTCCATTATTATCTTTAGTAAAATCAATAAATCTAGATTTTTCATACAAATTATTTTTCATCATAAAATATTTTTGTATAACATGATTATTAACCGAATCAATAAATCTATGTTTATAATTTTTTATATTATTATTTAACATTTTATTACTAATTAATATTTCATTACTAATTAATATTTCATTACTAATTAATATTTCATTACTATTACCATCTGTTTCATTACTATCAGGCCAATTACTTTGTAAAATATTCAAATAATCACTATTAATTATACACATATCACTGATAACAAAGTCAAACATTTTTGATAAAATTTTCATATTCTTACTATTTGAAAATTCCCAATGATCTACATATCCAGCATTTAATTGATTCCAATATGAAGAATAAAAATAATTATAATCATATTTACTTGAATCAAAAATAAAATTATCAGGTTTAAATCCATTATGTGGTATTTTAAGTCTAACACCAATATCAAATCTTACACGAATAATTACATCATATTCAAAATTATTATTATTGCTATATTCAGTAGCTAATTTTATAACAGCACATCGTGAATAAATCATAGAAAGTGTACATTGTAAATCATATTAAGTGTTATTCTTGTACTTTGTATTTATCAATAAATTATGAAAATCTTTATTTTTATTAGATAATTTATGTATAAAATTTATTTGGTCTTCGACTATTGTTGTTTTTGTAGTTGGATATTTTTTATGTATATTTTTTTCTGATTTTTTATCAAACGAATGAATAAAAATATCTAATGAATGTTGATTTTTATCTATATTATTTATAATATTGTCATAAATGTAATTAGATTGTAATAAATTATCGTTATTTTTATTAGTAAAATATCCAGATATACATAAGGCTATTTTCATATTATGTTATTATGTTATTATTAATTTGTAATTAGTACTAAATAGATTATTAGAGAAATACAACTTTCTACTTATCCAGTATATATCACACTGTTTGGTTAGATAATTTCCTATAAAAGATATTTCTTCTTTCTTGAAAGTATTAAATATATGTTTTGTTGTTAATTGCTCAGAATAACTACATTTCTCGTATTTAAAATCCCACATTTTCAATAAATTATCTACACTACTAATTTGTATATAATCGCAAAAATATTTATAATAATTACTAATTTTATCAGGACCGCTTGTTCTATGATAATCTAAAAAATACAAAAAATTTAATTTGTTGTAATCAATGTCATTTTTTAAAAATAACGACAAATCGGTAAAATACGTGTCTTCTCTAATTTTTATCGCATTTTTAAAACCTAATTCCTTTGCTTTTAATAAACCATTATACGTGGATAATTGTTGTAGCATAACATTTTGAATACCTCTTTCTATTGGCATTTTATTAAAGATAACAATATCATTTTCATTATATTTACTTTCTTCACCAATCCATGTACTAAATATAATTTGAATATTCGTGTTTTTATATTTTTCTTTAAGAATATTCACGTGGTCTGATGGACCTTGAATAATTAAACAAATTTTATCCATTATACATTACACCGACCGAAAAAAAAAATGAGACAAACTAATTTGAAAATATAATAAAAAGATATAAATATTTTTTATTATATATAGTACATGAGTGAACCACTATTAGTTATTTATTCACATTCGGAATATGCTGATGTCCTACATATAGCAACAAAATTCTTAAAGCCTTATAAAAATAAAATATTGTTAATTGATACTAACTTTAAAAGAACTGAATATGATAATGATTACGTAAATATTATTAAGTATGACGATAAACAGCCATATGGTAGTAGATTACTTAATTTAAACAATATTACTGACGATGTTATTTTATTTATGCATGAAACTGATGTTTTAATCAAATATGATGTCAGTATATTAAATAGTTTAAAACAATATATACTAGATAACAAAATTGATAAAATTGAATTACAACACTGTGCATTTCCGCCAGATAAAACACCATTAAAACAAACTTATAATATGCATAATAAAGAGATATATTTTAATGAATTGTGTAATTTATACAAAATAGATAATCCAGATTTTTTCGTTTATAATGTGAATCCTACGCTATGGCGCAAAGAAACATTTTTAAATATAATGACCCAATTTAAGGGGTATAATTATAGACAAATGGAATCAAAACCAGTACAACAATATACTGCTTCAAAATTTAATTGCTTGTCGCTTAAATGTGAAAAATATGTAAAATGCGCTCACTTTACGTGTCCATTATTTTTTCAGTTTATTCATTTAACTCATTATGGAAAATTCGCACAACTTAAAAATAAATTTTATGATAATAAACATTTCAAACATTTAAATGATAGTTATTTACTGGACAACGAAGTATATAATATTTACGTAAAAGAAATATATGAACCATATATTAAACATTCAAACCGGCAAAAATTAAATTCATTTCCATTATAACTAATATAAAGATACTTATAACATAGTAATCATAATGAAGTTCGGTGTTCATATGTTATATTTTAATCAGGATAAATGGATATTAAAAACCATTGAAAATTGTGGACCATTTGTTGATAAAATTTATGTTGCTTGGAGTGAAAAACCGTGGAACTATAATAACAATGCCTCAACATTTATTAATAATTCTAATGTAGATTTTTTAAAACAATCAAAGTATTACGACAAAATTACTATAATTAAAGGTGAATGGAAATTAGATGAAGACGAAAGAAATAGTTGTTTAAATAAAGCAAAAGAAGATGGTATGGATTATTTAATAACACAGGATGCTGATGAGTTTTATACATTTGATGACTATAAAAAAATTATTAATGGAATTACCAAAAATCCCACATATGATTTTTACACAACACCTTGGATTGTGTTCTGGAAAAATTATAATTATATAGTTACTGGAAAAGACGGCAACCAAATATCTGGATATCCTGAAATTGCGATTAACCTACATAAAGATGTAAAATTTATTAGATGTAGGAGACCAAATTCTAAACACTGTAAACAGTTGGACGCAATATGTCATCATATGTGTTTTGTTTTCGATAAAGATGAAGATTGTTGGAATAAAATTAATACATGGGGTCATAGTCATCAATTCAACACGACAGAATGGTATAATAAATACTGGCTTAATTGGACACCTGAATTAATGAATATTCATCCAATTCAACCAACTGCTTGGCATAAAACACTTGAATTTAAAGGTGAATTGCCAGAAGTATTGCGTTGAAAATAACTAATTTCCATTAAATCTTAATAGTTTTGATTTGGACAAAAATATTTGATGCGAATTTAGATAGTATTCGTGTATTGTATGACTATTTGCTCTAAAACCATTATTATTATATTTTTTTGATAAAGACATGGCATATTTATCATATTCACTATCTACGTGATAGTAATTATATAATTCTTCGTACATATTGGCAATTTTTGCCATAAATTCTGGATTTGAAAAAAACCAATGGTCAGAATATCCACTATGTAGATGTTCCCAATACGCCATATATAACATTGTAGTGTCAATTTTTACAAGGTCCGGTAAAATTAATTTTGTGGGATTACATTGATTCGCATTTTTTTTTAATCTTATACACATATCAAACCTACACCATATAATTAAATTGTATTCTGTATTTTCTTCTAATGCCATCATAATAGATTGTTTCCTAGAATACATAAAACTTAGTTGTGAATCTAATGTAATTGGGGATGGAAATATATTAACATCTAACTTTTTTTCAAATGTTAAATTATTAGATGTTAATTTATTTCTGAAATTAATTTGTGGCTCGATTATATATTTTTTACATTGAGGATATTTTGTTTTAATATTTTTTTCACTTTTTTTATCAAAAGAATGGATAAAAATATCTAATGAATGTGTATCACTTTTTATGGGATTAATAATATTATCATAAATATAATTAGATTTTAATAATTCATCATTTACTTTATTTGTAAAATAACCAGAGATACATAATGCTATTTTCATTTATATATTAAATATATTAAATATATTAAATATGGTTTAAACCCTTGGTAATTTAAAACGCCGTTTTTTAATATATTTATTCGTAATATATACTGAATGCCCTCACATAAAAGCGAAGATTATAAGATTACATCAGTTAAGTTTCATTTAGAAAACGAGAGTTCCTTTGTAAATGTAAAAAATTGATTCTAAATATACAACTGGAGTGTATAGTATATTACAAGACTACCTCATAGTAAAATGACGACAGCATCTAATACCGGAATCCACTTTATGAAGTTGTGCGACTGGATTCCTATTGATA
>Ga0209491_10001571_pt1 | contig 43830 bp, 48 predicted proteins | sample BON02_FD_187213 | JGI IMG/M metagenome (GOLD analysis project Ga0209491, IMG submission 187213) | Freshwater microbial communities from Lake Bonney liftoff mats and glacier meltwater in Antarctica - BON-02 (SPAdes) (version 2) | ecosystem: Environmental > Aquatic > Freshwater > Ice > Glacier...
CGCACGCACAGTTGGTTCCTCAAGCACTCGGCCGCCGACCACCGGATCGTCGCGGCGCACGATCTCGACGCCGATCGAGCCCAGGCGTTCGCCCATCGCGTCGGGGCCGAAGCAATGGACGAGGACGCACTGCTCGACCGGGTCGACGCCGTGTTCGTCACCACGTGGACCTCCGAACACGAACGCCTCGTGACCGCTGCGGCCGAACGTGGCGTCACCGTGTTCTGCGAGAAGCCGCTGGCGTTCGACGCGGCGTCGGCGCAGCGCATGGTCGACGCGGTCGAGGCGGCCGGTGTCGTGAACCAGGTCGGCTTGGTCCTGCGGTTCATGCCGCAGTTCCTGCACGCCAAGACGCTGCTCGCCGACGATCGCGCTGGACGGCTGTTGGCGGTGTCGTTCCGCGACGATCAGTTCATCCCGATCCAGAGTCACTACGGATCGAACTGGCGCGTCGACCCCGCTCGCGCTGGTCGCGGCACGCTGCTGGAGCACTCGATCCACGACGTCGACATCATGCAGTGGCTGTGCGGGCCGGTGGAGTCCGTCAGCGGAACCGTGCGCGAAGTGCACGGTTACCCCCGCATCGACGACGTCGCCGTGGCCCGCCTCGACTTCGCCAACGACGCGGTTGCGTCGCTCACCTCGATCTGGCACGACATCTTCGACCGGCCGAGCCTGCGTCACATCGAGATCTTCTGCGAGAACCTCTACCTGCATCTCGACGGCGAAGCCACCAGCCCCATCACATGGCAGTTCACCGGCGAACCGTTGCAGACGCTCGAAGGCGATCGGAAATCGCCCGGATCACGCAGAGCGGAGTGCCGCCGAGTTCGCAGCACACCTGGGCAACGGCTGCACCTTCCATGTCGGCGCAGAGCGCATCGGGCGTCCGTCGACGCACGACGTCCTTGAGATCACCTTCGATGAATTCGTCGCCCGTCGCCACCTGGCCGACGTGCACCGACGGTCGACCGATACCCAGATCGACGAGTTGTTCAGCCGTCACGAGTGTCGTCAGGCCGTTCGCGATGAAGTCGTCCGCTGCGGCGACGGCTGCAGCGGCCAAGGACGCGTCGGTCGGCAGTTCCACAACGCCCAGCAGTGGGATCTCACAGCGGACGAACATCCCCGGCGGGCCGGCCAGGTCGTGCTGCACCAACTCCGACGCGACCACCACGTCACCGATGGCGAGGTCGTCGCGCAGCGCACCCGCGAAACCGGTGAACACGATCGCGTCCACCTCGTGGTCTCGGATGAGCGACGCTGCGGTCAGGGCGGCAGCGACCTAGCTGATCCGCGACTGCACGATCGTGACCCGCTGGCCGGCCAGCACGCCATGGCGGAACGTACGACCGGCATGTTCGGTGATGGTCTCGGCGTCGAGATGATGGTGCAGTCGGTCGATCTCTTCGGCCATCGCCCCGATCACGCCGACGTGCCGATATTCGAGTGCCATTGCCGCATCGTAGGAGGATGCAGCCGCAGCCGACCTCAGGCGTGATGGGTCCGACGCTTTGCCGGGACGGCACAGGCTCTCACCGGCTGACCGAACAGCGGATTGATCGGGCACAACCCGAAGACCCCGGTCTCAATGGGAAGCAGTGCGAACACGGCGAGCACCGTCCCGGCAACGCCGCCGATGGCCACACCGATGACGATGAGCACCACACCACCGACGATTCGGATCGCTCGACCGGCCGGCGTGTTCATGAAGGAGAGGAAACGCATGATTCGATAGATACCCCATTGGGTATACGAACGGAACATTCCGACCGCCTGAGCGGTTGTCGCAACCATGGCAACAGCAACTTGGAATGACACCGTCATCGCCCGAAGCGACGACACAGTCGTCGTCGAGGGCAACCACTACTTCCCCATCGCATCCGTCGGCGCAGGGATCCTCGTCGAAAGTGATCGCACCTCGGTGTGCCCATGGAAGGGCACGGCGAAGTATTACTCCGTCGATGTCGACGGCCAACGAAATCCCGACGCCGCCTGGTGCTACCCCGAGCCCAAGCAAGCCGCAGCCGAGATCAAGGATCGCGTGGCGTTCTGGCGGGGGGTCACGGTCACCGACGACTGAAGTTGCGAGTGGTTCCCGCTCATTGTTAGGGTCGATTAACTATGAACCAGAATCACACGCGACAACTATTGGGAAGTCTCCTCTTCGGCGCGCTCGTCCTCGGCGCCTGCGGGAGCGACGACGACACCAGTTCATCCGACACCGGCGTCACCGACATCACGTCGGCACCCGACACGACCGACGCGACCGATCCAATCGCAACGACGGCCACCACGGAGGCCGGCAGCGACAGCGCCGATGCAGGCGGCACGGTCACCGTGTACACCGGGCGCCACTACGGCATCGAGCCGGTGTTCGAACAGTTCACCGCCGACACCGGCATCGAGGTCCGATTCACCACCGGAAACGACCCCGAACTGCGTGAACGTCTCATCGCCGAGGGCGTCAACACCCCCGCCGACGTGGTGATGACCGCTGATGCCGCCAACATCGAGCTGTCGGCCGATGCCGGCATCCTGGCGAGCGTCGACAGCGACATCCTCACCGAAACGATTCCCGAAGAGCTCCGCAGCGAGAACAACGACTGGTTCTCGCTCAGCCAGCGTGCCCGCGTGATCATCTCCAGCACCGAGCGGGTCGAGAACCCGCCCACCACCTACGCCGGCGTCGGCGACCCCGAGTGGCAGGGCAAGTTGTGCCTGCGCCCGAGCACGCACCCGTACACACAGTCGCTCGTCGCCAGCCTGATCATCGCCGAGGGCGAAGCGCGCGCCACCGAGATCGTGCAGTCGTGGGTCGCCAACGATCCGCTGTACATCAACAGCGACACCGACATCTACAACGCGGTCGCCGACGGTGAGTGCGACATCGCGATCGCCAACACCTACTACCTGGGCCGCCTGCTCACTGAGAACCCCGACTTCCCAGTAGGGATCGTGTGGCCTGAGCAGGATGGTCGCGGTGCGCACGTCAACGTGAGTACTGCAGCGGTCACCGCCAATGCGCCGAACCCCGAGGGCGCACTGGCACTGATCGAGTGGCTCGCCACCGATGGCCAGCAACAATTCGCCGATGCCAACTTCGAGTACCCGGCCGACCCGAACGTCGAGCCGAACGAGATCGTGGTCGGCTTCGGTGAGTTCACCGCCGATCTTCCCGCCGTTCGCCAACTCGGTGCCAACCAGCCCGCCGCCGTCGGGGTGCTCAGCGCCACCGGTTACGAGTGATCTGACACCGCTCGCATGAACAGCACGATCACCGACACCGCCGACCTCGTCCCGCACCACCCGACCGGATCCACCGATCCGATCGGGGATGGCGCGACGTGCCCGTCGACGGTGTCGGTGATCGGTCAGCGCTCGCGTTCGTGGGTTTCGACCGTGTTGGTCTCCGCTGTGGCGGTCGTCGTGTCGATACCGGTGCTCGTGATCGTGTGGTCGATCGTGCAGCCGAGCACCGACGTGTGGCAGGAGCTGTGGGCGACCCGGCTGCCCGGCATGATCCAAGACACCGCCACCCTGCTGGTCGCTGTACTCGTCGGCACCCTGGTGCTCGGCACGTCGCTCGCCTGGCTCGTCACCGCCTACCAGTTCCCTGGCCGCCGCGTGCTCGGCTGGCTGTTGGTGACCCCGCTCGCGATTCCGGGCTACGTGCTCGGCTTCGTGTGGCTCGACACGCTGCAGGAGCCGTTGGGCGCCCGCGGTGTCCGTTCGATCTGGTTGTGCGCGCTGGTGCTCACGATCACGCTGTACCCGTACGTGTACCTGTTTGCGCGCGCCGCGTTCCGTGAGCAGTCGCAGCGATCGATCGATGTGGCGCGCAGCCTCGGCTGCAGCCGCACGCAGGCGTTCTGGCGCGTAGTGCTCCCGATGGCGCGTCCGTCGCTTGCCGGCGGTGTTGCGCTCGTGGGGATGGAGGTGCTCACCGACGTCGGCGCGGTTCGACTGTTCAACGTGTCCACGATCGCCGACGGCGTGTTACGCGTCTGGTTCGGCACCGGCAACCGCAACGCCGCCGCCGAGCTCGCCGTCCTGCTGATCGGTGTCGCGATCGTGCTGATCGCCGCCGAGCGTCTCGCTCGCGGCCGGGCCCGCTTCACCCAGTCCGGCTTGCGAACCGGCCTCCACGTCGAGCGTCTCCGGGGCCCTCGAGCGGCTGCCGCATCCGCAATCGGTTGGGGCGTGTTCACGCTTGCCGTCGCGCTGCCGATCTACCGGCTGATCACCTGGGCGATCGAGGCCCGCCGCACCGACCAGACCGCCACGGTCGCAGGTGACCTCGGGTTCCATCTGATGTCGTCGTTGCGTGTCGCCGGAATCGCGACGCTGGCGTGTCTCGCGCTCGGGCTGCTGCTGGTGGCAGGCTTGCACCGTCGGCGCATTGGCGGCACCGTGCTCGCGCGGCTCGCCACGCTGGGCTATGCGGTGCCCGGCCCGGTGGTGGCGATCGGCGTACTGGTCACGCTCGCGGCCGTCGATCGGCTCGGTTGGTTACCCGATGGTTGGCTGCTCGTGGGATCGTTCGTCGGGTTGATCTATGCGCTCGTCGTGCGCTTCCTCGCCGTGGCGTACCAGGGCATCGAGTCGAGTGTGGGCAAGGTGTCGCCGTCGGTGGTGGCGAGCGCCCGCACGCTCGGCGCCGGTCGGTTCCGGGTGGCCACTCAGGTGGAACTGCCACTCGCCGGAGCCGGCATCATCGCCGCGTCGGTACTCGTGGCAATCGACACGCTGAAGGAACTCCCGATCACGCTGATCCTGCGACCGTTCGGCACCGAGACGCTGCCGATCTGGGTGTGGCAGGCCACCTCGGAGAGTCTGTGGGTGCAGGCAGCGGTGCCGTCGCTGGCGATCGTGGCCGTCGGCATGGTGCTGGTGGCGGCGCTGCTGTGGGCACTCGAACACGGCGCGGAGACGGTGTCGTGAACGTCGATTCCCTCGCCAGGTTCCGAGCGGACGAGGCGACCGCTACCGTGCCCACCCGCATGGACTTCACGCTCGACCTGCCACGCGCCGCGCTGTCGGTCGCCGGCGTCACGCGGCACATCGGCGGGCGTGACGTGGTCGATCGGGTGTCGTTCGACGTCGCCGACGGTGAACTGGTGGTGATCGTCGGACCGAGCGGCTGCGGCAAGTCGACACTGCTCCGTGCGATCGCCGGGCTCGATCCGATGACCGCCGGCCGAGTGGTGCTCGACGGCACAGACGTCACCGCGCTGCCACCGGAGAAGCGGCGTATCGGCCTCGTCTTCCAAGACCATGCGCTCTTCCCGCATCGGCGTGTCGATCAGAACATCGCGTTCGGCCTCACCGATCTCGGGCGGGCCGACCGCACACGACGGGTCGACGAACTGCTCGAGTTGGTGCGCTTGCCCGGGGTGGCCAAGCGGTACCCGCACGAGTTGTCCGGTGGCGAACAGCAGCGAATCGCCCTCGCCCGAGCACTCGCTCCCGACCCCGCTGTGGTGTTGCTCGATGAGCCGTTCGCCAGCCTCGACCCGTCGCTGCGCGACGACGTGCGCACCGACGTCGTCGAGGCACTTCGCAACCGCAACGCGGCGGCGGTGCTGGTCACCCACGATCGCGAGGAGGCGTTGGCGCTCGGCGACCGCGTCGCGGTGATGTCCGACGGACGCATGTTGCAGATCGACCGACCCGACGAGGTGTACGAGCGCCCGAACGACCGCTTCGTCGCGACGTTCCTGGGCGACGCCTCGTTTCTGCCCGATCCCGATGCGCCAGACATCGCGTTGATGGTTCGCCCGCACGATCTGTCGATCACACCGGGAGGCAGCGACGCGGTCGCTGCTCGTCGCTACCTCGGTGCTGCGTGGCGATACACGGTCCGTTGTTCCGACGGCACCGAGGTCGACGTCGACCTGGCCGCCGGACCGGGCACCACACCACTGGGCGTCGGCGACGCATGCACGGTCGTGGTCGATGCCGGTCACCCGCTCCACCGCCTTCCCGCCTGATCGATCCCGCGGTCTACGGTTCGGCGCATGGAACTCACGGATCGAGTCGTCATCGTCACCGGAGCCGGATCGGGCATCGGCGAAGCAATCGCGCTCGCTGCACACGCTGCAGGTGCGCGTCACGTGGTGGTCGCCGACCTGCACGGCCACGAAGCCGAGCGGGTGGCAGCCAACATCGGCGGCACGGCGGTGGCGATCGACGTGCGCGACGAGTCGGCGATCCAACAGATGGTCGAGTCGACCCTCGACGAACATGGCCCGATCGACCTGTTCGTGTCGAACGCCGGGTTCGTCACCGCTGCCGGATTGGAGGACACCAACGAGGCGATCCAGACGATGTGGGAGGTGCATTGTATGGCCCACATCTACGCGGCGCGGGCGGTGCTGCCGTCGATGATCGCTCGCGGCGAGGGCTACATCCTGAGCACGGCATCTGCGGCGGGCCTGCTCACGCAGATCGGGTCGATGGCCTATTCGATGACCAAGGCGGCAGCGGTCTCGCTCGCCGAATGGCTGTCGATCAGCCACCACCATCAGGGCATCCGGTTCTCGGTGCTGTGCCCGCAGGCAGTGGCCACGAACATCGTACGCAACAGCCCGCAGAACTCGATGGCCGCTGCCCGCACTGGTGGGGCAGAGGGTGCCGACGACAACGGCTTCGAGGGCGGCGTGGCGAGCGGCGACGGTGTACTCGATCCAGCCGACGTCGCCGAGCTGTGCCTGCAGGCGATCCGCGACGAGCAGTTCCTGATCCTCCCGCACCCCGAGGTGGCCACCTACACCGAGCGCAAAGCGACCGACCGCGACCGCTGGCTCGCCGGCATGCGCCGCTTCCAGTCGGCCCTGCACCCCGACGGCAACCTCCCCGGCAACGCCATCTCCCCGTAACGATTACATCAGGGGTCATCTCGATTGGGGTCAGACCCCGATCGAGATCCTCGAATCGGGGCGGGACGGGGTGGGGTGCTTGACTGACGACCATGACTGCGATCTCTGAATCCGTCCGCCTCGAAATCGTTGCTGCCCACGTGGGCGACATCGCCCTCGTCATCGTCGACAACCCGCCGGTCAACGCGCTCAGCTGGCACGTGCGCCAGGGGCTGTTCGACGGCATCAACCAGGCGGTCGACGGCGGCGCGAAGGCGGTCGTGGTGATCTGCGATGGTCGCACGTTCATCGCCGGCGCCGACATCAGCGAGTTCGGCGGCAACGTACCCAAGGCCGCTGGCCTCCACGAAGTACAGGCGGCGATGGAGGACGCGACGATTCCGGTGATCGCCGCCATCCACGGCACCGCACTCGGCGGCGGCCTCGAGGTCGCGTTGTGCGCCCACTACCGAGTGGCCGTCGATTCGGCGAAGTTCGGTCTGCCCGAAGTGAACCTCGGCCTGCTCCCCGGTGCCGGTGGAACCCAGCGTCTCCCCCGCCTCGTCGGTGTGCCCAAGGCGTTGGAGATGATGACGTCGGGTCGACACATCAGCAGCGGCGAAGCGCTCGACGCCGGCCTGATCGACGACGTCACCGCCGGGGGCCTCGCCGAACTGCGTGAAGCGGCCATCGCGTTCGCCATCAAGGCCGTCGCCGAGAACCTGCCGCTCGCGAGGGTGCGCGACCGCGACGACAAGGTGCTCGATGCCCGCGGCAACGACCAGCTGTTCGCCGACTTCCGGGCGTCGGTCGGCCGCAAGACCCGCGGCTTCCTCGCCCCGGAATACAACATCCAGTGCATCGAAGCCGCCGCGAACCTGCCGTTCGACGAGGGCCTCAAGGTCGAGGGCAAGCTCTTCATGGAGCTGATGACCGGCCCACAGTCGGGTGCCCAGCGCTACGCGTTCTTCGCCGAGCGAGCCGCCAACAAGATCCCCGACATCGCGAAGGACACCCCGATCATCGACGTCACCAAGTGTGGTGTGCTCGGCGCCGGCACCATGGGCGGCGGCATCGCGATGAACTTCGCCAACGTCGGCATCGCGGTCACGATCGTCGAGCGCGACCAGGCCGCCCTCGACCGTGGCCTCGGCGTGGTCCGCAAGAACTACGAGCGCTCGGCGTCACGCGGGTCGATCCCGGCCGAGGCGGTCGAACAGCGCATGGCGTTGATCACCGGCTCGACCGACAAGGCCGACTTCGCCGACTGCGACATGGTGATCGAAGCGGTCTTCGAGAACATGGACCTGAAAAAGACGATCTTCGGTGAGCTCGACGAGATCTGCAAGCCCGGAGCGATTCTGGCGTCGAACACCTCGGCGCTCGACATCAACGAGATCGCCGCCGCCACGTCACGCCCCGAGAGCGTCATCGGCATGCACTTCTTCTCGCCCGCCAACGTGATGAAGCTGCTCGAGAACGTCCGCGGCGACAAGTCGTCCGACTCGGTCGTTGCCACCACGATGGCCATCGGCAAGAAGATCGGCAAGGTGCCGGTGATGGTCGGCGTGTGCCGCGGCTTCGTCGGCAACCGGATGCTGTTCATGCGCGGGGCGGAGGCCGAACGGATGATCCTCGAAGGCGCCACCCCCGCACAGGTCGACAACGTGCTGTTCGAGTTCGGTTTCCCGATGGGGCCGTTCGCGATGAGCGACCTCGCCGGGCTCGACATCGGCTGGGACGAGGAGAAGTCGTCCGGCTCAACCGTGCGTGAGGTGCTGTGCGAGAACGGTCGACGCGGCCAGAAGAATGGCCGCGGCTACTACACCTACGACCCCGAGACACGGGCATCCACACCGGACCCCGAAGTGGTCGAACTGATCAGGGCCTACGCCGTGGGCAAGGGCATCGAGCAGCGTGAGGTCACCGACCAGGAGGTGCTCGAACGCCTGCTGTACCCCATGGTGAACGAAGGCGCGAAGATCCTCGACGAGGGCATCGCCATCCGGGGCAGCGACATCGACGTGGTGTGGGTCAACGGCTACGGCTGGCCCGTCTACCGCGGTGGCCCGATGTACTGGGCCGACTCGGTCGGCCTGGCGGACATCGTCGACAAGATCAAGCACTACAGCGACACCCTCGGCGGACAGCATTGGAGCCTGTCACCGCTGCTCGAACGTCTCGCTTCCGAGGGCAGCGCTCTCCACCAGTACAGCAACTGATCTGATGGCCCTGCGCGATCGCTGGCGTTCCTCGAACGACCAGCGTCGCGCCGGGGAAACCGATGATCGGCCTCGGCGCGCTCCGTGTCGTCGTTGCCGTCTTCGGCACAGTGGTCGGGTGGATCTTCGTCGACCAGATCGCTGCGGCCTCCGACGACAGCTTGGAGGTCACGGTCCAGACGCTCGACGCCGTCGACGACCTCGCCGAGGTGGTGCTCGTGTCGACGGTGGATGCGGTCGACGCGTTGACGGACACGGTGATGGCAGTCGCGGGGTCGTTCGAGACCGGCGCCGCAGCGATCGACGACATCGCTGCGTTGGCCGACACGCTCGGGCCGTCACTAGCTGACGCCGGTGCGACGGTGCGCACCCTGGAGCGTGTCGGCGGCCAGGTCGACAGCGTGCTCGATGCCATGTCGAGCCTGCCGGTCGTGCCGAGCTACGACTCCGAGAACGGTCTCGGCGCCACGTTCGGGCGGTTGGCCGACGCCATCGGCACGATCTCCACCGATCTCGGCGACACCGACATCCTGGTCGAGCAGCATCGGACGAGCGTTGCCGATGCTCGTGCACTTGCCCTCGACACGAAGAACGATCTCGATTTCAGCGTCGCGATGATGCGAATGCTGATCGTGGTCGGCGGCGTGACGTTGCGGCTCGGGTGGGTGGTGCCACTCTGGCTCGGCCGCTCACTCCTCGACGATGTGGAGCCCTGACGATCCAAGGCAATGGCGATCAGAAGCGATGAGCGAAACCTCCGTATCTGGTGGTTTGGCTCATCGCTCGAACAGCCCTGAAACGTTTCTGTCCAAGCGGTGAGCGAAACCCCTCCATTCGGGGACTTCGCTCATCGCCTCCGGTCAGGATGCGACGGGACGCTTCCGAACGCCTGCAGTTCGACACGCGTTCACGCAATGCAGCGAGGTCCAGATCGTGATGCTGGCCGTCGCCCACCAATTTCTCCGAGACTTCCTTGATTCGTTCGCCGACGGTGCGGGCTCCCGATGCCAGGCCGCCCTACGCGGTCTACGCCGGGGATCGCCGGTCGCTCTTGTCGTCGGCGACATCGCTTCGCTTAGACGACCGGTCTTCGAGGTGGTCGGTGCCCATACGTGCAGCGAATGCATCCAGGTCGGGCTGATCCTGCGGTCGGGAAGCCACACTCTCGGCAGGATGATCGGGGAAGTCCTCATCGGCCGACGGGCTCGGCGTGGGGTTGGCGACGTCGGGATGCGGCCCTTGGGCGGGGTCACCCCCGGCCTGGCTGCGGCGGTGGTTGGTGGTCATGCCGTGGGACTACCCACCGACATCCATGGTCACTCATCACCGTCCCGGCGTCGTTCGCTGGCAACGGGTCAGGCAGACGGGATCACGGTGGACAGACCGGCGGCCGCGTCGAGGTCGTGCCAGAGATCGCGCAGCCACATGAGCCGAAGGTCCAGGAGGTCGGCCGCGACGAGAGCGGCGAGCCACCGCTGCTCGGCTTCCGCTGACATCGCAACGGCCACTGCGGTCGAGGGTGGTGAGGCGATCCACTCCCGCTCGACCGCGTCGCGATCAGCCGCGAAGATGGCACTCGACGCGTCGTGATCGAGTAGCACCCGGCGGTGCAGTAGTTCATGCGCCCACCAGCGACTGGCAGGGTCGTAGCGGTTCGTCGGATCGGGGCCGAGCGTCGCCAACTGATCGACGGGCCCGTCGATGCGCACTGGGTGGAAAATCGAGGTGCACGGCGCCGACGTGCAAGTCACCCAGTGCAGCGGATCGCCGCGCAGGTCGCTGACCCACGACGCAGTGCTCTGCGACGACGACGCCGAGCCGCCTGCATGCACGGCGCTGCCATGGCACCGTCGGTCGGTGACCACACCGGTGAAGGGCCACCGCCGTGATCGCGCCGCGCCACGAACATGTCGGCCACGTCCACCGCTGTGTCGGCCGCCGGCTGAGTGCGTGCGCGCCGGGACGTACACGACGTGTTGCGAGCCGCGGTCGTCGAAGAGAACTCCTCGGCGAAACCGGCGATCGTGAGCCCGTTGGAGATCGAGCGGCCGCGACCCGTGACGTGCTCGACAGCCCACTTGGCTCCGGCCGTCTCCACCACGATGGCACCCGGGGGGTCGGCGACGAGGAAGCTGTTGTGATACGAGAACCCAGGCTTCTCGTGGCTGCACGGGCCGCCCTGGCCGTGGCGCTCGAGCAACTCGATGATCACGCCGACGGCGTCGTGGGCGTTGGCGGCACGTTCGAGTGCGAGCCGCAGGAGATCCATCCCCAGCAGCGCTGATTCTCCGAGGGGCTGGTTGGTGAACACCGCTTCGTTGCCGATCACCACGCCGTGTTCGTTCGTTCCGATCTCGGCGCCCCACATCCACCATGGCTGCGAGAGCAACACCGCATGAGTGTGCTCGACCTGCGGTATCGAAGTCCACGTGCACTCCACCTCACCCGGGGTGGTGCCGTGGTCGGCGGCCGGATGCCAGCGAGGGAGCTGCGCCTCGTTCGGGTCGCGATCACCGTTCTTCGCGAACAGAACTCCCTGAGGCGTGATCGCGACCAGCGTGTCGCACACCCAGGTGACGCTACATCCAGCGTCAGACTCGGCCGCCGCTTCGAACCAGCCCGTCGTGGCGAACTGTCACATCAGGCCCGGCACGGTGTGACAGTTGGGGGATGTGCTACTACGGGCAGGCATGACGATGACATTCCGAGAAGCGTGCGCCCAGGTGTGCGCGCCAGGCACGCGTTTCGAGATCCAGGAGGTCGACGTCCGCGGCGTGCAGACCAAGGTCTTCACCGGGACGCCGCCGAACATCCGCTGGTTGTTCGCTGCGGCGGCTGCGCGCACCGACGACTTCATCGTGTTCGAGGACGAGCGGTGGCCGATGCCACGAGTGATCGAACTGATCGGCCAGATCGGCCAGGCTCTTGTGAACGACCTCGGTGTCACCAACGGCGATCGCGTCGCCATCGCGATGCGGAACTATCCGGAGTGGATCGCGGCGTTTGCGGCGATCACATCGGTGGGGGCAGTCGCCGTGCCGATGAATGCCTGGTGGCAGACCGACGAGATGGTGTTCGCCCTCGACGACTCCGACTCGAAGATCGTGATCGCCGACGCCGCCCGGCTCAACCGACTGCGCAACGCCACTCCCGGATCGGTCACCGCCAAGGTCGTCACCGTCCGCGAGAACGCCGAGCCGCGGCCCGACGACCCGTTCGAAGTCGTTGCATTGGACGACCTGCTCATCCCTGGAGCCACCCTGCCCGACGTCGAGATCGACCCCGACGACGACGTGACCATCCTCTACACCTCGGGCACGACCGGCAACCCGAAGGGGGCGGTGTCGACGCACCGCGCCGTTCTCAGTTCGCTGATGGCGTTCGCCGCCCGAGGGGCGGTCAACGCAGCGCGAGAGCCCAGCGATCCCAATCCTGACAAGCCGCAGGCGGCAGTGATGCTGCCCGTCCCGCTGTTCCACGTGACCGGTCTGGTGCCGGTGATGCTCGGTGCGTTCGTCGGCGGCTCCAAGCTGGTGATGACCTACAAGTGGGATCCCGACCGCGCGTTGGAGTTGATCGAGCGCGAACGGGTGACCAGCTTCGTCGGTGTCCCGACGATGAGTTGGGACCTGCTCGAAGCGGCCACATTCGACGAGCGCGACACCTCCAGCCTGCTCTCCGTCGGCGGCGGCGGGGCACCGATGCCACCCGAGTTGGTGAAGCGCATCGAGGACAACTTCTCGAAGGGTCGGCCCAGCCTCGGCTACGGCATGACCGAGACCAACGCCTACGGGCCGGGCAACGCCGGTGACGACTTCCTCGCCCACCCGACTTCCACCGGGCGAGCGGTTCCGTTGATGGATCTCCGCGTCACCGATCCGATCGGAAACGTGCTGGCAGCAGGCGAGACCGGCGAGATCTGGTTCCGGGGCCCGATGCTGATCCGCGGGTACTGGAACCGGCCCGACGCCACCGCCGACACCATCGTCGACGGCTGGCTGCGCTCGGGCGACATCGGCCGCATCGACGACGAGGGCTTCGTGTACGTCAGCGACCGGGCGAAGGACATGGTGCTGCGCGGCGGCGAGAACATCTACTCCGCCGAGGTCGAAGCAGCGATCTACGAGCACCCAGCGGTATACGAAGCCGCCGTGTACGGCCTCCCCCACGAACGCCTCGGCGAAGAACTGGCATGTCACGTGATGGTCAGGCCCGGCGAGACACTCGAGGTCGCCGAGCTCCAACAGTTCGTCGGCGAGCGGCTTGCGAACTTCAAGGTGCCGAGTCGGGTGACCATCGTCACCGAGCAACTCCCCCGCAACGCTTCCGGCAAGATCCTCAAGCGCGAACTCCGCGACGCGATCGCTGCCCAGGCCTCACCCGAACAGACGGAACCCACATGACCCGCATCCTCATCACCGGCAGTAACAGCGGCTTCGGCAAGCTGGCCGCGCTCAGCCTCGCCCGCCAGGGTCACGACGTGATCGCCACGATGCGCACCGTCGCGAAAGGAGACGATCTCCGATCGACCGCCGAGGCCGAGCGTCTGCCGATCGAGATCCGGCGACTCGACGTCAGCGACCCGGCATCCGTGGCCGAGGGCATCGGGGATCCGGACGACGTCGACGTCGTGGTGAACAACGCCGGCTTCGAGGTATCCGGAGCGCTGGAACTCGTCGACGACGAACTCTGGACTCGCCAGCTCGACACCAACGTGCTCGGCCCGATGCGCGTGATCCGCCACGTACTGCCCGCGTGGCGCGAACGAGGGAGCGGCACCGTCGTGAACGTGTCGAGCATCGCAGGCGTGGTCGGCTCGCCGTTCGGCGGCGCGTACTCGGCGTCGAAGCATGCGCTCGAAGGCCTCAGCGAAGCGCTGCACTTCGAGACCAGCGGCTTCGGGATCCGGATTCGCCTCGTGGAACCCGGCCGTTTCGACACCGGCTTCCACGACAACATCGTCACCGTCGACGGGTGGGAAGGTTCCGACTACTTCGACCGGGCTGCCCGGTTCCGCGACTCGCAAGGTGCGCTGTCGGGCGACGGTCCGGCTCCCGATCCTCAGGATGTCGCCGACGCGATCGTGCGAGCCGCGCTCGACTCGGACGCACCGTTCCGGAACTTCGTCGGCAACGACGCCCAACTGATCCACTCGGTGAAGTCGTCGATGCCGTTCGAGGAGTTCGAATCGGTCATGCGGAGCACGCTCGACTGGCACGAATGACAGAGGACTGATCACGCATGATCGACATCGCTGCCGTTGAGACCTACCGCTACCTACGAATCAGCATGGTGGGGGCAGTCGTGCTGCTCGGCGTGTCGATCCTGATCGAGCGGTCGAACGTCGACTGCTGGCAGACCTCGGTGTCGGCCTACTACTACACGCCGGTTCGGGTGATCTTCGTCGGTGTGATGATGGCGATCGGGCTGTGTCTCATCGTCATCAAGGGCAGCACCAGCTGGGAGGACGCCACGCTCAACGCCGCCGGGATGCTGGCGCCGATCGTCGCCGTCGTGCCGACCACCGACGTCGGTGTGTGCTGGTCGAAGAGTCCTGGACCCCTGCCGGTCGACGACGACGGCAACCTGGCCGGCTGGGTGATGGCAAACGCCGACAACAACATCACCGCCCTGCTGATCACCGGGATCGCGGGACTGCTGGTCGCCGCGGTCATCGCCAGCATCGCCACGAACAACGCCAGAGCGATCGCCGAAGTCGGCGAACCGGGTATGCGGCTCGGGCTCCTCGCAGCGATGGTGTTCCTACTGAGCGGCGGCGTGCTCTTCGTGGTGTGGGACGACTTCAACACCCGCGCTCACGGCATCGCGGCGGTGTTGATGTTCCTGTTCCTCGCGTTCGCTGTCGGCGGCAATGCCTGGGAACGGCGCAACGATGCGGGCCGGCATACCTACTTCTGGCTGTACGCATCGATCGCTGCGGCAATGCTGATCGCTCCGGCGCTCATGTTCCCGTTGGGTTCGAGCTGGGCGCACATGGTGTTGATCCTCGAAGCGACCGAGATCACGCTGTTCGCGATCTTCTGGCTCGTCCAGACCAGGGAACACTGGGGTGAGACCGTCTGACGGGTCCCACCCCTGGCGATGAGTTTCCGAGCGACCCGTCCGCGCGAAGACTCATCGCTCGACCCGACCACCCACCGGAGCGAGCGTCACCGACCTACCATCCCGGGATGTTCAAGCCGTCGTTCGTCACCGTCCGTAACGCAGCCATCGACCTGCGCGTCGCCGTCACCGGCACCGGCCCGCTGATCCTGTGCATCCACGGCTGGCCAGAGCTCTGGTATTCGTGGCGCCACCAGATGGAGCACTTCGCCGCCCGCGGCTTCACCGTGGCTGCAATGGACGTGCGCGGCTACGGCGGCAGCTCGAACCCGCCGGAGATCGAGGCGTACCGGCTCAGCGAACTGTGCGCCGACGCCGCTGCGGTGATCGACGAACTCGGCGGCGGCGAGGCGATCGTGTTCGGCCACGACTGGGGGGCGCCGATTGCGTGGAACACCGCCCGCCTGCATGCCGACAAGGTCCGTGCCGTCGCCGGGCTGAGCGTTCCCTACACACCGGTCGGGCCGGTGTCGCCGCTCGAGATGTGGAGGGAGCGTTACGAGGGCAGGTTCTTCTATCAGCTCTACATCGAACAGCCCGGTATGGCCGAGGCCGAGTGCGGCGCGAACACGGCCAGCGCGCTGCGGAGGATCTACTACGGAGCGAGCGGCGACGCCGACCGCTCGCTGTTCGCCGAGAAGGGCTCCGACGCCGGTCTGCTCGATGGCACGATCGACCCCGACCCGTTCCCCGTGTGGATGTCTCCGACCGACCTCGCCGTGTACGTCGCGGCGTTCGAAGCGAGCGGCTGGGTCGGTCCGTTCAACCGCTACCGAGCGCAGGGGCTCGACGCCGACGAGATCGGTTCGCTCGCGAACGGCACTCAACTCACCCAGCCCGCAGCGTTCGTGGCCGGCGCGCTCGACGGGGTGCGCGACTTCGTGCCGGGACTCGACCTGTTCGACTTCGCTCCGGTGTTCTGCACCGACTTCCGCGGCTCGACGATCATCCCCGGAGTGGGCCACTGGGTGCAGCAGGAAGCACCCGCGGCGACCAACGCAGCACTCGACGCGTTCGTCGACACGCTCGACTGAACGCCCCCCGGTTGCCGTTCGCCTGTGTTCGGCGAATACGTTCGCCCCTTGACCGCACCCCTCCCCACCCTCGCGCTCGCCGCCGCGACGACCAGCGCGTACGTCGCCGCCGGGGCGTCGATCGCCGGGCACATCGTCTCTGGGTGGTCCCGAGGCAAAGGCCGCAAGGGTGTTGTCACATCGGCGGGAGCATGTCTCGCAGTGTTCCCAGCCTCTTTCCCGATCGACGCCGCAGTCGCGGCCACGGCGGCCGCATCGGAGCGCAACGCTGAAAGCGCTGATCGGATTTCATCTACGGTGCGGGTGGCTGGGGCACCACTCTGCCGGCGCCGCCGCCTGCCCGATGCGTCGGGTCCGGCAGGCACCCACCCATCGCCGGACTCCCCCTGTTCGCGCTCGTAGGGGCTGGCATGACCCTGACCGAGTTCCGCGCCGCAGCGGCGCATGGTGCGACGGCGGTGCTGTCGGTGCACACCGGCGCCGCATACTCCGCGACGGTCGGGTCGTTCCCGGTTGCCCTCGCTGCTTGGCGGGCGGCGGAGATGCTCGATCGTCACTGCACGATCGAGGACGCAGCCGCGGCTGGTGTTGCAGGTCTGGCTGGAGCTCCGCCACCGAAGACCGTCGACCCCTCGAGTCCACCCGCACGGACGACACCCCTCGCGCCGAACGTCATGGATGGTAGTTCGCAGGCAGTCGATCGCGAACTGGCAGCCAGCCCGGATTCACGGACATCGCGTCGCCCCTCTCCGGCAGACTGGCGGGGTACTGCGACACCGCCGGCTGCGACACCCCGGCCGCGACACCCCGGCGCAAGTGTCGACGGGTTGGCGGAGGACGATCGAGTGATGTGACTCAACCCGCTGCGCGAGTTGTGTCGATCGTGGCGAGTCCGGCGAGCTGGGTGCGCGCTCGAGCGACCCGGGACCGGATGGTGCCGACGGGGCAGCCCGCGATCGCAGCGGTTTCCTCGTAGCGGTAGCCCATCAGTTGCGTGAGCACGAAGGCTTGGCGCTGTTCTTCGGGGAGTTCGTCGAGGAGGAGTTCGAGGTCGACGTTGGCGGCGTCGTCGCGTCGGGGACGTCTGGTCAGTTCGGTGCGGCGTGTTCGTTCGAGGTGGCGGATCGAGTCGGCACACGAGCGCCGTGCGATGGTGAGCAGCCAACGCAGTGCGTCGCTGTCACCTCGGTAGGTGTGCAGGCTGCGAAGTGCTCCGAGGTATGTGTCCTGCACGAGGTCGTCGACGTGGTCGCGGTCGCCGAGATAGTGGCAGTAGCGGGTGACGTCGTCGATCGTCAGCCGCACGAACCGGTCGAACGCCGCAGCGTTGCCGTCTTGCGCAGCGACGAGTTCGTATGTGGGTTCGGTCATGGAGGACGGGGCGAGCCGATCGGTTGTTGAAGCGATCGGATTGCGATGGAACTTTAGCGAGCAATGGGTGGACTGGTGGGTCATGACGAAGAGCAACCCCCCTCTGAACGATTCGCCGGTGACAGACACCCATCGAGCGACAGGGAGGCATCATCGGCGCTGGTCAGCGTTGGTCCTGGCTGGCGGACTCGCGGTGCTGAGCGCATGCGGTTCCGACAACAGTGCTGCAGAACCAACGGTGGCGGTCGCCGCGCCGGTGGCCGGGTCGGTGGCCACCCGCTTCAACGTGGTGGTGTCCGACCCGCCGATCGCAGATCTCGTCACTCGTGTCGCCGGTGACGAGGTGGCGGTGAAGAGTGTGGTGCCGGTGGGTGTGGATGGCCACACCTACGAGCCGGTTCCCGAGGACGCCCGAACGTTGGCCGAGGCCGACGTGTACATCGAGAACGGCATGGGCCTCAACGACGTCGTGACCGCGTTCGCCATCACCAACTACCCATCGGGGACGCCGCATCACTCGTTGAGTGAGGTCATCCCCACTTCGGAGGTCATCTCGACCAACACCGCAGAAGAGATCGCTGCGCATGGTCACGCCCACGAGTTCAACGCGCACTTCTGGCCAGATCCGACCTACGCGATCATGTATGTGAACCGCATCGCGCAGGTCCTGGCCGAGTTCGACCCCACTGATGCTGCCGGCTACGTCGAGCGGGCGGCGGCACTCATCGCCGAGTTGCAGCTGATGGACGCGGCGTTCCGCGCGTCGTTGGCGACGATTCCCGACGCCAACCGGAAACTGGTCGTGTACCACGACAGCTGGTCGTACTTCGGGCGCCGCTACGACATCCCGGTCATCGGAGCAATCCAGCCAACCGACTTCTCCGAGCCGTCTGCTGGCGAACTGCGCGACACGATCGTGCAGGTCCGTGAAGCCGGCGTCCCGGCGTTCTTCGGCAGCGAGGTGTTTCCCTCCGATGTGTTGGAAGCCATCGCCGCCGAGACCGGCGCCACCTATGTTGCTGACCTGTCCGACGACAAGATGCCGGGCGAACCCGGCACACCCGAGCACTCCTACATCGGCATGATGCTCGCCAACACCCGCCAGATCGTTTCGGCCCTCGGCGGCGACCCGTCGGCGCTCGACACGATCATCCTGTCATGACCGCCGCGATCGCGATGCGCGGCGTCGGCGTCCGCTTCGGGAAGACCCAACCGTTGCACGACGTCGATCTCAGCATCGATGCCGGTGAACTCGTCGGCATCGTCGGCCCATCGGGTGCCGGCAAGACCACCTTGCTGCGGTTGTTGCTCGGTGAGATCGCTGCATCGGAGGGCACGATCGAGTTCATCGGTGGGACGCGGCGGCGCGGCCGGGCATCGGTTGGCTACGTGCCGCAACTCGAATCGAGTGAGCGAACCTTTCCGCTCACGGTCCAAGGCGCAGTAGAACTCGGCGCCGCTGCGACCAGTTCTCGTGTGCCGTGGTTTTCGCGTGCTGAGCGCTTGGCTGCTCGACATGCGCTCGAGCGGCTCGGGATCGGCGAATTGTCCGAACGCGGTTTGCACGAGTTGTCCGGTGGCCAGTTCCAGCGAGTGTTGTTCGCTCGGGCGTTGGTGTCGGATCCGCAACTGCTGTTGCTCGACGAACCAACCAGCGGCATCGACCTGCGCACACGCGCCGAGATGCTCGAACTGGTCGGCGAACTCCAACGTGACGGCTTGACGATCGTGATGACCACACACGACTTGAACTGGGTGGCATCGCACCTGCCTCGCATCATCTGTCTGAACCGGACCGTCCAGGCCGACGGCCCCCCACTGGAGGTGCTGCGCCCCGATGTGCTCCTCGGCACCTTCGGCGCCGAGATGGAAGTCATCGAGCACCACGGCCGCCCTGTCATCGTCGACGGCGAAGCACTCGTCGGAGGTGCAGCGTGAATCTGTTGCTCGATCCGTTCGACTTCGATTTCTTCGGCCGTGCCATGCTCGCTGCGGTGTTGGTGGGTGCAATCACCGGTGCGCTGGGGCCGTTCGTGGTGGTGCGCCGGATGGCCTACATCGGACAAGGGCTGTCGCAGAGTGTGCTCGGCGGTGTCGGCATCGGGTTGGTCTACGGTGCCGGGCTCTACGTCGGCGCGGCTGCTGCCACCGCCGTTGCGACGTTGGCGATCTACGCAACACGTCGACGTGGGGTACCGGTCGATACCGCGATCGGCATCGTTGCGTCGACGATGTTCGCAGCCGGCGTGGCGGTGATCTCCGCGAACCGTGACCGGAGCCTCAACATCACCAACCTGCTGTTCGGCAACATCCTCGGCGTCGACCGCAACGACCTGATCCTCGTCGGCGTGGTCGCTACGATCGTGGCCGTCATCCTCGTCGTCAACTACAAACGACTGCTCGCCACCACCCACAACCCGGCAGTCGCCGCAGCCCACGGCGTCCACGTCGGTGCCATGGAAGTGCTGTTCAACGTGCTGCTCGCGCTCGCTGTCGTCACGGCGTTGCAGGTGCTCGGCGTGCTGCTCGTCGCAGCGACACTCTTGCTGCCCGCCGCGACAGCGTCGTTGGCATTCGGTTCGTTCGGACGTTTGACGCTCGTATCGATCGGTCTCGGCGTGGTGACCGCGATCGTCGGGTTGTACATCTCCTACTACCACGACATCGCGAGCGGCCCAGCGATCGTCCTCACCGGGGCCGCAGCGTTCGCGATCGTTGCGTTCGGGCTCCCCAACCGCTATCGACACAGCGCATCGGTGGTTTGATGGAGACTGTGTCCGATGTTGTGCCGGCCATCGATGTCGGAGACGAAGAGTCATGACGGCCTGCGAGCGATTCGAAGCGGTATCTGCTGCGATCGACGGTGAACTCCCCGAACCCGAACGACAACGCGCCCTGGATCACGCAACGAACTGTCCGACGTGCTCGACCGCGCTCACCATGACCGCCCACCTCCAGCACACAGCGGTGCCGCGATCCGCCGACCTCGACCAGCCGGCAGGTTTCGACCCGGCGGCGCTCACCGCGCAGGAACAACGCTGGATGGGAGGCCGATGGGCGCGTCGTCTCCTCGTGGTCGCCGCGCTGATAATCGTCCTCGAAGCCATCCCGGCATACGTCACCGGGCGCGGCCTGAGCGCGGAATCCCACGCCGCCCGTCACCTCGGTGCCTGGCAGATCGGCTTCGGTGTCGGCTTGCTCGTCGCTGCGTTGTTCTCTCGGATGTCGCATGCCATGTTGGCGCTGGCTGCCACCTTTGCCGTGCTGACCGTCGGTGGGACCATCGTCGACATCATCGGCGGCCACAGCGGGCCGTGGGTCGAGTCGGTTCACCTGATCGAACTCATTGGTGTGTTCCTGCTGTGGCGGCTGACACCGCCGCACCTCATCCCGTGGCAGCGCAGAAGCGGGACGAAACACGACACTGACGACAAGGGCGGCTCGACAGGCCTACGGCTCGTCGAGCCGACCACACACGAACACCCGAATCGTCGATCGGCACCCCCAATTACCTGATCTCCATCACCGTCACGACCACTGATGCTGTCGGCGACTGCACAACCGCTGACCCGCCGTTGCCGACCTCGACTGGCGGCTCGTGCTACATCGTTGAGGAGATCGCCTGTGCGGATCACCCTCCGCGAAACCACGTCGCCGCCGCGACAGGTTCGCGATGTCGATGCAGGCCACCTCACGGACCATCTCATGAACGACGAACACCCGAACAGCGTTTCGAGCCCCGACCCCGCCGACGTCGGCAGATCGTCCTCGTCCATCGGGCTGCGATCAACCGTCCGCTCCACACGGGCGCCCACTCACACGCCGGATGAGCGCGACGACGTCGTCACACCTGCGATCTGGCTACTCGTCGGCACTCAGGGGAGGAACTGTGATGTGTTCAATCGGCCGATCATGAGTTCGGCAAGCACGCCGACTGCGACGACACCGGCGGTGGCGACCCCGACCGAGACGGCGGCCCATCGCCCGAGGACCGTGACCTGGCGAGTCGTCGTCTCGAAGTACATCGGCCCGATGACGCGTAGATAGTAGAAGAGCGAGATGACGGTGTTGGCAACAGCGACGAGGGCGAGCCAGGCGTATCCGCCGTCGATCGCAGCGGTGAACACGGTGAGCTTGCCGACGAATCCGCCGAGCGGTGGGATGCCGACGAGCGACAGCAACGACACGGCGAGGGCGCCAGCCAACCACGGATGGCTCGCCCCGAGGCCTCGATAGTCGTCGAGGTCGGTGCGACCTCGCAGTTCGGTGACGATCGAAAACGCAGCGGTGTTCGCGACGGCGTAACCGACGAGGAAGAAGATGAGCGCCGGCGCGGCCCCGTCGACGCGCCCCACAACGACGACGGCGATCAGCGCGTAGCCCGCTTGGGACACCGACGACCATCCGAGCAGTCGACGTAGATCGGTCTGCCAGAGAGCAGCGAGGTTGCCGAGCGTCATCGTGGCGACCGCCAGGGTGGCGACGAACGGTCGCCACGCAACGACGTCGTCGGGCAGCACCTGCATGACTCGCGCGAGAGCGACGAGCGCTCCGATCTTCGGCACGACCGTGAGCAGGGCGGCCGAGGGCGCGGGTGCGGCCTGCGCGACGTCGGGAACCCACGCGTGTGACGGGACAGCCCCGATCTCGAACGCCAGCCCGATGCCGATACACACGACGACGGCGATCAGTGCAATCGGGTCTGCGTCGGCGCCGATTACGGTGCCGATGTCGGCGAGGTTCGTGGTGCCGGTCATGCCGTAGAGCACGGCGACGCCGATCATCAAGACGGCGTTCGTCAATGCGCCGATCAGGAAATACTTCATGCCGGCCTCGACCGACGCCGGTGACGATCGATGGTAGGCGGCGAGGGTGTAGCCCGTGACCGAGACGAGCAGCATCCCTACGACGATCGCCATCGTGTCGGCCGCCCCCGCGAGCAGCATCGCGCCGGCCGCGCACAGCAGCACCACGCTCGGGTATTCGCCTCGCCGAGGGTCGCTGCGGAACCATTCGACGGAGAGGGCGAGCGTGAGGAGCGTGATCGCTGCGATCAGTAGTTCGGCTCCGTGGGTGATCCCGTCGAGCGCCCATGCCCGCTCGAACGACAGCTGTTCGTCGGCGGTGATCGCGAGAAAGATCGAGAATCCGGCCGACACGAGCACGGCAACCGCCGCGATCAGCGTGGTGAGGCCCTGGTGCGCCCGCCCGACGAAGGCTGCGGTCATCAACGCCACGACCGCACCGACGACCAGGGCGATCTCCGGAGTCAGGTGGACCACGTTCATCGTCATGTCCGTCGTCATGTCCACGCCCGGTCAACCCCCACCCGAGAATGCCGCCACGATGCGGTCGCTCGCCGGCGAGATCAGGTCCAGCAGCCACGTCGGATAGATGCCGAGCGCCACGACGAGGATCAACAGCACGGCGAGTAGCACGATCTCGCGACGGTCGAGATCACGGAACGACGCGAGCCGGTCCGGGGTCTCACCGAAGAACATCCGCTGCGTCATCTGCAAGAACAGCGCAGCGGTGACGAGTACCCCGATCAGCGCCACGAACGCGAGCGCGGGGTACACCGAGAACGTGCCGATGAAGATCTGCACCTCGGCGACGAACCCGATCAGACCCGGCAAGCCGAGGCTCGCGAAGGAGGCGAGCATCATTGCCCCGGTGAGCACCGGGGCTTTGCCTGCGAGGCCGCCGTAGTGGTCGATGTCGTAGTTCTCGGTTCGGGCCCACAACGATCCGGCCATCAAGAACAGCGAGCCGGTGATCAACCCGTGGGCGACCATTTCCACCGTCGCACCGGTCAGCGCCAACGACCGGCCGGCCTCCTCACCGGACGCCATCGAGCCGGCCACGGCGATGCCGAGGACCGTATAGCCCATGTGGTTGATCGACGTATACGCGATTCGCCGTTTGAGGTCGGATTGGCCGAGCGCGACGAGGGCCCCGTAGACGATGCTGACCACTGCCAGGATGGCGATGATCAATGCGGCGCTGCGGAACGTGTCGCGCATCATCGACAGTGGGATGCGGATCATGCCGAACGTGCCCATCTTCAGCAGGACTCCGGCGAGGATCGCCGACACCGGACCGGGTGAGTTGACGTGCGCCGGTGGCAACCAGGTGTGCACCGGGAACAGCGGCGTCTTGATGACCAGCCCCACGAAGATCGCGACGAACGCGAGGCCGGCGGTGAACCCCTTGCCGGCGAGGGGTTGCTCGGCGATGAGCACCCGCATGTCGAATGTGAACGGGTCGGTCTCGAGGTACAGGGCGAGGAAACCCAACAGCATCACCAATGAACCGGCGAGCGTGTACAGGAAGAACTTGAGCGCAGCGAGCTTCGCCTCGCCGTGGCCCCATCGCCCGATCAGGAAGTACATGCCGACCAGGCTGAGATCGAAGAACACGTAGAACACGAGCAGGTCGAGCGTGAGGAAGACCCCGAGCGACGCCGCTTGGAGGAACAAGAACCACGCCCGGTACTGAGCGTGACGGCCCTGCGTGTCGAACGGATAGGCGATCGCGACGACGAACAGCAGCGCCGTCATCAGCGCGAGGGCGAGTGAGATGCCGTCGATGCCGACTCGCCACCCGACACCGATCGAGGGGATCCAGTCGACCTCCTCGACGAGTTGGAACATCTCGTTGCTGCCACGGTCGAACCGGATCCAGGCTCCCACGAGCAGGGCCAGCGGTACGGCCGCTGCGCCGATCGACACCCAGCGAGTGACCTCCTCGCGGGCGTTGGTGAGGAACAGCAGCCCGACTGCGGCGAGTAGTGGAACGACGATGGCGGCGGTGAGCACGAGAATCAACTCCAGAGGACGAGGACGAGGACGAGTGCCGCTGATGTTGCAGCGATGAGGGCGTAGTACTGGTGGGTCTGACCGCTCTGGATGCGGCGGCTCTGTCGGCCCAGCGCTCCGGTGAGGCGACCCGACCCGTCGACGGCGCGATCGACCCCGTATTCGGCGAAACGGTCGAGCATGCGCGAGAACCAGGCAGCGAAGTGGGCCGTGCCGCGCACGCCCGCATCGACGATTCGGTCGTCGCCACGCGCGAGCAACCGGCTCGTTGCCTGAGCACCGTAGGAAACACGCCCGATCCCCGCATCGACGATTCGGTCGTCGCCACGCGCCAACAGCCGGCTCGTTGCCTGAGCACCGACGGAAACACGCCCGATCCCCGCGTCGACCACACGGTCGTCCAGGCGGGCCGCCCAGCCGGCGAGTGCCAAGACCGGGTCGACCAGCCCGACCTTCGTCGCTGCAGGGATCCCGAACCAGTCCGAAACGCTCGACAGCGGTGAGCCGGACGGCGTGAGCAGGCGGTGTCGGCGCCAGAGCAGGAATGCCCACCCTGCGCCGGCGACGATCGCGACGATCGAGATGACGAACTCCCACAGCTTCGATGCTGCGAACTCGCCCCCTGTCACCTTCAGGAGCTGTTCCTCACCCCATGGCAACCACAGCAGCGACAGTGCGATCGTGGCCGCCGCCAACAACATGAGCACGGTGGTGGATCGGTTGCGGAGCTCGGTCGAGTCCTCAGCTCGGTCGGCGGTCGGGGCGGGCTCGTCGACGCGACGTGAACCGAACGCCAACAGCTGGAACCGAGTCGCGTAGAACGCGCTGCCGACCGCGGCGAGCACCACGAACACACCGATCCACACGGATTCGAGCGCTGCCGCTGCAACGACGGCCTCCTTGGTCCAGGCACCGCCGAGCGGCGGCACTCCGGCGAGCGCAAGGGCTCCCACCGCTGCCAGTGCAGCAGTGGTCCGATGCGAGCGGCCGAGGCGCATGTCCTCGAAGCGTGACGAACCCGACGCATCGATCGCGGCGCCGGCACTGATGAACAGCAACGCCTTGAACACGCCGTGCGCGATCAGGTGGGCGATCGCAACCGCTGGATAACCAGCGCCCACAGCGACGAACATGAACCCGTACTGCGCCGACGTCGAAGCCGCAAGCAGCTTCTTCGGCTCCGACTGGACCGAGGCGACGACACCGCCGGCGAGGGCGGTGGTCAGGCCGACACCGATCGCCAGGGGTCCGAACCAGCCGACCGAGTCCAGCGCCGGTTGCAGTCGGGCGAGCAGGTAGGCACCGGCTGCGACCATCGTGGCCGAGTGCAACAACGCCGATGCGGGCGTCGGACCCGACATCGCGGAGAACAACCACGGCGAGAACGGCAACTGCGCCGACTTCGTGAACGCGGCCAACACGATCCCGCCGACGAACACGTGCACGGCTGCCCCGCCGCCGTCAGTGAAGGCACCGAACCCCGAGAACTGCAGCGACCCCGACGTCGCGAACACGGCGCCGGCGGAAATGAACAGACCGAGATCGCCGGCACGGGTGACGATGAACGCGTGGGATGCGTCGGCGGGGGCGTCGCCTCGCCAGTGATGAGCGATCAACGCCCACGACACGAGGCCGACGAGCTCCCACCCCATGATCAGCGTCAACAGGTCGCCGGCGATCAGTAGCAGTTCCATCACCCCGACGAAGATCGACAGTAACCCGAGCAGTCGGGCCCGACCTTGCGACTCGCCGTAGCTCGAGGCGTAGACCACGACTGCTAGCGCCACGAGTGGCACGAGAACGAGCGGGCCACGCGCGATCGGATCGACCTCGAACGTCAAGCTCAGCCCGCCACCCCAGTCGAGACCATGTGTCGGTTGCTCGAGTGCGGCAGCGATCGCGACGATCAGCGTGCCAGCGACGCCGCCGATCGCGACGGCGGACCCCACACCGAGACGGCGATCGCCGACCACCCAGGTGACCAGCCCTGCGAGCAACGGCATGGCGACGAGAGCGAACAGGATCATGGGTGTCTCATCCCTTCAGCGATCCGATGCCTTCGGTCATGTCGGCCTGACGGGCGCGGTAGACCGCCGTGACGAGAGCGAACCCGATGGCCAACTCGATCGCCATCACCGCCATGGACAAGATCACCAGCACCTGACCCTTCGGAAGACCGGCACCCGCGAACGCCCAGAACCCGGCTACCGCGAGGATCACACCGTTCAGCATCATCTCGATGCCCATCATCAACATCACGAACGTCTGCTGGGCGAGCGCACCCCACACACCGACGCCGATCAGCGCCGCAGCGACCAGCAACACCGTCATGAGATTCACGAGTCGCGCTCCATCCCGCCGTGATCCATGTCGCCCATGTCCATGCCGCCCATGTCCATCTCGCCGTGGTCCATGCCGCCCATGTCCATGCCGCCCATGTCCATGCCGCCCATGTCCATGCCGCCCATGTCCATCTCGCCGTGGTCCATGTCACCCATGTCCATGTCCATGTCCATACCACCCGCGGCGTCCGGGTCGTAGAGGTCGTCGGCCGGGCGGTGATCGCCGCCCGGCTCGAGCGCCGGTGCCACCGATCCCTCGTAGCCGTCACCGAAGCGACCCGTCGCCGACGACAGGATCACCGAGCACACCATCGTCGCCAGGAGTGTCACGCCGATGCTCTCGAACACCAGCATCGACCCGCCCAGCAACTCGATCCCCAGCTCACGAGTGGTGGCCGATTCAGCGTCGACCGGTGCAACCGGGAAGTCGGCGAACACCGCCACAACTGCGACACCGGCCGCTGCGACCACGCCCGCGGCGGCGGCGAATCGGGGTTGGTGCACCATGTTCATCGGATTCAACCCGGCCGGATTCATCATGAACATCACCATGAACAGCCCCATCACGATCATCTCGACCGTCATCATGAACAACAGGGCAACACCCAGATACTCGGCCAACAGGAGCACGAGGATCGCTCCGACGTTGAGGAACGACGCCAACAGCAGATAGGTGGCCCGGATCATCGAGTCGACACGGAACACGCCGTACCCGCTCGCGACGGCGGCAACCGAGAACACGACGAAGGCCACATCGATCATGCCGATCACAGCGCCCCCACCCCGGCGATCAGCAGGTTGAGAAACGCCAACGGCAACAGCACGCCCCAGGCCACCCGCACGAATCGTTCGGCGCTGATCCGCGCGACGAACACGTCGAGGAACCCGAGCAGCGCGATCACGGCGAACGTCTTGAGCGCCATCCACAACCCGCCCGGCAGGACCGGCCCGTGCCAGCCTCCGAGGAACACCGCTGCAGCACACGCAGCGAACGCAATGCGCATCGCGTGGCGGGCGGTCTGCCATGCAAGTCGTTGCATGCCGCTGTCTTCGACCGAGCCGCCGCCGGCGAGGTCATTGGAGTCGAGAAGGTCGAGGGGACCCGAGAACGTGACGCCGAGCGACACGATGAGAAAGAGCGGGAGGCCCAAAGGTTGGCGGATCACGTTCCAGAGTCCCGCCTGCGATTCGACGATCGCTCCAATGGACAGCGATTCCGCCGGGATGGCTGCGCCGATCAGCACGAACATGCTGAGCAACTCATACGACAGGGCGACTGCGACGAACCGGTATCCGGCGATGAGCGCGAAGGGCGAGTTCGGCGACCAGCCGTGAAAGAAGATCGCGACGATCGCCAGTGCCTCTGCAGCCCCGAACAGCACGATGCCAGTGCCGACGTCGGCGACCACGATGCCGGGCGACAGCGGGATCACGGTCACCGCCGCAGCGGCAAGCCCGAGCAACGCTGCTGGAGCGAGCACCCGCAGGATCATGTCGGGTCGTTCCGTTCGCACGCTCTGCTGGCGCGACAGGCGATGCGCCACCCGCGCAGGAAACAGCGCTGCAGACCCCGGGCGCAGGCGCTGCCCGGCGACCGACCGGAACGCAACGACGTCCACCACACTCGACACGTAGACGCCCACCACCAGGACTGCTGCGACGACGACGATCGCCAGCGGGGCACTCAACTGCTCGACCTCGTTCATGCCTCGACCTCGTTCATGTCTCGACTGCCGTGGTCGTCATCGCCGGAACATCGATGTCGAAACCGATGATCGTCGTCACCGCATCGGTCAAGGTCAGTCCCGTGATCATTTCCGCCAACTCGGCAGCGGTGATCGGCATCGAGCCGTCGGCGGAGACCGGACGGGAGTCGGCGCCGTCGAGGCTGGCGGCGATCGCATCGAGGTGAGCCGACCAGCGTGCCCACGTGTCCAGGCCATCACGATCTCCCACACTGCGCAGGGCGGAGCGAAGACCGGTCCAGCGCATGCGGCGTCGCAACGAAGCGAAGTCGCGCGCCAGGCCCGGGTCATCGTCGAGGCGAGCCGAGCGGCGTGCAAGGCGAGCAGCACCGACGGCGAACGCGTCGAGGCCCTGCACGTGCAGCGCGTGCGACAACCACAAGAGACGCCGAGCCACTGGCACGGCCCGATCGCCGGTCACGAACGGGGCACTACCGGCGCACGCGAACTCGATCGACTGGATCACCTCGCCCTGTAGCGCGACATCGGCGACGAGGCCTCCCGGCAGCTGGCCGAGGAACGGTCCGAGGCGCAACTCGAGGCGATCGAGGCTCAGACCGTCGCGGTCGTCGGCCGTCATCGCCATCGCACGCCCATACGGCGTGCCCCCCATCATCCCCTCGCCGCCTTGTCCGAAGGGGCCGACACCTCGCCAGTCGTTCGGCTCCTCGTCGGCCAGACGGCCGGGCGAGCTCGTCGACGGGTCGGCCATCACGCGGTCTGCACGTCCGACGATCTCGGACGCGACGGCGTCGACCACGTCGTTCCCGGCGACGATCTCGTCCCATGTCACGACTGCCCGAGGATGCGGTAATTGATCATGCACACGATCGAATGCCTCTCTGGCCGACCCGGGGATCGTCCCGGCGACCAGCAGCACGGTGGCATGTCGAGGCGTCGGCATGAGCCGGACCAACTCATGGGCACGAAGCGCCTGGGCGTCGTGCCAGCGGTCCGCGCCCGCGGCAACGAAGACCTCGACCGGTGTCACTGCCACGAGAACACGCGTTCTTTGTAGGCGTACACGACGCCCACACCGAGGATCGTCAAGAACATCCCCATCTCGACCAACGCCGTGGCCCCCTCTTCGATGAACACGACCGCCCACGGATACATGAACATCATCTCCATCTCGAACGCCACGAACACCAATGTCATGGGGTAGTAGCGGACATGGAAGCGACTCCATGCGTGCGTCGCCGGTTCGTTTCCGCCGAGGAACGGCACCCGCTGGGGGGCCGTGGAGACAAACGGGTCAGCCCACTCGCTGCGCACGAGGGCCGCCGCCTGCACCGTGAGCGCAACGGCGGTGACCGCCAGCACCGCAGCGAGGGCGGACATCATGTCGTGTCGGTCACAGTCATCATCCTGTCCAACTCCACTCGACGCTGTTGCGCTCCGATCACTCAAGCCTCGCATGCTGTGAACCGCTCATACGACACAGTGTCGTAAACACGCGGGCGCTCGGGAACGCAACCGGACCGGACACCACGCCGGAGTTCCCTGAGGTCATCAGTCGTCGGTCGACTCCGTGGGCATCGACAGCGTGATCCAGTCGTGCATTCCGCCGCGGTAGTAGGCCAACGTTTCGGCTGGGTACCCGGCCTCGAGCGGCTGAAGCCTGCCCCAGGCGGTGTCCACAGCGACGACGTCGTTCACGTCGTCCACCGCCCGGGGCATCATGCGTGGTTCCTCGTTGCTGGTTCGGTCCTTGCGTTGCATTGCTGTCATTCCCTTCTTGTCGGTCCATACCGCTCCGGCGGGGCGTGTGTCGCAGTTCGCCCGATCGATCACGAGGGTCCCGGTGTCCGGTTCGGTGCCCGTTTGACCGAGCGGATGCCGTGATCCCTCGGAGATCCCTACCCCCAGAGTGGCGTCCGTAATCTCGAGCGCCGATCGACATGGGATCAAGCTGATGTGCTCGCCAGTGAGACGGTGTGGATCGAACCGTGCCACGTACGCTCGGGACTGACCGACCTGCGCCTGCTGGCACTCGCCGACTGCGGTTGATCGTGCTCGCCCTTCGGGCTGCGATCAGATCATCGTGTGGAGCGTGAACTCGACGGTGTGATGCAGCTGCGAGGCGGAGAGTACGACCGTTGCGACGACGAGGCCGACCGTCTGGAGCCGTCGGGCGAGGGTGGCCGGAGCGACACGTTGGGTGAGTGCTTGCGCTCGTGCGGCGACGCCGTGGCTGGCAATGCCGAGCAGCGCTGCCCTCGGTGAGTGGGCCAGTGCCACTCGTGCGATGGTGCGGGCTGCGAACCGTCGAGTCGCGCCCGTGGTTCGAACTGCGTCTTCGTCGGCCCAACGTTCGAGATGGAACCGCAGCTGGTCGGTGGCCGGGCGCATGAACGGAACCAACGCGGTGGCGACGAGTGCCAACAACAGGTAGCGGTCGTGGCGATGGCGGGCATGAGACTGCTCGTGAGCGAGCACGAACTCGTATTCGCTGCCGTCGACCGATTCGAACAGGCCACGCGAGATCGCGATGGTGCGTGCCGGGCCCGGCAGCGTGTAGGCGAAGACGTCGGACGTCTCGACGAGATGGAAACGGCACGTGTCGGTGCAGCGAACCGACAGGTGCGTTCGCACCACACCGGTCACCCGGACCGCCCCGACAGCTGACATCACGAGCGCGCCACCTCCGATGACGCCGCTGACAACAGGTTGATCCGGTAGCAGGTGCATCGACCAGTCGCACAACGTGCTGCGAACCCCGAAGTGGGCGAGCCCACTGAGCCCGAGCACCCAGAATGTCGGCACCGCCGCGACGATGACGGCGAGGATCAACACGGCGTTCCAGCGGGCGGCTGCTGCCGGTGCGAGACGATCGAGGGCGCGTCCGGCGAGCACGGTGGTCACGATCAGGCCGATCAGCGGCACTGCGACGAAGTGGAGCATCAGTTGTCGTTGAGCAGTGCGGCCAAACTGGCCGCGTCGGCGGGGTCGAGGCCGTCGGCGAAGCCGGCGAGGGCGGCGGCACGGTCGCTGGTGGCGTCGAGCAACGAGTGGATCTTTCGGGCGGTGAGATCGGCTTCGCTGGTCGAGGGTGAGTAGAGGTAGAGACGACCTTGTCGCTGACGGCTGGCGAGGCCCTTGTCGCAGAGTCGTCCGAGCACGGTAGCGATGCTGGTGTAGGCCAGGTCGGTGTTCATCTCTTCGATGACGGCGCTGGGCGATGCCGGCCCATCCAGGCGCCAGAGTGCGTGGAGTACGTCGCGTTCGAGCCCTCCGATGGGTCGCCGACTCATGCGTGCTCCTTGTGATCGTTGCGTATCGATGGCTCTTTCCTATCTGATCCAGCCGGTGTTGTCACGGTCATCACGCGCTAACGCAGGCGCAACACGGCCCTGGGGCCAGGCGAGCGCGGCGTCGATCATCAGAATCTCAGCAGACGTTGCGAACGTACGGGTAGGGGTTGACCGCCCGGCCACCGCCGGGATGCACTTCGAAGTGGAGGTGGTTCGCCGTCGTGTTCCCGGTGGCGCCCACATAGCCGATGATCTCCCCCTGCGACACAGCCCGACTCGACCCTTCCCACGCGCTGAGATGCGCGTAGTAGTACTTGGTGCCTCCGGAGCCTTGGAGCCAGATGGCGTTGCCGCCGAGCCGGTTGGTGGAGAAGTTCGCGTACCCCGACTCGGCAGCGACCAGCGGAGTGCCACCTGGCGACATCATGTCGACACCCTCATGGCTGCGCCCGCCGGACCGGGGGGCGCCCCAGGTGTCGGCGAATGCCCGTGGCCCGGCGACCGGGCAGACCATGCCACTTCCAGCGTTCGACGGCGGCGGAGACGGCGCCGCGGGCGCCGGACCCGACGGCGTGGAGGCCGCTCCCCCGCCACCAGCACTCACCGGAGCGCGCACCGCAGCGCGCTGAGTGGCAGCGGTGGCGGCGGCCTGGTCGGCCGCTGCCTCCTCCGCAGCGGCTCGGACAGCTCGCTGCCGATCGAGTTCGTGCTGCACCTGGGCATCGATCACTCGTCGTTGCTCGACTTCGGCGAGCCGGACGATCTCGTTCTCGGCTCGCGCCTTGAGTTCTTCGAAGTTCTCCTTCGCGTCGGTCGAGTCCTCTTGACCTTGTTCGAGGTCGGCTTGCGCGTCAGCGATGTCGCTCATCAGCGCGTCGAGTTCGTCGAGATCGACGGCGGCGCCTCCCCGAGCGACGGCGGCGAAATGTTCGGCGGTGAGTTCTTCGTTCGCGTCGTCGAGGTCGATCAGCAACGGCATCGACGCCGCTCCACCGTTCACGAAGCTGCGCGCCGCGAGCGCCTGCAGGTCGGTGCGCATGGCGTCGGCTCGTGCGTTCGCGGCTGCCAGATCGTCCTCCGCTGCAGCGATCTCGAGGCCCAATCGGTCGAGTTCGGACTCGGCGTCGAACATTGCTTGCGACGCGTCGTTCGCGCGGTCGCGTGCGTCTTGGATCTCGCGTGCGGCCTGTTCGACTTCGGCGCCGCTGTGGGTGGCGGCGACCCCGAACGGGTTGGCCGACACCGCGATCAGTGCAACCACCACACCGCTGGCCGCCCGACGCAGCAGCCGCCCACTACGCGACTCGACCTCCGACAACATGTCGTAGATACTACATTGACATGACGATTCCATGACGCGCGCTGACGCCGAACTCGAGGCTGCGTCGTTGTCCGGGCGCAGTTGGCAACAGCCGACCGACAACCTGTTCACCGAGAAAGATCCCCGATGACCACATCAGCGCCCCCCAACCGATCAGATCGACACTCTCGGCCGGCGTTGTTCGTAACGTCGTTCGCCCTGGCCCTCGCCCTGGCGGCGCTCGCGGCGTGCGGCGACAGTACCGACCAGGGCGGCCTTGATGCGACCGACGCAGGACGGGGCGGCGAGCTCTACGCGGCGAACTGTGCGTCCTGCCACGGCAGCGACCTGCGCGGCACCGATCGAGGCCCGTCGCATCTGTCGATTGTCTACGAACCCGACCACCATGGTGACGACAGCTTCCGATCTGCCATCGCCCAAGGCGCACGCGCTCATCACTGGAACTTCGGGGACATGCCGGCCGTGGGCGGACTGGACGACGACGAGGTCGACTCGATCATCGCCTTCGTCCGATCAGAGCAAGAACGTGAAGGCTTCGAACCCTACGAACGCCCCTGATCCTCGCCCCGAACAGCTACACCGACGTCATCTGACCTTCAACAGTCCCAGCATGAGGCCGCGGCCGGCGCCGGCGCCGTTGGCGCGGTCGGTTGCAAGGCTGGGGTCGGTTGCAAGGCTGGGGTCGGCAGCGGGCTTGCGCTCACATGCAGCGCGCGTCGGCGGGTAGGGATTGATTGCTCGCCCGCCGGGCCGTACCTCGAAGTGCAGATGCGGCCCACCGGCGTTGCCGGTGCTTCCCACGTAACCGACGACATCACCCTGGGCGACCTCGCGGCTCTCGCCTTCCCAGGCGTCGAGGTGGGCGTAGAAGAACTTGTCCCCGCTCGGCGTCGTCAACCAGATCGACTTGCCACCGGCGCCGGTGTTCTTGAACTCGGCGAAGCCAGCGAGCGCCGCGACGACCGGAGTGCCACGTTTCGCGGCCATGTCCACGCCTTCGTGCCGACGGCCGCCAGAACGCCGATCACCCCAACTGTCGGAGAAGTCGGACTGCTCGGCGACTGGGCATGCCATCGCGTCGTGCGCCCGTGGTGCGTCGTCGGAGACTGTCGCGCGATTCGTGTCGTGGGCACTTACGGGCGCCGCCAGCATGACGACGACAATCGCGAGAGCGGAACCGGCAAGGGCGCGCCGACGAAGAGGGGTAGATGTATGCATGACGCCATATGTAACGGTTGCGTGTCAATATTCCGACACAAACGTCATAATTCTCGGAACCGTGTCGGGCATCGTGTTCGCGCTCGACGCGCCGAGCACGAGGGCTGCCCACCGCCGAGCCTCCCACCGATGAGCGAACACACCACATGTGCGGGGTTCGCTCATCGCCTTGGTCTCGGGGACATCGCCAGCCGGCGATGGGTCGGAGCTACCAGGCTGGAGCCGGCTTCTTCGTCAGGAGACTGGCACGGTTGCCGCCGTCGTCGCCGTCGTCGCCGACGTCGTCACTGGAGTCGTCCCTGAAACCGTCGTCGTGGGAGCAACAGTCGTCGTCGGAGGCGACATCGTGGTGGTGGTGGTGGTCGGTGGTACCCAGTCGGGGTCGGGCCAGTCGAAGATCATCGGCTGCGCGCCGTAGATTTCCGGTTCCTCCACACCGTCGAAGACGTAGATCGAATCACCGACCGAGACAAGGTCTTGGAGGTACTCGGCAATGTGCATCGGATAGCGAACGCATCCCCGTGACGCCGGGTAATCAGGGACGTTGCCAGCACCGTGAATGGCGATGCCGTAGTTGAAGTAGACCGGCTTGTAGAGACGCCCGAGCTTTGCGTTGCGCCACCCTTCGACCTTGCGTTCGAAGTGGTAGACCCCACCCGGGGTGACGGACCTGCCGCAGATTCCCTTCGACTCGGTGGTGCCGTCGTCGAGGTCGACCTCTACCTCGTCGCACCATGTGATGCCTTCTCCTGACGACACGTGGCTGATGACGCGTGCCTCACCGTCGGAGAAGAGGACGGACACCTGCTCGGGGAGATACACCTCCATGTGGTTACCACCCGGAGAGCGACGTGGGGCCACGCGGAAGTCCTCGTTCATCTGCTCCCAGATGTCTGCGGTGACGACGCCGCGCATTTCCGTGCGAGGCGTTCCGAGAACGATCTTCTCGAACGCCCACACGGCGCGTTTGGTTGCTCCTCCGAAAACGCCGTCTACGGGACCGGGGTCGAACTGTCGGCTGGCGAGCAGGGCCTGCATCGCTTCGACTTTGCTGTCGACCATGCCCTCGCTGAGATCGTGAGCGAGCGGTGTCAGCGGTGCACTCGTCGGCGGGGAAGCAACCGGCGCGACCGTCGACCGGAGGGCCGCTGGAGTGGTGGCCGTCGGAGCCGTCGGAGCCGTCGTCGTGGAGGAGGATGATGCGACGCCTTCCACTCCCGCCGACGACGATGCCGACGATCTGGCCCAGATACCGAGCGTTACGGTGGCAGCCGCGCCGGCGAACATGAGTTGGCGTCGCGTCAAGATGGGTTCACGATCGTCGTCGTGGTGCGACCTGGCTCCGAGATTGGGGTTGTCCACCACGCTGATACTACGAGTTGTCGTACTGTTTGGTGACGCGCGATCGGTGAGTTTCGACTGAGTTTCTGGCCCAAACAGCCCGAAATGAACTCGTCGAGAGCGTCGGACGCGGTCGCCGTCGGAGCCATTCACAGCTCGCGAGGTACGAACGTTCCCTGCACGTTGACGGTCACGTTCATTTCCTTTTTGCGCCACAGTTCGCCCTCGACGCCGTCGAGGCCGAGCCATGCGATGAGCGTTTCCTGGTCGCTGACCCTCAAGCGTGCGCAACCCTTGCTCTGCGGTGTGGGTGGCACGTTGTTGGCGCCGTGGATGGCCTGGCCGAAATCGAAGTACAACGGCTTGTAGAGATTGCCGTTGAGCGGGTTGTCGACGCCGACGGGATATTCGCTGCTGTCGTGCCACCCGCCGTTGTCGAGTGCCGGGTTGAATCGGAACGCCGGGGCGCGATCTTGGTCACGGGTTTCGTAGCCCTCGGATCCCGTCGAGGTCGGGAACACGAACGCGGTCTGTTCGCCCGCTCCGATGAACACGATCTGACACGTGCGGTCGATGAGCACCCATCGTTCTGATGCTGTTGCCGTGGATGTCGGGGTGGGCAGTTCAGTCGCCTCGATCAGACGAACCTGCTCCTCGGTGCCCGGTGACATGTCGGCGATGGTCGTGGTGAGGCCCATCGCGAGGTGAGCTGCACAGAGTCGCTGTCCGGTGAGCGGGCCCGAGGCGCCGTCGACCGCCAGGTCACCGGTGCCGAAGCCAGCGAACAATTCGTTCAGCTTCGCCTGCTGCTGCTCGACGTTCGCAGCGACGGCACCCGCAATGGTCGAGTCGTTCAGACCGGTCCTCGGTGCTCCGTCGATGTCGTTGATGCCGTTACCGACGCAGATATCGACCAGATCACCGACCTGAGTGCCATGGACGAATCCGTTCTCGGCCCAGAGATCGATCGGAGCCACTGCGCCAGCGGGTTCCACTGCGAGAAGTTCCATCGAGCCGGCGGTTTCGGAACGGACGACGCAACTGGGGTCGAACACATCGAGCGGAGGCGCCGTGGTCGTTGTCGTGGTCGCCGTGGTGCTGGTGGTCGTCGTTGTTGGATCGGTCGCAGGGACGGTGGTGGACGCCCGAGGGGCGGAGACGGTCGTTGTAGTCGACGACGGCTCAACCGAGTTCGAGACATCTGACGACGTCGCGGTGTCCTCGATCGTCGCACCTGCATCACGAGTCAGTACGGGCGAATCAGTCGTGGCAGCGCAGGCCGAGAAGGTGACGGCTGCGAGCGCGATCAGGCTTGCTGCAGTGCGAGAACCGGGCATGGTCCTTTGGCGAGGCGACGCGAATCGGCTCATTTCTCGGCAATCAGGTACGACACGATGTCGTAAGATATCCGATACGAGCAGCGACATGGGGTCGCCTCGGCGAGTGCTGGGTTCGCCCACCACATGTCGGAGCAGTATGTGCGTCGGTGCAGGTACCAGCGACAGCTTTCAGGGGGCGGGGCCGGTGGTGGTGGGATCCGCAGGTTGCTCCGCAGCCATCAGGTCTCGATCAGTCAGTCGATCGACCATGGATCGACCATGACGATGCCTGTGTCGCTGAAGTCGTCCACATTCCTGGTGGCGATGATGGCTCCATGACTTCGACACGTCGCCGCGATCTGGGCGTCGGCCGTGCTGATCGGTCGACCGGCTCGCTCTCGTTGCACGACGGTGTCGGCGTAGTGGGCCGCTGCGACTTCGTCGAAGCTGAGGATTCGCCGCTCGAAATCCTCGGCCACCATCTCGTCGAGTTGGTTCGCCAACGTGCTGCGCCGCCGCCCGTCGGGCAGACGGCCGATACCACGCAGAAGCTCGGCCAACGTGACGGCCGTGAGGAACAGTTCGACCGCAGGCTGGGCGTCGGTCCAAGTAATGACCCGCTCGAGCGGGTCGGAGCGCATCAGTTCGGACACGACGTTCGTGTCCAGAACGATCATCCGAGCCCGGATCGCGGTCGCTCGGTGCGGGCGATCCGCTCGAGTTCGACGCCACCGACCGCAGAACATCGCTGGTGGATTCGAGTGCCGAGTCCGTCATCGGACGGCCCGCTCGCCACTGCGAGGGCGATGATCTCGCGCACCTCGGCCTCCATCGAACGCGAATGCTGCGCCGCTCGGATCTTCAACCGGTCGCGAAGTTCGTCGTCGATTCCACGGATTGTCAGGGTTGCCACGGTGACACAACCTCCATCATGCTTGCAGTGCCTGCAATGCCAGCGCCACTGCAGCACTCGATGCGATCAACATCCACCCGGGCACTCACATGAGGGAACCGGTGCTGCTCGACACCGATCTACTTCGAGGTCATGACCCAGATCCCGTTTCAGCTCTCGGGTGGGTTGGCTCGCAGCTGCTCGCAGCGTTCGACGTAGGTGGCCGAGAGCGTGTCGTGAGGATGGGCCTGCAGGGGCAGCACCGGAAGGAGCCGATCGCCGCGTCCCAGGCCCCACGGCGGTAGCTGCTGATGCCATCGCGGAAGTCGTTCACCACGTCCATCAGGTGTGGGAACGTCTCGTCGGTGTAGTAGTCGAGCACCTCGTGGACCGCCACCGGCTCGGTCTTTCCCTTCACGATGACCCGATCGACCTCCCTGGTGCGGTACACGCCCTTGAGCTGCCGATATGTCAGATCACTGATCAGGATTCGGGCGCTGTACTGCTTGCAGGCAGTCTCGAGCCGGGCGGCAAGATTGACCCCGTCGCCGATCATCGTGAAGTCCATCCGCTTCGGTGAACCGATGTTGCCGACGACCACGGTGTCGGTATTGAGGCCGATGCCCATGTCGAGCGGTGGCTTGCCATCGGCGACCCGGATCGAGTTCCACTCGTTGAGCGAGCGGATCATGGCGATAGCGGTACGGACGGCGCGGTCTTCGTCGTCATCGGCCGGCTGGGGTAGGCCGAAGGCCGAAGGCCGAAGGCCGAAGGCCGCCATGATGGCGTCGCCGATGAACTTGTCGAGCACGCCGCACTCGCGCTGGATGCAGTCGACCATCAGCGTGGAGTACTCGTTGAGCATGCTGACGGTCGGCTGCGGCTCGAGCTGCTCGGTCAGTGTGGTGAACCCACGGATGTCGCTGAACAGCAGGGTGACGACGGCGCTGGTGCCCCCGAGAATGTTCTCGTCGCCGCGCACGAGTCGATCCGCCAATGCCGGATCCATGTAGCGCGCCATCGTCGAGCGGACCCGCTTCTCTCCGTCACCGACGCCCTCGACCAAGACGCGGACCGCTTCTCGTTCTCGGCCAACTCGGCCGCATTCCGGTTCCGTGATCGGTGATCTGGTCGCGCTCGTGCGACCAAGCACATTCAGGGGGCAACCCAGCGTTGCCTGTCGAACGGCGCCACGCTCCCGCTGACGCGTCGACCATGTCGATGTCGGCCGGGCCGAGCTTCACTTCGAACGCTGCCCAGCGTCCGTCGCTCGCGGTGACGACTGCGTCGATCTCCAGATCGTCGGAGTCCCGGTAGTGCTGCACGGTGCCGTCCACGACGTCGGCGAACACTCGCAGGTCACGCCCGACGAGGACTTCGAACAGGTACCCGAAGTAGTTCAGGTCGGCGAGCAGCTGGTCCGGTGCGCAGCGCAGCAACAGCCACCGACGGGTCACAGAACTGCACCCGTGGCGAGGTGCGCAACCGGGCCGGCGAGCGCAGATGTGACGACCATGTCTCCAACGGGTCCAGCACCATCAGACGCTCCAGAGTTGCCAGGTAGTCGTACACCTCGGCGATCGTGGTGACGTAGTCGATGTTCGCCCTCGCCGCAGCGGGGACCGTTCTCGTCAGGCGTGCCTGGTCTTCAGTGTCGACCGGCACGGTCACCTTGATTTGCAGCTGATCGATATTCGCTGCTCAAGTCCCGGGTGAGTGGCTCCGATGAACCAGCATGCGTTGCGCCGCGTTCGTGTCGGTGGTGGTCATCGGCGTTCTCGCGTCGGGGTGCAAGGAACCGAACACCACCAGCTACGACCCGGTGGGCAAGGCCGCGGCAGTCGCGAACATGGAGTTGGCGATCGTTCCGCCCGAACAGCTCATGTCGTGCGTCGAGTCGACGAAGTTCGGCGCTTTCGTGGGCGACGCCATCGCTCGGGCGCGCTGGGATGCAGCCGGCCAGTCCGAGGCTGCCCTCTCGGATGTGTGCAGCGAGCTCGGTCGCACCGACCCCGCCGCGCTTGCGCTCATCCACTGGAACTGGACTGCAGCACAGTCATCGATCGACTGACCGGGACTTGACCGGTCCGTCGGTCAGGGCCGTGGCGCCCGTACGACAAGCGTGCTCGACGTGGTCGAGCGTTCCCTTGAAGCGATCGTCGAGAGTCGGGCTGTCCGGCGCGACGAGCTCGCGGATCTGGTCGTGCGGGGCAGCTTTCCCGAGGCAGTCAGCCGTGCCCCTGGGCGGCGGCGGGCGTGGTTCGACTCGTACGCCTCCACGAGCGTGACACGAGTCGTCAACCAGATCGCCGATCTCGAACGTGTGGCTGAGATCCCCCGTCTGCTCCGGCTCCTCGCGGCGCGCTCGGCCGAGGAGCTCAACGTCACCAAGCTGGCATCCGAGTTCGGTTGGGCTGCGCTCACGATCGACGCGTACCTCGCCCAGCTGAGTAGCGCATTCATCCTGCAACTCCTCCCTGCGTGGTCCGTCAACCTGAGCAGCAAGGTCGTGCATCGTCCGAAGGTTCATCTCCTCGACACCGGCCTTGCTGCCGCGCTGTGCGGGTTGACAGCGCAACGACTGCTCGACGCACCGGAGCGGTTCGGCGGGCTGCTCGAGACGTTCGTGGTCATGGAGCTCCGCAAGCAGTTGAACTGGTCGGAGACCCAGCCGTCGTTGTGGCACTTCCGCTACCGCGGCGGCGCCGAGGTCGATGTGGTCCTCGAGTATCCCGACGGCCGAGTCGTCGGGATCGAGGTGAAGAGCGGAGCGACTCCGTCATGCAGACATTTGTCCCACACCGCCACCGTGACATCGGCGGAACCGAGAACGAGGGCGCTCGCAAGATGGGCTGAATCGGCTCCACGAAGTCGGTGGAGGACTGCAACCCCACCGGCCAGCCGCTCGACGTCGGCCGAGAGTTCGATCGGGCGTATCGATGCCCAGAATGTCTCCCAGTCATCTGCCGCAGCTGAGGCCTCGGATTCGGTGAGGGAGCGATTGCGGCCCGCCGCGGCGAGAGCTGCGCAGACTTCTGGGTACGCGAGCCGGCTCGACAATGCAGCGTCGCACGCGTTCCACAATTGTGCGGCCAATTCCGAGCCGGTCTCGTCGAGCACCAGTTTCACGAGCGCGCTCGAGTCGAAATAGACGATGGCCACGTTCAGCGACGCTGCTCGCTGACGATGTCAGCTACGCGCCTCGTCGATCCATCGCCCGAGGTGAGCTCTGAGTTCGGTGACGGCGGCTTCCATGAAAGGCAATGTAGATCTTCAGAAAACTCAAACGAACAGTTCGTTGTCCACCCGCTCAGATCACCGGCACAACTATTGGAGTCCGCTGACGCGTTCGCGGTACTCCTCTGTCGACAGTTCGCCCTTGGCGAAGCGCTCAGCGAGGATCTCCCTGGCCCGCTCGGTCGGGTCGTGTGGAGGGGCGCTGGAACCAGATGCACCGGAACTGGCGCGAGCGAGCCACACGATCAGGGCGACAAAGCCCGCCATCATGGCGACACCCCACAACCACATCCAGCCGCCGCCCCAACCGTTCATGTGGTCCCAGTCGTTGGATTGTTGGGCGATGAATTCGATGAGCGACACCTGGTCCTCCTCGTGCGTTCGTTTCTGAGTTCGCGTGATCGCGTTCTCTCTGACCTCCACGATGACGAACCCCTGCGTTCGCGGGCAGGGCCGCAAGTCATGACCCTTCCCCCTATTTCTCGGATGTCAGCGTGGCTCGGCGAAATATGGTGCCGGCGACGCCAGGAATCCGAGGGGGAGTGGGTCTCACGGGTGCCAGACGAGCGACGCGATCGGATCGGGGGTGTACACGCAGCACGTCCCCGTGTGCACGGTCTGGCCGACCCGCCGACGAATCGCATGCGACCTCCGACACCGACCGCGCCGCCGGTCGAGAGCGAGCCCCGTTCGACCGCGACGAGGTCCATGACGTGGATCTCCCGACCAGGGTTGGCGAGCAGTCGCTCGAGGTGACGAAGCCCTTTGAGATCGCGTATCACGACGGTGACACCCCCGAAACAGATGGACCTGGTGCCCCCTTCGCAACGGAACGTAACCGTGGCAGCACCGCTGGTTCGGGGAACCGCAATGATCGGTGGGGAGTCGGCGATGAGGCGGTCTGCCCGCTCGGCCCGAAGCACCGACCCGAACGCGTCGAGTGGATCGCGCTCGGCAGATCGCCGCTGACCAGCGAGGCTCGTGTGTCTGCGGGCGCTGCGGCCGCATCGAGCGAACGAACCGTGGACGCATCTTCGACGGGATGTCGCGCTGACATCGCCCTGCTCCAACCGCAACCGGGCGAGTCCCGGGTGAGGCGACCAGCTGCGCTCATGCGCTGCGACAAACGCCTCTTCGGCGCCGGCGAGGTCCCCACGGCGCAACCGTATGTTGCCGAATTCGACGAGCGGCCAGCCGAACTCTCGGCGCATCCACGGACGCAGTTCTTCGCAGGCACTGAACGCTTCGGCCTCGTCGAGATCACACGTACCGGAGATTCGGAGCAGCTGGGCGCGCATGCGCGTGGCGGGATCGCCATCGGTCTCGTCGCCACCACGACCCCGTGCCCGATCCACGCGTCGCCCGGTCACTGTCGTCGGCAGCCAACTCGACCACCGGCAACGCTCCGGTGTTCGATCTGGGTCACCGGCGGAATTCCCGGCTCACCTCGGGGCTGGACAGATGGGCTTTCCGAGAATCGTGATCGGTCTTTCTCGTGATTCAACTCATCAAGAAGCTCGGCTTCACCCAAGATCTCCTGTACATACTCGGACTCGCCTCCGTCGGTGCCAGCATCGCCATCTGGAACGCCAAGAAAGGTGACGACGATGCTCACGCCGAACGGTTCGGCATCTTCGTCGGGTTGTGGGCACCGACGTTCTTCGCCATCGCCAACGGCCTTGCCAGCGACCGCAGCGCAGGTTCACAGAGCTGACCCTTCGACGGCGCCGTGCCATCGCTACCAGGACGACTGATACCGCCGAACCCTGACCACCGGTCGCCATCGAACTCGGCGAACTGGTGGTCGAGAGCCGACACACCGCCGGGCGTGCGCTCACGATGTGGATCTCGACTGGTGTCCAGCCGCTTGCGTTCGCTCGGTCACGTTTTCAGATGAGCATCGTGCCGAACGGTACTTGACTGGAGCCAGCGACATCGACGAGCCGGCGGTGTCGGCTGCCGATCCCACAATCTCCACCTGGCTTGGCTGCCCCCATTCGCCAGTGGCGCTCCGGCGCCCGCACCCATCTGTGGCTACGTGTGCGGGTCGAGTATCTCGGCGTACACGGCGACGTACTGGTCGACCATCCGAGAGACATCGAATCGGTCGACCGCCACGGCCCGGATCGTGTAACGGTCGAGGCGATGAGCAACGTGGACGGCCTCGATCGCCTCGTCGACCGTCTGCACCAGGTAGCCGATGATGCCATCGTCGATGAGTTCGGGCATCGACCCGCGGCGAGTGGCGATCACCGGAGTGCCGCAGGCCATCGCCTCGACCACGCTGTACCCGAAGGGTTCGTCGAAGTCGATCAGATGGAGCAAGGCGTGGGCGTTGCCGAGCACAGCGCTTCGTTCCGACGCTGTAACGGGGCCCAGGTAGCGGACGTCCTCGGAGAGGTGCGGCTCCACCTCGGTTCGGAAGTAGGCGCGGTCCTGGATGATGCCGGCGATGTCGAGTGGGCGTCCGGTACGCCGGGCCACCTCGATGGCATGCGCCGTGCCCTTGTCGGGGTGGATCCGACCGAAGTACAGCAGGTGATCACCCGGTGCCGACGCCACGCCGAATGCGGCGGTGTCGATGCCGTGGTGGATCGTGGCGGCATAGTGGCGGCATAGTGGCGGCATAGTGGAGACGCGGATGCCGGTCGGAGTCACTGATGGCGACGTACTGGGTCGTGGCGTCGTAGCGCTCGTACACGGGAACGATCCGCTCGGACGAGAACCCGTGGA
>Ga0209491_10001572_pt1 | contig 43791 bp, 32 predicted proteins | sample BON02_FD_187213 | JGI IMG/M metagenome (GOLD analysis project Ga0209491, IMG submission 187213) | Freshwater microbial communities from Lake Bonney liftoff mats and glacier meltwater in Antarctica - BON-02 (SPAdes) (version 2) | ecosystem: Environmental > Aquatic > Freshwater > Ice > Glacier...
CAAACCCGCGCACCGGGTCCACCGAAAAACACGACGAAAAAACCAGCAAATTAGACCACTTTCCACCAAAACCCTGGCCGGTTTTGACCCGCAAACAAGTGGCCGGTTTTAACCCGCGCACTGACAGCCAGGTTCTAAGGCGGCATGCTCGCCACCCATTACGAAGGCTTCACATTGATGGAGACTGCGATTCGGTATGGCCAGCAGTTCAGCAAGCTTCGGGTTCCCGGTGCCGACAGACCACAGTCGTCCTGGCGAGCAAAATGACTCGCGCGAACCTTTGTTTTACAGCAACAGCCTTTCATCCACCGAGCAGCCTGGAATGAATAGTTCTTTCCTTCCGTTCGAACAGCATGCTTTTGAACATGGCCAACCATCGACAGCGGAAGGTTTACGAACGATCTAGCCGTCGTGCTGCGCTTCGCAAATCACCGGGACAGACAATTCATTTGTGCAGACAATCCGGCAACCCTAAGTTTGAACGTAGCCAAATGCCACCACCACAATCAGCCTGTTTCTGAAATGCTAATACGAGCCGGGCCGTAGCCCTGATTTTCATTCGGCTTAGCCTGTCATGCACGCGTGCTGCGTAGCTGATTCAATCGCCGCAGGCAAATGTTTGAGACCAAAACCGGATAACGCCGGTTGAATCCGGGCGGCTAGGGAATGCTTATCGCGTTCGACATTTCTGCTGACAAATTAGGTGTCTACGTCATCTGCGAAACTGGCTTCTTCCATAATGACCTTGTAGCGTTCAGAAGCTTCTTTGCCGAGTAGCTGATTGAATGTTTGATCAGCGTCAAGCTGGCTTTCGATGTCTATTCGCAACAGAACTCGAGCCTTGGGATTCAAAGTCGTGTCGCGCAACTGAGCGGCATTCATCTCCCCCAGTCCTTTGAATCGCAGGACTGTCGCGTTACGGTTGGCGGGAAGAGCGGCCAAGATTTCTTCCTTCTCAGCGTCTGTCTGAGCATAGGTGATCGTCTTGCCTACCTCGATTCTGAAGAGCGGTGGCTGAGCAATAAACAGTTTGCCCTGACGAATCAACTCCGGCATGTGACGAAAGAAAAAGGTCAGCAACAGTGTGGAAATATGGTAGCCGTCGCTGTCAGCATCCATCAGCAGAATAATTCGGGCGTACCGCAAACGGTGAATGTCAAAATTGGAGCCAATTCCGGTTCCAAGTGTTTCGACCAGATCGTTGATTTCCTGATTCTTTAAGATCTTGGACAGACCCAGCGATTCCGTATTCAGAATTTTTCCCTTCAGAGGCAGGACAGCCTGATTGATTGAGTTCCGTCCCATCACGGCAGTTCCTCCCGCCGACTCACCTTCTACGATGAAGACTTCGGAATCAATCGCCGTCTTGCTCTGGCAATCGACCAACTTACCCGGCAGATTCGTCCGTCGGTGCGCGACGGATTTTCGTTTCACCTCGGAAACGGCGTCTCGACTTGCCATGCGAGCACGAGCCGCCAGCACGATTCGACCAAGAATTGAGTCAGCCAGAGTTGGATTGTTGTTAAGCCAGTTTTCAATCGCCGGACGGACGATGCCGTCCACGTGTGACGTCATTTCAGGGTTATTCAGTCGCTCTTTGGTTTGCCCCTGAAACATCGGGTCGCCCAAAAATATCGACAGAATTCCAACAATGCCTTCTCGAATATCGTCAGCGCTAATCGTGATTCCGCGAGGCTTATAATTGTGGACCTCCATGTAGTTACGAACGGCCTTAGTCAGCCCCGCTTTCAATCCGTTCTCGTGCGTGCCTCCACCATGTGTGCGGATGCCGTTTACGTAACTACGGATGTGCTCGTCTGTCGATTCGGTCCATTTCAGGACCAGTTCGACACGAGCAACCTTGTCGTCTTTTTCGACCTTGAACAACTGTTCATGAACCGACTTGCGTCCGCCATCCTTTAACACTTTTTCAATGTATGCGCTGATTCCTTCGGGATGACTGAGTTCGTGGGTTTCCCCTTTCTGTTCGTCTTTAAAGACAATTGTCAGTCCGCCGTGAATGTATGAAACGTCTTCAAGGTGCTGGCGTATGGTGTCAGAATTGAACTGCGTGCGACGAAAAATGGTTTCGTCTGGCTCAAAATAGATAGTCGTACCGTGTCCTCGAAACGGTTTTACCTTTTGCACAGGAGCTGTGGGCTTACCACGCCTGTAAGTCTGCTGCCATTCAAAACCATCACGATGAATTGTGGCAATCAGTTTGGAAGACAGAGCATTTACAACGGACGATCCAACTCCGTGTAGACCGCCGCTGCGAGCATAGCTTTTGTCGTCAAATTTTCCGCCAGCATGCAGCGTCGTCAGAATTACTTCCAACGACGACTTTTTCATCTTCGGATGTTTATCAACCGGAATGCCTCGACCATTATCCTGCACGGTGCAACTGCCGCCATCCTTATGAAGAGTCACCACGATTCGGTCGCATTCCCCTGCCAGAAATTCGTCAACTGAATTATCGACCACTTCCCAAAGCAGGTGGTGCAGGCCGCGAGAATCGACGCCCCCGATATACATCGACGGACGCTTGCGAACCGGTTCCAGGCCTTCAAGAACCTCAATGTCGCTTGCCGTGTAGGTTGATTTCGCTGATGACATAAGATTAATGCAATATGAAAACTTCCGTCCCCCAACAGGGAAGCCTGCTCACAAGAGCCTTCGCGGAGGGGACAACCTGGAACTTAAAACAATGAGCGTGTGCTACGGGTTCGTGATATAAACGGTGGAATATCGTTCAATGTAAGTGTGTTCGTATATATCAGTGCTAATTTGGCAGTTGAGAATCTGCACGATACCTGAAGGGCCTCGATATAACACATTTGGTTTTTGTCGCAGATCGTCTGCACGCTGGCGTCGGTGGCTGACTATTATGATTCTGAGACGCTGTTTTTTCTGCCAGAATTGTGGTCGCCGTTGTACAAGATCGATTTGGAAAACAAATCCCGGCCTCTAAGCCGACGATACGCGGGCTACAGCCAGGTTGAACTGTCGCACATTCAAGCTGAATGATTTATTCGCCCTCCATCTCGGCCCAGTCAACAAGTTGAATATCTGACTGAATGACTTTTTGAAAGTCGGATCTTTTGCTGGTCATAACGCCACGGCCACCGCGAGAAGTGACCTGATACTTCTGTTGACCGAAAACGAGTTCTTTATCGTTGGAATTCAGAACTCGCAGGCAGTCGCTGGGGCGAGACAACTGGACGACGCCAAGGACAAAGTCGTCAACATCCAGCCTGATTCCACGAACACCTTTTCCAGCATTAGTCAGCATCGGCACTTCAGCCAATGAGAAGTGCAGTACTCTTGCTTTTTTCGAAGCGAAGAAGACGGTTTCGGCGTCGGTTATCAACTGACAATACATCACTTCGTCGTCCTTACGCAGCCTGCAGTACTTGCGTCCCGCTTTGGTGCTTGGTGTCCGAAAACTGTAATACGGTATCGTCAGCACCTGTCCCATTCGGGTTCCGACCAAAAGCAAGGGCCCCCACTTTTTCGAATTGTCTTCCACTGCTTCCACAAAGCGTGAATCAGTTGTCAAAGCGGACACAATAGACGCGCCGTCTCCAAGCTTGACGTGCTTTGCCAAGGGTTCGCCATAGCCGGACGAAACCGGTATCTGATCAATCGGTATCGTAAACGCAACACCGTCGGAGCTCAAAAAGACCGCGTTAGCCAACGTGCTGCCGGGCACAACGGCAAGAACATTGTCGCCTTCACGTACGCGAGTTTTGGAAACGCTGGAAAGCGAGTTGACCCGCTTGACCCAACCGTCGGTCGTGACGACAACGTTGGTATTTTCTTTGACTATGTAAGTCGTCGCATCGAATTCAGCAACTTCAGTAACAGAACCAAATTCACTCCGGCGTTTGTCCCCGAACTCGGCCGCCATTTCTTCCAGTTCTGTACGGATCAATGTCCACATCTGAGTCTTGGATTTTAACAGTTTTTCAATCCGAGCTGCTTCAGCCCGCTTCTCTTTGAGTTCCAGTCGAATGTGGTCAATTTCCAGCTGAGAAATCTTGTACAACGCCAAATCAAGAATTGCGTCGGTCTGAATTTCATCCAGAGGAAAGTTTTCCATCAATCTGACGGCCGCATCTTTCTTACCACTGCTGGCACGAATAAGCTTTAAGGCTAGGTCGAGGCCATCAAAGATTACCTCAAACCCTTCCAGAATGTGGATACGCTTGCGAAGCTGTTCCAGCTGGAACTCCAGCCGCCGCCGAACCGTCTCGTAACGAAAATCCAGAAAGTGCTGCAACAATTCCTTCAGGCTCAGAACTCGCGGAATCAGATTGCCGCGTTCGTCCGGAACCAAAGACGTCGCGTTGTAGCTGAAATTCTGTTCAAGCGACGTGTGCCGGTAGAGATACGCCATAACGGCTTCAGGATCGGCGCCAGTTTTAATTTCCAGAACAATACGCAGGCCGTTTGCTTCGTTGGTTTCGTCGTTGACGTTGACTAATTGAGGAATCTTCCGAGCTTCAATTAGTTCGCCAATTTCGCTTAGCAGCGGCCCTGTTGTAACTGAATACGGAACTGAATAGATGACAAGTTGGGTCTGGACTTCCTTCTTCCCTACGACGTCAAATCGCCATTCTCCGCGAGTCTTAAATGAACCGCGACCCGTTTCGTAGGCCTGACGGATTTCTGCTCGTTCTGTGACAATACGTCCGCCCAACGGAAAATCCGGGCCTTTCACGTATTTCATCAACTGAGCAACGGTGGCTTCAGGATCCTGAATCAGATGAATACAGGCCTTGGTGACTTCGTTCAGGTTGTGAGGCGGCATGCTGGTCGCCATGCCTACCGCGATTCCCTGTGTTCCATTCACCAACAGCGCGGGGTATCGAGCAGGCAGGACCGACGGTTCTTCCGACGCGGCATCGTACGTCGGACGCATGTTGACGGTTTGATATCGCAGTTCGGACATCATCTGCTCGGCCAATGCAGACATTTTGGCTTCTGTGTATCGCGATGCAGCAGCCCGAAGTCCCATTATGGATCCGAAGTTTCCCTGGCCAATAACCAATGGGTAACGCAGGGTAAAGTCCTGAGCCAGTCGAACCAGTGCGTCATAAACGGCCGTGTCGCCGTGTGGATGGAAAGAACCAGTCGTATCCCCGCAGATCTTGGCGCATTTTCGAGTCTTACCATCCGCCGTCAGACGCAGATTGTGCATCACGTACAGAATTCGACGCTGCACCGGCTTCAGCCCGTCTCGAACGTCGGGAAGAGCACGTGAAGTAATAACCGATAACGCGTAGTTTAAATATCGGCGTCGGGTTTCGCCGCTAATGGCGACGTATTGAACGTTGCCAGCCAGATCCTGAGCTTCTGGCTTTGCAAACAGGTTTGGTTCATTTCCAGACTTAGACGAAGATTTCCGGCGGGCCAACTGAGCATCCTTTTCAGCAGTCGAAAACGGCGATAACGCCCAAAAAAGCAGGTTTTATAGAAAACAACTGCGGCACCACCAGACTCTCGGCAGTTCGGTGAAGTTGCCTGTTTCAAATTTTAGAAGATCGCCTCAGTTCGCAAAACGGCTGGAAGGCATCACTTCCGTGAAAAACAGGGAAGAATAGGAAGACTTTACGAATTCTCGCGAATGCAAGGGTCCTTCCCCGGAAACTACTGGTGCCGGGTATATCAACAGGAGGGATTGGTTCATCCTCATGATCGTGAGAAGCCGAACTCTAGAACTGAGGCTTATCCAGGTCTCAGCGGACTCTGCGGGGGGGCTTTCCTGCAGACAAGCGATTGGAATCACCTTGAGTGGGATTTGGGCAACCGCAATGGACGACTGGCGACAGCCAGCGTTTCTTGTGGCATTGATCCGGGTTCCTGGAAAGCCACGGAGGAGAAGCAATGCTTCGCAAAGCAATAGTGGCTCTCATGATTTCTGTCATGAGTGTTGGCGTAAACGCCGCAGATGAAAAGTCGACAAGCTCGTTAATGGGCTTCCTGCGTGGTCCGGCCATCGGTCGGCCACAGCATCCAAAAAACGAGACCGTCGTTCCGAAAAATGGTGGCGTCACGCACGCCGTTGTTCAGGACGCAGAGAAGCAGGTACCGGAAATTCGTCAGACAAGTGCGAAACCGGAAGCCGAGTTGCTACAGCCAGCGGATTCAACACCGCAGCCGACACCAATCCAGTACGCACCTGTACTACCGAATGAGTCTGCTATCAGCGGACCACAGTACTTCAGTGTGACAGCGCCGAACGGAAGTACTCTGCCAGTTCATCCGGCCGACAACTGGCAACAGTATTCGGAACCTGCCCGTCTGGCTCCCGTACACTCCGGCAGCGTGCCAATGCACATGGCTGGATTCCATCACAATTCCGGTGGTGGCCCTCATCATGTGCCAATGGTTGTGAACAACGTTCCCATGGGCGGCGGATCGAAGGCATCGCTGTATCCTTCGCCGCGTCCGGGCATTCCTACAGAAGTGAGTGGCACGCTGATTCCTCACCACGCGCTGCACCCGCACGAAATGTTGTACGCTCACAAGTACAGGGCCATGTACGGACCTTATTACTATAAAGTCAACGGCGGCTGGATGGTCACCCCGTTCGGCGTCTGGTCAAAGGAAAACTGGAAGCTTCAGGGAACAACAGTTGATGTGAAGTACAAATCTCACATCAGCCCGTTCGCCCGCTTTCATCCTCCTGTCATTCGATAATCGTCGTCCCGGCAGCATTGTTGAATTGCAGCATGTGACGTCCGTCATAAACCGCGATGCATTCGCAAGCAGGTCTATTTCGTAACTTGATACTCTGGAAACAGGTGGAACTCTGATGCGACCAATTAACTCAAATTCGAGATGGTTCGCTGCCGCGGTTTGTGTGCTGGCTACAACTGGCGTCGCTGCTGCTCAGGAAGGCGTCGTTCGCGTTTCTGATGCGGACTCTCAACCGGCAGTGATCAAAATGAACACCGGTGAGCAAAAGTCTCCCGTCACCACACAGACGGCATTCGCGCCCGGTCAGGCCATGGCTCAGTCCCGTTATGGGATGCACTCGCCGCAGCAGCATTTTGCGGCATACGCCCAGTACTACGGACTTGAGCCAACCACTCAGACTAAAATGGACAATCCATATCAAATGGCCGGCTATGACCAGCAGTTTGGTGGACAACAGGTTTCCTTTGCTGAACAGCAGTGTGCAACAGACGCCTACTATTCCGGCGAGTATTACAACGGATGCGACACGGGCGGCTGGGGCGGAAGCTGCGACACTGGCAACTGCAACTCGCGTCATAAAACAGGCAGGACGAATCAAGCCTGCAACGAGTGTTACTACGGAGACGGATACAATAAGCGGGTCCGCCTGCTTGCCGGTGCGACGCCAAAAGGCAGTTGCGACGATGCCTGCTATTCTACTCGATGGTGGCGTGGACAGCAGATAAACTACCAGACTCGTAATCAGCGGTTATCAAACTGTTTGTTCGGGTGGATGGTTCCATCAGGCTGCTGCGGACAGGGATGCCCACCGTTTGGCAAGTACCATGTGACCTATGCTGACGATCCAGGCTATGCAGATAGCCGCGACGGACAGGCCTATGGTGCACAGGGTTACGGCGTTCCAATGACAGTGCCTTTGGCCCCGAACGTTCGTTACTCGTACAACTACAGCTCGGAAACACCATCCAGCCGTTTGACACCCATCGGCCAGTACGATCCTCAAACATCGCCTCAATCTTTGTACGGCCAGTCCTGGTAGTACTCGAAAACTCTTCAAACTGATCGACCGGACCCCATTGACAGCAGACGTTCGTGTCTGCTGTCTTTTTACGTACCCTGAATTAACCCGACAGATTTTATCCCGCACAAAATCTGTTCTACGCGGAGTCAAGCGAGCGACGACTCGGAGTGACTCGAAGGAGATGGATCTCATGCAACGTTCCGTTCGCTATTTTCTGCTTTCCGCTGCTGTACTGGCTCCTGCCGGTGCCTTTGGTGCTCAAATCCAACCCGTCGGCTGGCAAAGTGATTGCACGACCGATGGATGCGACGAATGCCGCCAAGAATGCAATTCTGGTGGATTCCACTGTAACGCCTGCCAGAATGGAGCATTCTGTAACGCCGGTGGACAGTGCAACATGCGTTCAACCCGCAACGACTTCGCCACCAATTGGTCCGGAAACTGCGGGCCGACCGGACGCCTGGCACAGCGTGGTTGTCGCGTGGCTCAAACAGCACGCTGGTGCAGCACCACGAAAGCATTCCCGGACGCCGGATGGGCGCCACCGACACGAATGCCAATCAATCGCACAGGAACTGGCTTCCAGAGTTATGTATCCAATGGCGGACCTTACGCCGGTGCTCCAATGGTTTACCAGCCAACAGACACTACACAATTGGGCTACAGCTACGCTCATGTTCCGACATGGACGCGTAACCCTGGTATGATTCCACCAACACCGATCCCGTCAAACTTCCACGGTCGATTCTGCCCGCACAACCAAAACTGCGGCCCGGGCTGCAATGCCGGCTGCATGATGGGTGGTGGCTATGTAAACGAAGAAAACTTTGGACCAGCGTGCCCGGATTGCAATCCGGGCTACTCGGATATGATCGAATTTCAGAACCAGGTGCAGCCAGCCCACGCGGTAACGACAAGGCAGCCATTACCACGAAATCTGAAGCCCGCTCAACCAGCACTGTATGCTGCACCGCAAATCCAAATGGCAAGTCAAGCTCAGGTAAAGCAGACCGCAAGGGCTGCGTCAAACACAACAAATCAAACAAGACGCCCCGTAACACCAAACAGGACCAATGGTTCGCAATCGCGGTCCAACGGAGCCTCAAGGTCGCAACAGGCCAGCGGTGGTTGGTTTGGGCTGCCATCTCTGCGAGAAATGAGCTTCTAGAAAAGCACGCCTTGAAAAATTTACGGTGACGCAGGAGACTGAGTCACAACATGCCAGCTCGAATGTGGTTTCACATTCGAGCTTTTGTTTTGCCCGGATAAATCCGCAGGAACATCACGCCGGTGTTGGCTTGTGGCCCATCGCACCAATCGCACCTATCGCCCCAAATCGGTTCTTTGCAACCAAAGCACAGCTCAAAACCGAAACAGCCCCGAACGGTATAGCGTTCGGGGCTGCTCCTGTTTTTAATTAATGGTGTCGCGATCCGGGCAACATCACGTAGCGTCTGACTATACCCCGGTCATCGATTCGATGCCAAGTTTGCCCTGTACTGTACGACTCAATGTTTCTCGAACGACTTCTATTGGAATACGGTCGTACACTTTCTGGAAGAATCCCTCCACGATCATGTGCATCGCTTCGTTCTTGCTGATGCCTCGGCTCTGAGCGTAAAAAAGCTGCTCTTCATCAACGCGACCAGTTGTGGCTCCGTGAGTACAACGGACATCATCCGCGTCAATTTCGAGGCCGGGAATACTGTCGCAGCGACAATCACCACTTAGCATCAACGCATCACTACGCTGGTAACCGTCTGTTTGCTGAGCGGCTTTGTCCACCTTGATCATGCCGCGCCAGATGACTCGCGATTGGTCTCGCAGCACTTCCTTGTAAAGCAGATCACTGTGAGTCCCCTGAGCCTTATGATGCTGCTGGGTGTAGTAGCTGATCTTCTGACGATCGCTGGCAAACGTGACCCCGTTGACTTCTGCGGTGGCAGCGCGGCCGTTCAGGTTGATGTCCTGATGAATGTGGCTGAGCCTGCTGCCAAGACCCACAACCGTCCACTGCAGCGAACCCTGACTACCAACGTTACCGGCCTGATGCGCGAAGTGCCATGACTTCTGGTTCCAGTTTTGCAGTTGAACATATCGAAGATTGGCGTGTTTGCCGACAATCAACTCAACGCAGCCAACATGCAGCCCGCTGATTTCTTCATTCGCAGATGTCGTTTCTTCCAGCAAAGTCGCTTTGGCTTCCTCTTCGACGATAATCAAAGTGTGCCCGAAATCCGCGATCCCGTCTTTTGTATGAGCAATCAGGCTGTGCAGCGGCGTATCCACTTCAACACCTTTCGGAACATACAGCAACGTGCCGCTGGTCCAAAAGGCGGCGTGCCATGCGCTAAAGCGGTCTGCATCCGGCTTGACCGCCTGCTTCATGAAGAAGGGTTCAAGCAACTCACGATTCTCCGTCAGCAGAGTCTGCAGGTCGCCAAACAGGACGCCTTTGTCTGTGATCGTTTCGCTGATGTTTGAATGCGATGTCTGGCCGTCGATATGGCCAATGGTGCCACCGTATTCGGTTTCGTTCGCAAGCAGAGTGTTAACAGAAGAAGCGTCTGAAACCTCAGTTGATGGGCGAAACTTTGCGGCATTGAAGATTCGCAGATCGACGCGTTTGAATTCCTCGGGATCAAGTTCAATCGCCAGAAGCTCTTCGTACTTTGCAAATGCCGCCCGGCGAGCATCCGTGATCCACGCTGGCTCACTGCGAGTGGCGAGGAACTCTTCAAAAACTTCGCTGCTGAATCCAATGCGAGAGATATTTAGTGTTGCTGTCATTTGTTCAGATTTTGAGTGTCAAGAAGGGCGTAGGTTTCATGTGCCACCCGCGGGCGGAAAAAACCATCGTGTTAACAACCCGAGGTCGCTCTTCTCGTCCTTCGTTAAGTGAATTGTGATATCGGGCAGCAATGTTTTCGTGTCGTCAATTGTGTTGTCATTGCGGAACACATAGCCTCTAACTTCGTGCCAGATACAAAGTTTACGTTGCCCGTACGGGACTTAAGAAATTGTGAATGCTCCGCCTTTGTTTGTGGTTGTCATTTATGGAAGATCCTAAACCAGCAGATATCTATTGATCCAGGCGTGATAGTCACACGTGAATCTTATTGGCAGGTACTCGCCTCGATCTTAGTATTGCCCTAGTGACGTTGGTTCATCGACTTCGGTAGGACCAAGCACGGCACAACTAGCTTGGTTGTTTATTGGAAAGCGTTCGAAATGTGGCGAATCGCGTCATGATTCAGAACATTGATTGCCTGACCGGCCTAGACACAAAGAACGTGTGTTTCAAGCCGACATCCCTTGGATGACCATTTGACAGGAATCGATGGCATGTCTTTTGAATCCGGGTGAATCTTCGATGCGGTCATTCGTTCAAACCGGACAAACACGTTGACGATACAGTTGCGTTCTTCACTCACAACCAGACGTTCGTCGAGCATAGCCGCTGCCGCACAAGTCTTCTTATCCATTACACCCGCACCTTTTCCCAACAGCGGTTGCAACTTAGGAAAAGTTTCGGACAGACCGATTTCGCCCGAGATTTTTGCGCAACGTAAATCGATTTCCGATTCAGGCTCGTCAGATCGAACGTCACTGCTTGCGGCAAAGCGTGCAGTGATGCAGATCAGACAGGCGATGCTATGAATAACGAACATTGAAACTGTTTAGTAGGTGCTTGATACGGAGAGCAGAACTAAGATTCTTTCAGAAGCGGCAGGAATCCGGTCGCTGCTGAAACGTGTTGCTGTGTTTTTTAGCCACCAGCTTTAGCTGGTGGTCATGATCACTCGCAGAACTGCACCGCCAGCTATTATTTATGGATGCCGCTAGGTTCTACCGGAAAAAGTCGGTGGCTGGGTTTGATTGCGGTCTTCACCGGCCGAAGCCGGTGGTTCACGAAACAAGCTGCTAACCCACGCTGCCTTCCATTTGCAGTTCGATCAGGCGATTCATTTCGACGGCGTATTCCATTGGCAGTTCTTTCACCAGTGGTTCAATGAACCCGGTGACGATCATGGCACTGGCTTCTGCTTCGGACAGCCCGCGGCTCATCAGATAAAACAGCTGCTCTTCCGCAATCTTGCTAACGCTGGCTTCGTGTTCAATGGCGACGTCCTGTTCTTCGACTTCGATGTACGGGTACGTGTCGCTCTTGCTGTCAGCATCCAGAATCAACGCATCACATACCACGTTGCTTTTGCAGTGATGAGCACCTTTCTCGATCTTTACCAAACCGCGATAGCTGCCTCGGCCACCGTCTTTAGTGATACTTTTGCTGATGATGCGACTACTGGTGTGTGGAGCACAATGGACCATTTTCGCGCCGGCATCCTGATGCTGATGCTTTCCAGCGAAGGCGATAGACAACGTTTCTCCGCGAGCACCCGGTTCCATCAGATAGATGGCTGGATATTTCATTGTTAGGCGACTACCGAGATTTCCGTCTACCCACTCCATCAGCGAATCGCCATACGCCATTGCTCGCTTGGTAACAAGGTTATAGACGTTGTTTGACCAGTTTTGAATGGTTGTGTAACGGAATCGCCCCTTGCGTTTGACGACGATTTCGACCACGGCACTGTGTAGACTATCGCTGCTGTAGGTCGGCGCCGTACAGCCTTCGACATAGTGAGCAGACGCACCTTCATCGACGATAATCAAAGTACGTTCAAACTGCCCCATGTTCTGGCTGTTGATCCGGAAATATGCCTGCAGCGGAAATTCAATGTGAACTCCCGGCGGAACATAGATGAACGACCCTCCTGACCAGACTGCGCTGTTCAGTGCCGAAAACTTGTTGTCTTCAGGCGGGATGATCGTTGCGAAATACTCCCGGAAGATTTCCGGATGATCACGTAAAGCGGAATCTGTGTCTGTAAAAAGAACTCCCTGCTTGGCTAGGTCTTCCTGCAAACTGCCGTAAACGACTTCTGAGTCATACTGAGCCTTAACGCCAGAAAGATATTTCTTTTCGGCTTCTGGAATTCCCAGACGGTCGTACGTCTTGCGAATGTCTTCCGGAACGTCGTCCCAACTGCGTTCCTGCCCTTTCGACGCTTTCATATAATAGTAGATGTCGTCGAAATCCAGATCGGACATGTCGCCACCCCAGTTGGGCATGGGGCGAGATTCAAATATTTCGAGTGATTTCAGGCGGAAGTCACGCATCCACGCCGGCTCTTTTTTCATCTCCGAAATTTGTCCGACGATTTCGCGGTCAAGCCCTTTTCGGCTCTTGAACTCGTAGTTGTCGGTCGGGTCGTGGAAGCCGAATTGGTAATCACCAATGGAAACGTCTTCTTTTTCAGGTGCGTCAGTGCTCATAACATTTGCCTCTTAATGGCGTCCGCTGCGCGGCTGGTTACTTCGGGAGGGGCCGGTCTAAACCAGCCATCTTTCAATCACGACCACCGGCAACAACCGGCATGGGCTACATATCGCCTATTAAACAGCCGCAGCTTCTTCCGCCTTGGCGTTGTCCGCAGCAGCGTCTGGATGACGTTCTCGAACTGTCGCATAGCCGTTGGCATGCAGATCGTGCGCCAAAGATGCGTCACCAGTTTCGACGATTCGACCGCCCAGCATTACATGAGTGTATTGCGGACGATTGTACTCCAGTAGACGTTCGTGGTGAGTAATGATCAGCACGCCCATTTCAGGACCGCTTAACTTCGCCAAGCCTTCGCTAACAACTCGCACGGCATCACTGTCAAGACCGCTGTCTGTTTCGTCCAGAATGGCAAATTTGGGCTGCAGCATTGCCATCTGCAGAATTTCCATACGTTTCTTTTCGCCGCCGGAAAAACCATCGTTCAGGTATCGTCGAGCAAACTCGACGTCCATCCCAAGTTCTTCCATCTTGGCTTTAATTTCCTTACGGAACTCACGCATACCCACAAGGCCTTCGCCCTCTTTGCGATTGGGGTTCCGAATGTTGCTTACGGCGTGTCGAATGAAGTCAGCCACTTTCACGCCTGGAATGACAACTGGGTACTGGAAGGCCAGAAACATGCCCATTCGAGCTCGTTCGTCTGCCGCCAGTTCGGTGATATTAACTCCATCAACTTCAACGGCTCCAGCAGTCACCGAATAGTTTGGATGGCCCGCCAACGCGTAGGCCAGAGTGCTTTTGCCGGACCCGTTCGGTCCCATCAGGGCGTGAACTTCGCCCTGACGAATTTCCATGTTAACGCCTTTGAGAATAGGCGTGTCGGCAACGGAAACGTGAAGATCAGTGATCTTGAGCAAGCTGCTCATAGCTATCGCAATTCCTTATGTATTTGAGCCACAAACCGTACCGACAGCCGTCGGCAATTTTTCCAGACAACAGCAAGCCGTCATTCTTGAAATCGGTAGTGAACTCAGGATTCAGTCAAACTTGTTTGTATGTAATTTTGAGCTCTCAGTGGCGAATGCGAGCTATAACCGCACTCTGCAGCAAGCTGCAGAGTGCGTCTGCCTTAAACGTTCAATGCCGAATATCCGGTATGATGAGGAACAGGCAGAGTTGATTCGCCCTTCGTTATTTTCCGAGACTTGATTTTATCCTGAATTCTCATCAGGCCTTCCAGCAACGCTTCCGGTCTTGGAGGACATCCGGGAACGTAAACATCAACTGGAACCACCAAGTCAACGCCTTTGACCACGTGATATCCATGCTTGAAATATGGCCCACCACCGACAGTGCAGGCTCCCATGGCGATCACGTATTTAGGATCCGCCATTTGCTCATATAGCCGCCGCACTCGACTAGCCATTTTAAAAGTCACAGTGCCAGCGACAATCATCAGGTCTGCCTGTCGAGGGGTAGCTCTAAACGCACCCGCTCCGAAGCGGTCGAGATCGTATTTACTGGCACCAGTGGCCATCATTTCAATTGCACAGCACGCCAGTCCGAACGTCATTGGCCAGATACTGGACTGCTGTCCCCAGTTCATAGCATCTTCCATTGTGGTCGTAATAACGTTCTCTTCGAACCGTCCTTCAATCCATGTCATGTCGGTCGAGTCTCTCTGCTAAATGTATATTTGCCGTATCTGTTCAGTTCGCGGTTTGACTGAATCCCGTAACGCCACATCACAGGAATTGCGAACCGCAAACTCTATCAGGCTAACTACTTGTTTCAATCCAGACCGGCCGTTTCTGAGCTTTGGGAGATCCCACAATTGGTTATCAGAACGTCCGAATCTTAACAATCAACGGTCAAGTCGAATCAAACGTTGCCGACAACGGCGGCCTGAATTTCAAACTCACAGCAATGATGTCCATCACGACAGCGATTTTTGAATTCCACCTTCGCTCCCAGAACCTGCTCCAAAACCTGCCGCTCGACCTGACAAATCGTTTCATCAACGTCGGCCAACATTGGAAAGGGACAATTCGTCTCGCGAAGAATCGGCAATGCGGCCGAATGATCACTCTCCACATTGAAACCACTTAATTTCATCTCATCCGCCAACTGATCTAAACGCTCTCCCGCTGAAGAGGTCTCTGTCAGCTTGCGACGAAATCGGTCCGCCAAGCGATCTCGAACCTGAGAAATCAGCTGTTCTTTCACAACAGAGTCCGTTAAGCCGACAATCGCCTCCCAGAAAACAACTGCCAACTCACGGTAGTCCTCGCCCAGTGAATGCAGACCTTCAGTCGTAACGCGATAAACATTTTTGGGACGGCCGCGACTTTGTGATTGCTGCTCGCTGACCAGCAATCCAAATGCTTCAAGACGAGAAATCCTCTGCCGAATTGCGTTTCTAGTCACACCCAACACATCACACAATTCCTGCACATTTGCCTCGCCAATGCGATGCAAATGTTCCAGAATTTCGCGATCTTTGCTATCCAGAGCGGACATGACTAACTTAAGAAACGGTTAAGCGAGATAAATAGAAATGCCGACAGGATCACTTCGGTTGGATGATAGAGTGAAAATTCTATTTGGCAATTTTGCTTGCCAAAAATGCCTCAACTGAGATGCAGTCTCAGTGAAGGCCGCAGCGGGGCGTTGAAATCGAGATCGTCAGCCATGACCACCTCAGCCCCAGAATGTCGCAACCGCATCACGCAGACCTTGCCGACTAACGACACGTACTGCACATCTTACCTAAACTCACTTCAGGTCTGGGTTCTCAACTAACGAGGTCCTTGCGCTGATCCTCAGTGAATTAATTGCCACATTTTTCATAATTGCCTTCGCTGACCGTTATTGTGGAGATTCATAGAAGCTGTTTCAATCCGTCTGCAGGTTTACTGCGTGACTCCGGTTCAGGACGAACTTCGTGTCGCTGTGAAAACAAAGATGGTTGTTGCTCTTATTCAATTTGCTGGATCTGGTGTTTCACCAAACCAAGTGATTTGACTGACCCGACAACCTCGGCAAATATTGACGTTGCGATGGAAAGGATTCCACGCCATGAAACAGAGTTCCAGAACCAGTCTGGTTGTGGCCGGGGCGATTGCCGCAGCTTGCATTTATGTTTATCCATTGTTTCTGCCAACTCCCTTGCTGGAACCGGACGAAGGTCTTCACGCGGTAATATCTCAGGAAATGCTGGACCATGACGAATGGTTGGTGCCAACGTTTCGTGGCGAACCATTTCTGGATAAGCCAATCCTGTTCTTCTGGGCTCAAATGCTGTCCATGAAGACGTTCGGTATGAACGAATTCGGAGTACGGCTGCCCGGGCTTATGTTCGGCCTGTTGGGGGCTCTGACGACCGGACTTCTGGCAGCCCGCCTGTTCGGTTCACGAACCGGCATTGTGGCCTGCCTAATGTCGATGACCATGTTCATCCCATTGTCGCTGGCTCAGTTTGCAGCTCACGATGTCGCTTTGGTGCCGTGGACAAACCTGGCATTGCTGTGCCTTTGGGACATGGAACGCGCCACTTTAAGCAAGTCGCGGCTTCAGTGGTTAGCGGGAGCGTCCTGCATGTTCGGACTTGCCATACTCACCAAGGCGTTGATTGGCGTCGCCATTGTTGCGGTTGGTTATGGGCTGTTCCTGATATTCAGTCGCCGACTGTCTGTCGCGGCATGCTTTCGCTTTGGGGTCGCCTTGTCTGCGGGCGCGATTGTCGCGAGTCCGTGGTACATCGCGATGGAATTTCGCAGCAGCGGTTATCTTTACTATTACTTTATTGAACGCCATTTGATGGGATTCGCCACATCCACTCAGCCGCATGGGCACTCGCCGTGGTGGCTGTACGTTCCCATCATGACTCTGGGCGCGATGCCTTGGTTTTTGTACACGATTCCACTGGTTTGGGATGAATGGAAGCACCGTTCAGCTGGGTCCACGCGACTGCCGACTATCGTGCTTATCCTGAGCTGGCTGATCGGGGGCGTTCTGTTTTTAACCATGGCAAAGTCGAAGCTTGTCACCTATTCCCTGCCGCTGTTTCCGGCCATTGCAATACTTACAGCCATTTCGTGGAGGCGGTTTGCCAGTAACGCGTTTTCCGAAACTTCCGCTCGATGGTTCGCTAATATTAGTCGTTTTTCGGGACTGGCAGGAGCTTTGGGTCCCTTTGCCTTACTGCTGCTATGCCAGTTTTTTTTGAACACAACATGGCCTCCGTTTTGCTGGAGCGTGGCTGCGGCCATTTCCGTTGTGTCGCTCATTTCATGGGCGGCGTTCGAACGGCAGCAGCAAGAACGTTCGCTGGCGTTATGCTGCACATGGGTTGGCGGCATGGCCGTGCTGATAATGACGTGGCCCATTCAGGAAATCGCCGAGGCACATTCTCAGCGAAGTCTTGCCGAATGGATCAATCAGAAAAACTCGCTACCCCAGCATCTGGTGCTTGTGGACGAAACACCGGCATCGGTCATCTTTTATCTTAAACCGGCTCTGCGACGTGAACTGCAAATTGGTCAGTTCGAACGATGGGATCTGGCGAAGATGGTCTCCAGGGAAACACTTGGACAAAACGTAACCATGGCAGTCGCCGCCGAGTATGTAGCTCAGGCAGCAAGCCAAAATCAAAAACTGTACGGCGCAAATATTGACGCGGCAGGACGCTATCAAATCCATCTGCCAGACCAAGTCGTCGCGCCTCAGTTCAGATCGGCAGCGAAGCCGGATACCGGAAACTCGTCACCAAATATCCATTAACCAAACGTGTATTGCCCACATGTTTTAGTGAGATATTCAAGCCTGCATTTGTAGTGCTGGCAATTTTCACGAAGTGCGCAGCGTCCTGATTCATAAAGTGCGCCGCACGCAACGGGCGAATACAAATCAGCGACTCAAGTACACGCTAACGCCGATTATTGAATTACCCGGCACGCGATTGGCGGCAGGGGTCTGCCCGAGCATCCAGTCAGCCCTGGATATAATTATTAAGATGCGCTACAGCGATTTTGGTTGTGGGTGCATTTTGATTTTGGTAACGAATTGAATTAGACATGAGCAAGAAACTTCGGCTTTGGCCGCCCAATCAGACGTGGCTGCCGGCGCCGCGTGACTGGCTTAACGAGAATCATCTGGCTTACTGTTTGCTAGCCGCTGTTGACAAGATGGACCAGGAAAAATTCTTGAACGCTATAAGAATTCAATCACCGGTCAGTCGCCATTTCATCCATGGATGATGGTCACTCTGCTGCTTTGTAATTATTGCAAAGGCGTGTTTTCGTCACGAAAGATCCAATCGCGTTGTGCCGAAGACGTGGCCTTCCGAATCATCGTGGGTGGAGACATTCCCGGCTTTAGCACGATCAGTGACTTTCGCAAAGACAACTTGGAGCACATGAATTCACTGTTCGCGGAGACGCTGGACTTGCGTGCCGAAACCGGGTTGGTGAAGCTGGGGCGAGTGGCCCTGGACGGTGCGAATGTGTAGGTGAACGCCTCGCGGCACAAGTCGATGAGCTACGATCGCATGCAGCAGGAAATCGATGACCTGATGGTTCAGCCCGATGCAGCGGACGCCGTTGATGACGAACAGTTTGGCGACCGTGTCGGCGATAAAATCCGGGCCGAACTGGCTCGGCCCTAGTCACGTCTAGCGAAGATTCGGGAAGCGCTGGAAGAAGCGGCTCGACAGAAGGCATCGGACCACGCCGCCAAGATGGAATCCGCGAGGCGTAACCACCGCGCTGATCCAGACACTATTGTTCCGAAAGATAAAGATCAGCGGAACCTCACCGATTCGGATTTGAAGATTATGAAGACTTCGAATAAGGATTTGCATCAACGCGCAACCGCTCAGATCGTGACGACGGAAGATCAGATCATGGTTGCAGCCGACGTGAACAATCAGGCGAGCGACGTTCGTTAGGTCGAACTGATGGTGGAGCAACTTCAATCGAATTTCGCCGCAGCGGAACTGGACGGCGACGTCACAGAATTGCTTGCCGATGCAGGCTACTTCAGAAAAGCAAATAGTCAAGCTGTGACCAACCCGGCTATGGATCTGTTCATCGCGACTGAGCGATTGAAGCACAACGAACAAATTCCGGAATGTGCCAAAGGCCGCAGACCCGGCGATCTGACGCCGAAACAACGAATGGCTCGCAAGCTGCGAACGAAGAAGGGAAAGGAGACCTACGAGAAACTGAAGTGAAGGTCGAGCCGGTGTTCGGTGAGATCAAAAGCGTGTCGCGGTTTCCGTCAGTTCCTTTTACGAAGTTCGCAGAAGATGCAGCGTGAATGGATAATCGTCTGCCTCACGCACAAACGGCTGAAGGCGTTCAACGCCACAACAGCCTGAATCCCGCCCGAGGAAGACACTCGCTCAAAAACATCTGCCACAATTCGTGACGACAAAACATACTATCGTGGCCCACGGTGTCATCAAGAAGATGATCGCATACGCTCCAGCTGTTGCTTGCAGGATGTGCGTGCAACATGAAATTAGAATGGTCTTAAACCTAAATGGGCGAGTTTGATTCCCCGACAAATAAGAACACGGTGTTTGCTGTGTTGCTCCGAGCATCAAACGTCAACTGTTTTGAGCGTCGCTTCACCGCTTGGAATGAAACACTTCCATAGCATAACGAAATCGGTGCACCGTTTGACTGACACGCCTCAAAGCCAAATAACTCCGCTCAATCGTAGTCGTTTCCCACGTCAAAATCGTGTCCGGGAATCCCGCTCGGTTATTTAGCAGCTTGTCCGGAAATTAAATTTCCGCAGTTTGCATAGCGTGGCTGAAAGTTTCGAGTTTGTGGCGTGACGGCCCTGTGTGAGCGACATCGCACGCGAGCGTGGAAAATCGGGCGACAACGCCGCTGCGGACGAATCATTCCCGAGCGATTTCCACGCAGATCGCTCCCGCCGAACACTTTCAGCTGGTTGTCAACGCACCGCTTCTGAACAACTTCAACAAGTTGTGCGTTAGGCACACCAGATTCCATTCTCCCTGCATCTTCTCCCTGCATCTTCTCGAGGCCTCGCAGGAGGATTGCGAAATCCCATCGACGCCTTGATCTGGCCACTGTGTTGAGAGAAAACGGGGCCGGTTCGCTGATCACCTTTCGCCGAGCAGATTCCTTTCGCCCTTTCTTCGTGCGATTGCGGCGAGCCATCGTTTGCTTCGCTGTCAGGTTGGCGGGCGGGCGACCCTTTGGAGTTGCCGGAACCGGATCGCCGTGCTTCTGACGACCGGTCGCGATAAACACATCGTCAATGTAATCGTTCGCGTCCAGAGACTCCATGTTGTCTTCGCTGAAGTAACCCGCGTCCGCGGTCAACGCGGCGATGTTTTCCGTCACGCCTGCAGCATCAGGATTCTCAATCGTCTGCTCGATCAGCGGGATCGCCTGACGAACATCGTTTGTCTGATTCGTGACGTTCGCCGCGATGATGATTTGCTGTTCGTTCGCAACCGCCTGAGCGTTCCCGCATTGATCAAACCCCTTATTCGAAGTCTTCATGATCTTTGATTCGGGGTCAGTCAAGTTACGTTGGTCCTTGGGTTTGGGAACGGCGTCTTCCGGGTTCGTGCGATGATCACGGCCTTCGGCTTCCATAGCGTCAACGTAGTCCTGAGCCTTCTGGCGAGCCGCTTCTTCGAGAGCCGCTTTCGCTTCCTGAATCTTTGCCAGCCGAGGTTCACGGCGTTTCAGTTCGTTCGGACATCCGCACGATTCAGGAATTGCTGGGCCGCAAGGATTTCAGCACCACGATGATTTGCACTCACGTATCCGGCATCGGAGCGACTGGTGTTCAACAGACTCCAGCGCACTACGTCCTCGCCCGTCGTGGCGCATCGGCCAGTTTTGTGGCGGTAAGGATGGCTTCGATCATGCCAGCAGCGTCTGCAGGTGTGGCGTGGCTCCATGCTCGATCGAATGCAGTGCCGTGAGTTGGGCTAGTGCGGACGATCGGCAGACCCAGCGTAATGTTCACGGCTGCATCGAAGCCGATGAGTTTTACGGGGATGTGTCCCTGATCGTGATACATGGCGATCACGCCGTCGAATTCTCCGGCGACAGCTCGACGGATGAGCGTGTCGACTGGCAACGGGCCAGTGACTGAAGTTCTTGAATTACTGAAACGTTGCACGGCCGGTGAAATAAGACGCGATTCTTCATCGCCGAACAGACCGTCTTCGCCGCCATGTGGATTCAGAGCACAGACGGCGATCGATTTTCTGACGCAGCCGATCTGGTTCAGAAAGTTGTGCATCAGTGCGATCTTTGCGGCGATGCCATCTGATGTCAGCAAACCGGGAACACTGGCAATGGATGTGTGCAGCGTTACGTGAGCGATACTTAGTCCGTGTTGAGCGGGCCAGTCAGTGTCGGCAGATGTGCGCACGAGTTGTCGCAGGGTAGAGATTCGCGATTCGGGTAGGTGCAGCATCATGGCGAAATCGGAAACGCCGCATTGATCGGCGAGAATTTCTGTGTGCCCGGGAAAGTGATGCCCGGCGGCGTGCAAAGCTGCTTTATTAAGTGGAGCGGTTGCAATGGCATCGACGGCACCTGCCCGAGCGAGCTGGATTGCAGATGTAAGGTATTGAAAGGCTGCGTCGCCGGCCGCGGCACTGACTTTTCGCGGCGGTGCAGTTGTGGCGTCGTCTGTGGCGTCGTCTGTGGCAGGATTGAAACAGAAGACCGGCGTCTGTGAAGACGTCAGGGATAAAGCGGCGGTAAGATTGCTGCGGAAAGCTGGCGTGTGGGGCAGCCGATCAATGGGAGCAGGAACAATGGTCAACTGTTGAGTTGCGTCACACAAGTCGATCGCCCGCTGCAACACCTTAGGGTGGCAGATTACGAGCGGGTGGCACGCTGACCGAACAGCGGCGTTTAGTACAGCCTTGACCAAAACTTCCGGCCCGATACCGGCGACATCTCCGGCGGTAAGAGCGATGATAGGGCGATTCGACATTTGGGTCCTGCGTTTGAAGATTTGACGGGGCGTGTGACATTTTAGAGGCCAGCGACTGGTGTAAGGGTTCTGGAACTCGGGACAACCCGTGGATTGGTTAAGAAACTTGCGGCGAGTTTGCTGTGGAATTGGATTCGGCAATGTAGCGAATTGGCGGAAAACCCCAAGAATTTCCCTGTCAGTGAAAGTTGGAACGTTGTTCCTTGCCTGACTTTATGCTTCTGGGAATAGTGTTCGTCAAGGTCTTGAAATTCTTGACCCGGCCTGAAAGGCGGGTAGAATTGCTCGACTCCGAAAGTCAGGCCTGAGGCCTTTCCCGGGGTCGCCCGAAACGGTTGAGAGCCTGCGAATGATCGCTGGTGTTCTCCCGAGTTGAACAAATTACGGAAGTGGCAACAGGCCGCCGGAGAAATTAGTGTCCGTTGGATTTGGGGGAGACTTCAAAGAGCAGGTACGAGCCGCCACAAACATAGTGGATGTGGTGTCTGAAACCGTAGCTCTGACCCCGATTCGCAACGGCATTGATTATGTCGGTCTGTGTCCGTTTCATGAAGATAAAAACCCATCGTTCCATGTTTATCCGGATCGGCAAACTTACCGGTGCTGGGTGTGTGACGTTGGTGGCGACTGTTTCCGATGGTTGATGGAAATTGAAAAGGTGACATTTCCGGAAGCTCTGGAATTGTTGGCTCGCCGGGCGAATATTGAGATTCCGGAACGGACGAAATCTGAGTTCGCCAAGAAGGTCGACAACAACAAGGTCAGTCAGTATGAGATTGTTGAGTGGGCTATTAAGTTAATGGAGCAGTCTTTGCAGTCGTCACCGACTGAGGGGCTTGTCAGACAATATGTTGGTCAACGCAGCCTGAGCGAGGAAACGGTTCGGAAGTTTCGCATTGGATATCATCCTGAAAACTGGAGCTGGTTGCTGGATAAGGCGCGGGGACAGTTTTCAGAAAAGCAACTTCTAAGTGTGGGACTGGTTGGAGAACGAGACAACGGACGGGGCTATTTCGATAATCTTGTCGGTCGTTTGGTCTTTCCTATTATTGACGAACGAGGCCGAGCGGTTGCATTTGGTGGACGAGTGTTGCCTGGAAGCAACATCGAAAGTCCGGCAAAATATTGGAATAGTCCGGAAAGTAACATTTTTCTGAAACGTCGAACTCTTTATGCGTTCGATCAGGCTCGGGACGCAATTAGAACCGGCAAAGAAGCAATTGTTGTTGAAGGATACATGGACTGCATCGCCTGCCATCAGGCGGGTGTCACCAATGTGGTGGCGACACTGGGAACAGCTTTAACTGAGGATCATGTAAAGTTTCTCAAACGTTTTGCTGACCGTGTCGTTTTGTTGTTTGATGGCGACAAGGCGGGTATTGCGGCGGCGGAACGTTCCATCGAACGGTTTCTGGCAGAAGATCTTGATCTGCGAGTATTGACGCTCAGTGAAGGTGAAGACCCGGCCGACTATCTTGGAAAACACGACAGACAACAATTTCAGGAGTTGATTAGGTCAGCACCTGAAGCGTGGGAATACAAGTTGCATTCTGTTTCTGAACGCTACGGGATTGATTCCGTCAGTGGTCGGCAACAGGTAATGAATCAAATGATGGATTTTCTGGCTGCGGCTCCCGGGCTGCAGGGGACTTTTCGAGAGGACTTGATTTTAAGGAATGTTTGTCAGCGGATTCAGGCCGACGAGTCTTCAGCCCGCAGACAACTTCAGGAAGTTCGACGACAAAAGACATCAGGGCGTTTTAATCGTCCGGATGAACGGTTTGAGCCGGTTAAAATAAAGAAGGCGTTTAAGGCCTGTGATCTGGCTGAACGAGAACTTTTGGAAATCATTCTTAGCCAACCGGATACGGCGGACTACATTCGGTATCAGATTGGTCCGGGTGATTTTGATAACGATCAACACAGACGACTTTTGGAACTCTGTTTTGATTTGGTCGCGGAAGAAGGAATCCTTCCCGAGCCTCAACACGTGATAGCGGCGGCGGAATCAGATTCAGTAATGCTGAGTTTGGTGAATGCTTTGCTGGACGCGGCGAGGGAGAAAGGAATCTCAAACCTTATGAACGAGCTGCCGCTTGATTATGAGGACGGTGACGGAGCTTTTGTTCCGCCACATTTGGAGCGGGTGTTACGCCCGCTGATTCTTCGGCGTGCCAAAAACCAAATAATGTTGTCGAAACAACGAATGGCTCAGACTCAAACGTCAACGAGCGAACTCCACAGCGACACAATGGAAGCACTTCGGCGAATAGAGAAATCACGGAAAAATGAAATGGGGAATCCATCGTCAACCAAATAATTGGTAAACCGAAATGAAGCATGGCTGGCTTGTTTCACAACGTTTATCAGGGACGGAAGACGGTTTTTACGATTTCCTCTTAAAATCAAAAATGTCGCCGAGGAGCTTACGGACATGCATCGTCTAGATGAATCACTTTCACAATTAATGTCCACAGGTCTGAAGCAGGGCTTCCTGTACTTCTCGCAGGTTCACACTTACCTGCCAAACGAGGCCGAAGATCCTCGCAAACTGGACTATCTGATCATGGTTCTGGAAGAACTTGGTCTGGAACTGCTGACTGACCCGAAGGTCTACGACGACACGATCGAAAGCCTGACGGACCGCAAACGCCGTCGTCCGGAAATCCGACTCGAGGAAGATACTTCTCGCGGTACGGAAGATCCGATTCGCATGTACCTGACGCAGATGGGTGAAATTCCGCTCCTGACTCGCGAAGAAGAAATATTTCTGGCCAAGCAGATCGAAGTTACGCGTCGTCGATTCCGTCGAGCGTTGCTAAGCACTGACTTTGCCATGAACTACGCCTTCGAAACGCTGTCTCAGGTTAGTCGCAGCGAATTGCCGTTTGACCGCACGATCAAAGTGTCGATGACGGAAAGTCTTGAAAAAAATCAGATCATCGGACGTATGCCATACAACCTGGTGACGGTGGCTTCGCTTCGAGAACGCGACCTGACAGACTTTGCAATGGCGCGGAGCCTGGGCCTCGATTCCAAGAAGGGCCTGGAAATTCGACGGACCATCGACCAGCGTCGACGTCGCAGTGTGACAATGCTGGAAGAACTGAGTTTGCGTACTCAACGCCTTCAGCCGTGCATGAAACGATTGGAGCAGATTTCTGCTCGTATGCTGGATCTGCAGGATCAGATTGAAAACCTGCGAGACCTTGCATCCGCTGAAGACGAACGTCGCAGCATGCAGAAGGAGCTTCACAACCTGATTGACTTGACGCTGGAAACTCCGGATTCGCTGGCTGCGAAGATGGAATCACTCCAGAAGCGATACGAAGAATACGAACAGGCCATGCGTGACCTGTCAGGCGGTAACCTGCGACTGGTTGTGTCGATTGCGAAAAAATATCGCAACCGTGGTCTAACATTCCTCGACCTGATTCAGGAAGGGAATACCGGCCTGATGCGAGCGGTCGACAAGTATGAATACCGACGCGGATATAAGTTTTCGACTTATGCCACGTGGTGGATTCGTCAGGCAATTACTCGAGCGATTGCTGACCAGGCTCGCACGATCCGTATCCCGGTGCACATGATCGAAACCATGTCCAAGCTGCGAGCTGCCGCTCGTGATCTGCTTCAGGAAATGGGTCGAGAACCATCGATCGAAGAAATGGCCGAACGAGCCGATGTGCCGGTCGATGAAGCTCGTCGCGTGATGCGAATCAGCCGACAGCCAATCAGCCTAGACAAACCGCTGGGTGAAGGCGAAGACAACAGCTTTGGCGAATTTGTTGAAGACAAAAGCAACGACAGTCCGGTCAGCAATGCCGCTTCGGAAATGTTGAAGGACAAAATTGATTCGGTTCTTAAAACTCTAACCTATCGTGAACGCGAAATTATCAAGCTGCGATACGGTCTGGGTGATGGCTACACCTACACGCTGGAAGAAGTCGGACGAATCTTCAAGGTGACTCGGGAACGCGTTCGCCAGATTGAAGCGAAAGCTGTTCGCAAACTCCAGCATCCTGTTCGCAGCCGACAACTGCAGGGATTTCTGGAAGGCATCAGCGCCATTGCGGCTGGTCACTAAATCGACATTGTGAATTGAAAACATGAGAGCCCGGCGTGATATTCACGGCGGGCTTTTTCTTTGACGAAGTGGTTTTTGACCATGAACGACAATACATTTCATGCGCCGAAAACTGACACCGTCCTGTCAGAACCGTTGCGGCTTATGTGCTGGTCGACGGTAAGATTCATTCTGCTGGTCGGAGCTCTAGGCTGCATGATGGGGGCCAGCGCCGGCACATTGGTCGGCTGGTTGGCACCGGAATACTATCAGCAGATGTTTAACAATCACAGGAATCCGGATTTTGAGCCTTTGAGTTTTGGAATGGCGATCGGCTGCATGCAGGGACTGAGGGGTGGCGTGGCATTGGGGCTTGGACGGGCGGTGATTCAGGCGTGGCTGGATGATCGACGGGCGACCATGATCTATCAGGCAAATCACAGATAAGGTCTCGTTCGCCAGGTGATTTCTCGTTGGCTTTTGGATTTGCTGCGGAATTGCTGACCGAGCCTGCTTGGCGCGTTGGCATTTCTGCGAGCGTTTTTAAAATAAGGGAAGCCGATTCAACGATCATGGCACGACGTTTCATGCAGTCTGAAAATTCCGGCGGACAGTGTGCAGCAAATGGTTGTGTTGTGCGCACGTCGCTGGTTCATGTGATAGCATCTGCGGCACAGGAATTCGGTCTTTACCATGACAAGTCGCTTGAAGGGCGGATCGTGTTGATTCGGCAACGTATCGCCAGTTTTTTTTACGCGGGACGGGGCGTAGCCACGTTGCTAAAAACGCAGCCGAATGCATTGATTCACGCAGTCGCCAGCATGGGCGTTGTGGCTGCGGGTTTTGTGTTAGACGTAACGAATACCGAGTGGTGCCTGCTGTCGCTTTCAATGGGGCTGGTCTGGGCGGCCGAAGCTTTGAATACCTCCATTGAGTTTGTCGTGGATCTGGCAAGTCCTCAGCACCACAGCCTGGCGGGTAAAGCTAAAGACGTCGCCGCCGGTGGTGTCTTGCTGGCAGCGATCGCAGCGGCCGTTGTGGGCGTGATTGTGTTCTGGCCTTACGTTAAGCAGCTGCTGTTTTCGATGCCTGCTGCTGTCTGAAAGAAAATCTATCGGGCGTTAGATTTGTATGAGGGCGCTCCTGAAATTGCCAATTCACAAGCACGCGGCGCAAGCAATTGAGTCCTGCCATTGCGATACTCACTCAATCACTCAATCACTCAATCACTCAATCACGCGTTGTGTTTGTATTAAAAAGTTCGCCAGATCGGTTTTCGGACGCTACTAATAAACCCTTTGCAGAGTGCTGCGGAAATGCTGCAGCTATCGCACGGAAACGAAGTTCGACATCCTCTGAATCACGGACTGGCTTTGTTCGTAGGGAGTGGTCGTCAGAAAAACGGCATAGTTGTCAGCCATCGGGTCGATCCACATCAGGGTTCCGGTCGCTCCCCAGTGTCCCACGGTCTTAGCCGACACGAAGTCACCAAACGACGCATGATGGGCGGACCATTGACGACGCCAGCCGAATCCCCATGGTCTCAGGCTGCCCACATAGCCGGGTTCCCTGGTCACTGCTTCCAGTTGATTGTTGAAGCTCGCCTGAATAACTGCCGTGGAAAGAACTCGGCGGCCGGTTTCGCTGACGCCATCAGAAAGCAGCATTCGCGCGAATTTGCCAAGATCCGCTGACGATGAAATCATGCCGCCCCATGGAGCTCCCAGCATTCTCCAGTAGCGACTGTTCCAGCCCCAGTTTTCTGCATCGGGTTGCCAGATCGGCAGCAGACACGGCATTAACGTCGGCACAACTTCGTCGGCTTGGCCGTCCGTCAGGCCCAGCCAAGTATTTGTCATGTTAAGCGGGCCAAAGAATTCCTGTTGCAGGTATTCACCGGCCGACAGCGACGTGATCTGCTCAATCATCGCGCCGAGAATTAGGAAGCCGAGGCTGGAATAACGGCAGTCGCTACCTGTAATAAATTCCAGTTCTGCCGACGCTGCGTGTTGCTGAAATTCCCCCAGCGAAGCATGAGCCGCCCGCAGTTCTTTGTTGTTCGGCAGCATGTCCGGAAAGCCGGACGTATGAGTCAGCAGATGCCGCACGGTGATGCGACGATGGACGGCCTTTGAAAATTCCGGCAGTACAGCACCCATGCGTTCAGACAGGCTAATTCTGCCTTCTGCGGCCAGCTTCAGCACGCCCATTGCGACCAGTGGCTTTGTGATGGAAGCCACCAGATACCGTCTGTCAGCCTGAACTGTACCTGCGGCATTCGTCTGATCTGTCGAATCTGTCGTCGCCGAATACTGGGTTGCTTGAAAGTGTTGACTTGTGCCGCATTCGATATCAGCAAACTGCAATTCTCCTGCGCGTGCGATGTGTTGAAGTTGCAGATTTTGAACTTGATTAACGTTGGACATTGATTTCGAGCCGCTGGCAGAACGTTGAGTAAAGTTTAATCATCCCCACACGAAGGATGGACTACATAAAGCAGTCGCGCAGGTGGGGCATTGTTTTTGGCATTCGATTTTCTGAGCGAACGGCATCCCGTGTTTTCTGGCCAATGCCCTGCTGAGTGTAAACGGCGTCGTCGGTGCTGACAGATTCGTTCCAGTGATTCTGAAAAATATCGACGATCTCTTTCTTGCGAGACAGGGCGGCCGGTACTGCGTGATAGCGAATCAGTGTGGGCTCTTTGATATCAAACATGCGCCCAATCACATTAGGCATCCATTTTGCCATTGGTTGCCGAGTTACGTGATTCACAAAAAACGGCACGATGTATCGAGGACATTGAAACGGAGATGTCAGTTCGTAGAAACTGTGAGCAAACACATTGTTTTCGCCTTCGCTGGCATTCTGCCGATAAAACCTGATGTAGCCGCTCGCACGTTCTGTCCAGTTAAGCTTTTGAGCACCGCTAAGCTGTTCCGTGTCGACGAGTGTTCGCAATACGGATTCCGCCATTGACGAGCCCAGAGTCAGCGACGTCCACGAATCCGCCATGGTTTTAACAGAAGGAACAAGCCCTTTCTCGATCCCTTTTTTCTCAATGCGCAATTCAACGGCCGTTATTGTATCGCCCATATACGGAGTGCGTATTTTCCATAGTTCACGCGCCCTACTTCGATTAGCAGCATTGATCAGCATATCGCGATTGATCGCGTCTGTTGATCAATGCAGTTCTTCGGGATCTGCTTCCGACAAGGCTGCATGAACATGCCCAACGCCCTTTTCCACGGCGCCGTCATCGGTGACTCCCCCAATTGTGCGGTGTTTCCTGCAGAAGCGATGATAGTCGTCCAGTCCTCAAGCAAAATCGGGAGCGATGCAGACAACATCCCAGTTGTTGGCCAGTTTTCCGGCTGTTCGGGGTCCAGGCAAATCGATCTTCCTCAAAACTGATGGACGGTCATCGATGTCGCCACCGTTGTCAAATCCACCAGTACGTTAATTTTTTCGGCATCCCAATCTTCACCCAGTAAGCCGCGGGTGCCAATCAAACATCGCGTGATGCCGTCCTGAAACAGCTGCGTTACCATTTGAATGTAAACTCTTGAACACCCGTCTGCGCCGGAACCTCGAACAACATAAAATGTGCGTTCGTCAAACAGTTCCAGCTGTACGTCAAACTTGTTCTGCAGCAGCCAGTGTTCGGCGGCCGAGCGAAACAGATCGGCAAGGTTGTGGTCAATCAGAATGGTGCTGCCTGTCGGCAAAACCGGATCCAGAGTATTCGTGACAGGATGAGCAATTAGTTCGCGAAACGCGGCAACGGCACCCCCGCTTCTTCGTTAAGAATGTGGGACACGTCGGTCGACACAGCGGACGCTTTTTCGGAGTCAGTGATTACGACGGCTTGCAGATGATCATCCATGTTCTCCAGTTCGCATTCCAGAATCGGAATCAGGGCCTTCACCTTGTTATGAGTGTAACCCAGAATTCGAGTCACGGGCGAAACGCATCCCTGCGAGCCCGTTTCTGTAATCTGGGTGCCCAGCAACCGAAGTCGATCAACGGCCTGATCGCAAAGGCGAATGTCATCGACATGAGCGCTGCGGCGCAGCCATTGTCTGACCATAACGATCAAGAACTGTCTCCAGAACATCGGGCGGTAGATCGGCAACCGTTTGCGATCTTCGCAGCAGCAGACGTTCGAAGACCGCGCCAACGGCCGGAACACTTTTGGGTAGGCAACTCCACTGGCATTCAGAAACACTCGAGCGGCTTCAGCAAAGTCTGCGTCGCGTCGTTCGAATTCCTTCCACGAATTACACTTCGCTGCGGGAAGTTCCAGCCGGTCCAGTGTTTGAAAAAGCCAGTCGTGCAAAGGTGGGACAGCATTTGTTTTTGCATCGCCTCAAGGCTGACACAACGCATTCAGCAGTTTTCTGAAGTACGCTACGAATGCCATTTCTTCGTTTGTTGGTCGAGAAACCAGACAAGATCCTGATACGGAGCCAGCAATCCATCGCGTACCACGGCTAGCACCGGTACTTCGTAATCGATTGGTCCAAAGTCGTCGTCGTAGCGCAAAATGTCGTCCGGCTTCTGGCCGTCCCGGTCCGGCGGCGTGGAGGTGAGTCCCACAACGATCGGGTTATCAAGCACTTCATTTGCTGCTGCCAGAATTCGGCCCCAATGTCTCATCAAATGGTGGCACTCATCCAGAATAATGAGTCCGACGCCTGCGTCCTTATCGTCGCACCAGTGTTTCCATGGACGAACTGTGCAGCATGTCGAGTGCTCGACCGTCAAACGCCAGCTGTTCGCGGGCTAGTTTTCTCCATCCGGCCAGTCGGGTATTGAAGTACGCTGGATTTCGCTGTTTAAGATCGTTGATCCATCTATTGGAGGCTTCGGGGGAATGTGCATGTTCCGAATTGATGAGTCGGTCCACCCCAAGCGCAGTGGCCGCCAGATCGGTGTCGTTGCAGCCGCGAGTTGGTAAAGTGACACTTTGGTACGTCAGGGAAGTCAGCAGAGCAATCGAATCGGACGAAGTGCTAACCAGTTGCCATTCGTCGCGCGACTAGTCCACAACACCAGGCAGATTACTTGTCCGCGGGAGCAACAAGCTGGTTCGCGCAGCCCATTGAGCCTGAATGGCGGAATTCGGCGAAAATACCAGCGCTGACGTGCGGACGTGTTCGGCCCACAGGTTTAATGACAACCCAGTCTTTCTCGATCCCGGTGGAGCGACGATGATGTGGAGTCGCCTCTGACCGGCCTGCAGTTTCTGCCGTGCAATTTCAGCAACGTCCGGTTGCGAAGGGCGAAGCTGTCCCTGAAACTTCAGATTGGGAAAAGTGCGTGTTTCCATGGTGATGGCGAATAGCGAAAGCCGGCGATTGAGGCGATAGGTTAGTGGTGCAAACAACACAGTCAGAAATCGCCGTTCGGTCTGAAATCGTGGTGTTCACGGCAACCGGCCCGGACAACGATCGGAACGCTTGAACGCCACAACGCTGACATTTTCAGCTTCGGCGTTCCGGCCGAAGCATGACGCGTTACAAACATGATCATACGGGCGATGAAAGTACGTACAGACTGTAAACCGCTGGCAAAACAGCGTACACTGAACGAAAAATTGCCCGATTTAGGCCACATGTGAACTGTGGTGCGAATACAGTATTCTGTTGATCCTGTTATGGCTGTTCTCAAACAAATCTCTGGCAGTGGCGTTGTGCCAGAACACTTTGTTGGCACCGAAACCACAACAATTGGCAGGCTTAAAGATTGCGACGTCACAATTGAGTCGCCCGCCGTTAGCCGGCGCCATTTTCAGATTGTCTGTGACGACAGCCACTATTTCATTGAGGACCTGAACAGTCGGAACGGCACACTGCTGAACGACAAGATTCTGCGTGCCAAAACGCTGTTGTGCGATGGTGACAGAATTGAGATTTCATCACTTCACTTTCTGTTTCTGACACGAGACTCACTGTCCGAATTATCCGGCAGTTGGGGTGTTGGAGCCGACGTGATTCGGGTTTCAAAAACGTTGAACAGCGGCGATGATTCCGTCAGAAGGCAGCATGTCGAATACGGCGATGTGATTTCTGCGAATGAACTGGGCACGGATCCTTTTCAGAATAGTCAGGTTTTGGCGCGTATTACGGTTAGTGACAGTGGTGCCGCATGGCCGGTCGTGAACAGTCCGACTGAAAAACTGAACTACACTTTGCGACTGCTGTCTTCGCTGCGGAAGACAAACCGAACTGAAGACGTGATCGGTCGTTGTCTGCAATCGTTGTTTGACACATTTCCGTCTGCCGAACGAATTTCTCTGGTCCTGCGTGATGAAAGCGGAAATGGAGTCCGGGTTATCGCAGCGGTGTCGCGACCTCCCGGGCAGGTTGTTGAGATCTGTTTGCCGGTTGTACGTTCAACAATGCAGACATGTGACGCGGTGCTGTTTCTGGATCATTCAAAAAAAACATCAAGCCTCATTCCCGAACTGGAAGCCCCTTCCATCCGGTTCATTATGGCTGCTCCCTTAACCAGACTTCTGGGAAGAAGTTTTGGCGTTATCCAAATCGACACAGATAATAACAAGCAGCCGCTAACCAACGAAGATCTTGAACTGCTGGTGATTCTGATGCACGTTATGTCGTCTGCTGTCGAGCAGTCACAGGAAGTTGAAGAACGAATTTCCAAAACTATGACTGAACATGGTTCCGCTGGTCTCGCCCAACTCCGGTCGTTGACGGAGGCGAAATCTCCGCCAACGGTTTCAGGCTATCGATTTTCCCGCCATCGTGTTGGACCTCGACGCAATGCCGGCGACTTCATTGACTATCTAACACTGCCGGATGGAAGAACGGCGTGTCTGTTTGTCGACCTGACGCAGCGCAATGCCAATGCCAATGCCACAAATGTTGTCGCTGTCGTCTTTAGGTTGCTAGCCGAAGCCGTCTGCACTGCGGACTCAGCGGAGGCAGCTATGACAGTCACCCACGAGTGGCTACAGTATCGCAAGGCTGATGTCGCACAGAATATTTCCGTGGCTTTGATGATTCTCGATCCCCGAAATTCTTCAGTAGAAGTATGTATAGCCGGTAGTTTTTCGCTGTTTCGGGTTCGCCGGAAAGTTGTTTCACAAATTGACTGCAGCGACAAAGTCGGCCCACCGCTGTTACATACTGAGGCAACCGGAGAATCGCCTGGGAAAAAAAACCAGGAAGACGTTAGCCCGGTCGTGAATCCAAACGAGTGCGTTTCCGAGCAATTGGAAGGTTACGGGCAAATTACAGTTAACCTGATAGAAGATGATCGTTTGATGGTCTTCACTGACGGTTTGCTTAAGCTAGAGTCGCCGGAAGGAATGCTTATGAACGCAGATCGGCTGACTGAACTGGCAACTGAATCATCATCGGGCTCCGAACACTTCTTTGAGGCACGCCTCAAGGAACGAATTGTTCAACAGAGTGGTGACATGGCTGTGCAGAATTCCATTGCGTTTGCAACAATTCAGAAAACCTCAACCGCCGGCGAACGCAACTTGGCAACCACTATTACTACAGCACGTGAACAGTTCAACGACGGCAGAACGGAAGCGGAAATCGAAATAGAATGAGTGACGAATTGATTTCTGCCGAACAGATTCTCGGTGACGGCGGCAGCATTGCCAAACGACTGAAGTCCTACGAATCTCGCCCCGAACAGATGGCTCTGGCAAACGCGGTGGAAGCTGCAATTGCCAACAGACAACATCTGGTTGCTGAAGCGGGCACGGGCGTGGGTAAAAGCTTCGCCTACCTAGTGCCAGCCATACTTGCTGCGCGACAACGACGCAGCAAAGACGACAAGTGCAAACGCATCATCGTTTCCACACATACGATCAGCTTGCAGGAGCAGTTGATCCGAACAGACATTCCGTTTTTACAAGCCGTGTTGCCTGTGGAATTTTCAGCGGTTCTTGTCAAAGGCCGCAGTAACTACATTAGCCTGCGTCGCGCCGGAAAGGCAATTCAGCGAGCATCTCAGAAGATGCTGTTCGAAGCGGACGGTCAGAGACAGTTAGCTCAGATTTCGCAGTGGGCTCAGCAGACAACTGATGGAAGTCGTTCAGATCTGCCGTTTCAACCAATCTCACAGGTTTGGGATGAAGTTGCCAGTGATCACGGTGATTGCATGGGAAAAAAATGTCCTAACTATGATGAATGCTTTTACTACAAAGCTCGACGACGTGTGTGGAATGCTGACCTGTTGGTGGTGAACCACGCGTTGTTTTTTTCCGATCTTGCTTTGCGCCGCGACGGCGCCAGCATCCTACCGGACTACGACTGCGTCATCTTTGACGAAGCTCACACGGTGGAAGCGGTTGCGGCCGATCATCTGGGAATCCGCCTTTCTGAAGGTCAAATTGATTATCAGCTGAACAAGCTTTACAACGATCGTTCGCAACGCGGCATGCTGCTGATTCATAAGCTCGAACGTTCTCAGAAGCAGGTGATGACGATCCGACATCTCTGTCGCGATTTCTTTGTGGACGTGGACGATTGGGTCAGACGATTTGGTCGTAGCAACGGGCGACTGGATGCTCCGATTGACATTGCCAATAACGTCAGTCCTGCTCTGTATGATCTGTCCAGCCAGATTGAAATTTACGCAGACGGTTTATCCAGCGACAGCGACAAGGTCGAACTGAAGTCTGCTGCCAGCCGTTGCCAGATACTGGCCGAAAGTCTGTCTAACTGGTGCCAGCAATCCAACGAAGGCTACGTGTTCTGGCTTGAACGTTCGGGGTCTCAACAATCGAGAATCAGCCTGCTGAGTGCTCCCGTGGAAGTCGGGCCCATCTTACAGGACCAGCTGTTTAATAAGGTTTCCAGCGTGATTCTGACCAGTGCCACGCTGGCAGTTGGTGCGGAGGACTTCCGCTTTTTTCGAAATCGCATTGGCGTCACTGATGGTAAGGATATTCGGCAGGGTAGCCCGTTCGATTACAAGACTCAGGCACGTCTGATCCTTTCGAAGAACATGCCTGATCCGTCCGCCAACGCGCGTGAATTTCAGCAGGAGTGCTGTGCTCGTATTCAGCGTCACCTGCTGGAAACTGAAGGACGCGCATTTGTATTGTTCACCAGCTATGGAATGATGACTTTCTGCGCCGAACGCCTGCAGGGCTGGCTGGCGGCAAACGACATGACGCTGTACTGCCAGGGCAGAGGCATGCCGCGAACGGCAATGCTGGAACGGTTCAGAAACGATGAGCGAGCCGTCCTGTTTGGCACCGACAGCTTCTGGCAGGGAGTTGACGTGCCGGGCGATGCGTTGCAGAACGTAATTATCACAAAATTACCGTTCAGCGTTCCTGATCACCCGCTGCTCGAAGCCAGAGTTGACGCGATCAAGGCTCGTGGTGGCAACCCGTTTCAGGAATATCAGGTGCCGGAAGCAATCATAAAACTGAAGCAGGGCTTCGGGAGATTAATACGCAGTCGTACGGATACGGGGCGAGTCGTAATTCTGGATCCGCGAATTTTAACAAAGTACTACGGTCGCCTGTTTCTGCAAAGTCTTCCCGATTGCCGACTGGAAGTCGACGATGGTGAAAAAATTGAAGTCGTCACGGAATAATTCAGTTGATGACTACGCGATGGTTGTGATGTTTATGTCACCAAAACCTGAAGACGGAACGCGGCATTTTCCTGCGCGTATCAGTCGGTTTTGGTTACATACTTTTCTGTGAGTTCAACGAACGCGGACGCGATTTGATTCGCTCTCAATCATCTGCAGCAGATACTGGCCGTACGAATAGTGGCAAGTCGCTGGATTTCATGACTGGTGATGTGTTCGAAACGCCAGGCGATTTCTTTGGGGTGTCCAATTTTCATTCCCTGACGTTCTTCAATGGTGCGAATAAAACTGCCTGCGTCTGACATCGTTTGATGAGTGCCGGTATCGCGCCATGCGGTGCCGCGTTCAAAAGCTTCGCAGTATAATTCGCCTCACTGTAGATACGTGTTGTTGATGTCCGTGATTTCCAGTTCTCCACGATGCGAAGACCTGATAGCTTTCGCGTGTTTAGCGACAATTAGTTTTCCCGGCTGGTGAAAATCAGAAGTCTTGGTTGATGTCTGTGTGGCTTGAGCGTCGGGACTGCGGTTCTGACTCAGCGACAATTAGAATTCCTGGGCAGTGTCTGAATTGTTGATCATTGTAACCCCTGATTTTCATGAAGGTTGCGATGGTCACGTATGGACGCGTCAAAGAACTTCGGAGACTGCTCGAGATGGGCAGGAAGCTGGCCGATTCGGCAAGGATGGCGGAAATGAACGACAAAATATCACGGAAATGCTGCGACGACAACGGACTGCCGTCGCAGCAGCGTTAACGATGTCAGCCTGATAGAACGAGTCACGTTTGTCGTCAGCAATTTCCGCAAGCTTTTCCAGATTTCCAGCGTTAGTCAGAGGGTCCAGGTTGATTATGCGAACGTCATCGTACTTCGCTAATTGCAATCGCATAAAGGTGGAGCCGATGAACCCAGAGCCACCGGTTACCAAAATTCGTTTCATCCGGGTCGTGCTTTCAGGTCGAATTTGCGGCTATAGGCAAACAAACGACGTCCATCGATAGCAGGGAGATCATTTACTGTGCCTAATCGCAAACCTGGCGAACAGCTTACCTGACTTGCCGCCGCAGCCTGCGGGATTCTCCTTAACCACGGGTTTTCACTCAAACAGCACAACAATGCTCATTCCCAACAGCGAATGCTGCTTTGACAGATACGACAGACAAACAGAGCACCATCAGGTGCCTTGGAACGCACTCTTCGGCGTACATCTGCAGACCGGCTTTCACCTTCCGCGGTCCGCGACTCTGCCCAACCAACTCATACACCGTATTCTCCGGACAACTTCCATCATAGGAAGATCTCGGACGCCGTGATCTGACTTCCTGCCGATGAAGCTCAATTCAGGTCGGCAAGCATCCGGTCGCCTGAGACAACCTGGGGTTTTCAGATACGCTGTCTGAAAATGAGGCGAAATCCGTTCGGATTTTCTACGGTGAATTCGCACAGTGCGTAGGGAGTCATCAGAAGCGATTGAACAATATTGACACCTCGGCGCGTGAGATCAATCGTGCAATTCCACTACGTCATTTATGTACTGGCAGATGTCTCGCTCAAGCGTCGGTCGTTCTGTTTGTGATGTGTTGCAACGTCGGATCTGGAAGTAAATCCAGACGTTCCCCCTTTTGAAGATTCCGTATACACAGTCAGGCTCATCAGCCGATGGTGTGAAACACGCCGTTTATTCGATCAAGATCAAAGCCCAGTACATCGCGATAGTATTCGGCGGCAGACAGGAAGCGTTCTACACCAAGGACCGGAAGAATTCCAAAAAAATGATTCGGTCAGCACCTCAAATCCAGAAGCTCAATTTCGGAAACACAAGAGTATTAAAGACTCCTCTGATGTTAATCATTACTGAAACACATTTCCGAAATCGCCGGACTGGAAAGTCACTCAGTTTGAAGCAATGAGTCTCACCCGGCCGTCATAACAAAAAGTTCTGCAGAAATGAATCTAACGTCGAGCAACAAACTTTCATGCCAGAATGTCTGTCGCCACTCGACCGGCAACGTCCGTCAGGCGGAAGTCTCTGCCAGCGTATTGGTAGGTTAACTGTTCATGATTGATTCCCATCAGATGTAGCAGTGTGGCGTGAAGATCATTAACGTGCATCTTGTTTTCTGCAGCGTAATATCCGTAATCGTCGGTTGCTCCGTAAGCGTAGCCGCCCTTCACACCAGCACCGGCCATCCACATCGTGAAACCGTGAGGATTATGATCTCGGCCGTTTGACCCCTGCGCCGTTGGTGTGCGACCAAACTCGCCGCCCCACAGAACTAACGTGTCTTCCAGCAGACCTCGAGCCTTTAGGTCTTTCAACAGGCCCGCAATCGGCTTATCAACTTCCGACGCGTTCTTCGTGTGTCCGTGATACAGATTCGAATGCTGGTCCCACTGAACTTCGCTGTCACTGTGTGTGACCTGTACAAAGCGGACGTCGCGTTCAAGAAGTCGCCGAGCGAGCAGGCACTGCCTGCCAAAATCTTCCGTAACAGCATCGTCGATACCGTACAGTTTCATGGTCGTGGCAGATTCCAGTGACAGGTCCTGAGCTTCCGGCATTGTCGATTGCATTCGAAAAGCCAGTTCAAACGAATTCAGGCGGCCTTCCAGGGCCTGATCTCTGCCAATGCCTTGCAGTTGGTCCTGATTAATCGCTTTGATGAAATCCAGTTGCCGCCGCTGCTGTGCCGACGTCAGCCGGTCGTTATGAATATGTTTCACCGTCGCCTGTTTGGCCGCAAGGCTGGCATTCCCGATTGGTGTTCCCTGGCAATGCGATGGCAAAAATGCGGATCCCCAGTTATTCACTCCGCCATGAGCCAGCGTGGGGCAGATTGTAACGAACGCCGGCAGATTTTGGTTTTCGGTTCCGAGCCCATAAACAACCCACGATCCCATACTGGGACGCACAAACTGGTCTGTGCCGGTGTGTAGCTTAAGCAACGCTCCACCATGCGCTGGATTGGTGCCATGCACTGATCTCAGCATGCAAATATCGTCGACGCATTCCGCTACGTGAGGAAAAAGTTCGCTGACAGGCAGGCCGCTTTCACCGTACCGTTGAAATTTCCACGGAGATTTCAGCAGATTCCCCTGAGCCGCAAACGTAACTCGCGGCAGATCAAAAGGCAGCGGCTTGCCATGATCTTTTGTCAGTTGCGGCTTAGGGTCAAACGTGTCAACGTGAGACGGTCCGCCCTTCATAAACAGAAACACGACTCGTTTGGCACGGGCCACCAGCATCGGCAGCTTGGGGGCCAATGGCTGCAGACTATCGCCACCAGTCTCCGTGCCAGCGGCAGCCTTCGATTCCGCAGACAAAATTGCGCTGAATGCCAGATGACCGAAACCAACAGCGGATGTCTTTAGCAGCTGTCTTCTTGTATGCAGGTTACTGATTGTCATGGGTCACTTTACGTACATGAATTCGTTGGATGCGAACAGGCTTTGGCAAAACATTGCCCACGCGATCTGATAGGCGGACTCATCAATTCCAGTCGCAGAGACGCTGTTGGAGGTCGCTTCGCCGATAAATGCGATGGCTCGCTGAATTTCCGTTTCAGTGGCCGGCCGACCAAGAACTTTTTCATAGCCCAGAGAGACTCGATCTTTGTCGTCAGCCACCTGTTTCATTAGCACCGTGGCAAGATCCGCAGCGGAATCCATCACCAGATCGGAGTTCATGATCAGCAAGGCCTGTGGTGCTACAACAGTCGAATTGCGTTGCCCTGTCGGCATAGTGGGATCGGGGAAATCGAACTGTTCAAAAAAAGTATAGACATTGTTGCGGATCACAGGCAGATAGATTGCTCGACGCAAACTGTCGTACTTCGTATGGTCTTCAGACGTATGATTAAAGACAAACTGTCGATTGCGAAGTGGAATCGTCTTTCCGCCCAGAGACACGTCCAGACGGCCCGAAACGGAAAGAAACGAATCTCGCACCTGTTCTGCAGAAAGACGCTGCATTCGGAATTTCCACAGCAGCAGATTCTCGGGATCACTGGCTGACGCAGTTTCAGAGTCTGGGTGCTGCGAGCTCATCTGGTAAGCATGCGACGACAGAATCAGCCGATGCAGATCCTTCACCGACCAGCCGGACTGCATAAAGTGCCTAGCCAGCCAGTCCAGGAGTACGGGGTGCGTCGGGCGGTCACCGGTCCTGCCGAAGTTTTCCGTTGTGCCGACGATTCCACGACCAAAGTGCCACGCCCAAATACGGTTAACAAAGACTCGAGCCGTTAGCGGATGCTGAGTACTGGCCATCCATTGAGCCAACTGCAATCGGCCACTTTGATTGGTCGGCAAAATGGGACGAACGCTTGATGTCCGCATTACTTCCGGAAATTCACGAGCCACTGGTGTCCCGAGGTTTAGGTGGCTGCCTCGGATATGAATCGGCAGGGTTGCCAGAATCGCCTGTTCGCCAACGCCCATCGCAGCCGGTTCGTCAGCTGCAGCACTTTCAGCAAGCCGAGCAACTTCTTCCAGACGGAAGTACTCCGCCAGGGTTTCCGCATCAAACGCATAATCAACCTTGGGTGGCACTGCCAGAAAACCGGATGCGTCATTCAATGCCAGCCGAGCCTGCTCAACCAGCGACTCGTTAGTCGAATTGCCGACAGTAGTCGCAGGCTGTTCCGCGTGTTTGAACAGGTTCGAATAGTGGTCGAGGAGTTCGGTGGTATTCCCCGCCGCCGTCAGTTGGTGCCATGTCGAAAAGAACGGATCGTCTTTGTGATATTCAAGGTGCAGGCGGCAGTGGTGCAGAATTCGTGAGTGCAGATTTGCGGCGTCGGCAATTTCGTCGACGACCGCAAGTGGTGTTGATGGATCAAACTTTGCGGCGGCTTGCAGGTACTCGGCCGCTTTACCCTGAGCATCGCTGCGGACCTTTGCCATCGCCGTATTTTTAAATGATGCTGCGGCACTTCGTTTACTGCTAAGTTCAGCATCTATCTTCTTCAGTTCTGCCAAATCCGTTTCGGTTGCGAATGAGTGTTCATTCCAATACTTGATTGCTCCGGTGTTAGTTCCCGAATACGTTTTAGTACTTTTAAAGATAGCGGCCAGAGCGTAATAATCGGCCTGTTTTATTGGGTCAAATTTATGATCGTGGCACCTGGCACATCCAAGTGTTACGCCCATAAACACCTTCCCCACAGTATCCAGTTGTTCGTCAACCGTATCCATTACCAGCTTTTCCATGTCCGGTTCGGCAAGCACTTTTGCCCCAAGTACAAGGAATCCTGTTGCGGTTTTTGTTTGCTGGTTCGCTTCCGGCAGCAGGTCACCAGCAATCTGTTCCGTCAGAAATCGATCGAAGGGCTTGTCGCTATTAAAAGCATCCACCACGTAATCTCGATAACGCCAGGCGTTGCCAAAGGCGATATTCTCATCAAGTCCATTGGAATCGGCGTATCGGGCCACATCCAGCCAGTGCCTGCCCCAGCGAACTCCGTATTGAGGCGACGCCAACAGGCGCTCAGTTAATTTGCTGAATGCATCAGTCGATTCGTCTGCCAGAAAAGCAGCCGTTTCTTCGGGAGTCGGCGGCAGCCCGGTCAGGTCCAGAGTGATACGACGAATCAGTGTGCGTTTGTCTGCGGGGGGCGCCGGCAGGATGCCACCTTGATTAAGCTTTGCCAGTATAAACGCATCAATTGGATTTACGTTTTGATTCGAAGAAGCGTGCTGTTCTGATGTTTGTGGACCTGAGTCTGGTGTCATATCGGTGCCAGCCAATGGAACGGAAAAGTCGCCGACTGGTTGAAAACTCCAGAAACGACGTCCATCTTCGATACTCATTCCCGTTGGACGGGCCGCGGTCTCCGTGTGTTCGGTGCGTGGATCCGGTGCACCTATCGCCACCCATTTTTCCAGTACAGCAATCTGGCCTGCAGCAAGTCGACCGTTCGGTGGCATCTGCAGGTCCTGATTCTTATATCGAACGGCTTCGATTAACCTGCTGGACTCAGGATCACCCACCAAGATGACCGGCCCCGAATCGCCGCCGGCAAGCACGCCCGAAGCCGAATCGAGACGCAGGCCACCATTTACTTCTGCAGTGCTGTGGCATTCTAAGCAGTGCTCAACAAGTACTGCGCGCACATTCTTTTCGAAAAACTCCGCGTCTGCCAGTGCGATCGGCGGTGAGACTGCGTTTGGTTCGTCGGCAAATGCGGAAGCCTGAACTATCACAGGCAGACAGGCCATCACGGTAACGATAGCAGGCCGTATTAACTGAGTTGTGAATGAGAAGTAGCACTGAGCCATCTGTAATCTCCGAATGGCGCGAACGAAGCGACACGATATGTTAGTTATTTCCTTCGGCAGAAGCGACGCTGATCCCTAAAACAGAAGTTTTTCCGCGTACCGCAAACCATTCTGAGAAATTCCATTTCTAGAATTAGTGCAGGCGGCGCGGCGCTATCTAACATTGCTAACGCTACTATTTCGGCTGGCGTTTCGGTGATATTTGTGTCAATCAGGTTTCTGACTCAGGTGCAGAGATATGAACAACAACGGGCTTTCAATTTGTTTGCTGGCAATCAGCGGTGTCATGATGCCGGTCGCTCAGGCCGATGTCAAAGTTACTCCGGACGTGGTGTACGGTCACAAGTTTGGGATGGCGTTGACATATGATGTGTTTACACCTGAAAAAGATGCTAACGGCGCGGCGGTTTTGTTTATGGTCAGTGGAGGCTGGTATTCGCGATGGTCGCCGCCAGAGCAGATGAAAGGTTTTTTTCAGCCACTCACAGACAAAGGCTTCACTGTCTTTGCCGTGCGACATGGCAGCAGCCCAAAGTTTTCCATTGCAGAAGCTGTTGCGGACGTTAGACGCAGCGTGCGATTCATTCGCATGAACGCCGATCAATACGGCATTGACGCGAAACGTCTAGGTGTTTTTGGGCTTAGCGCCGGCGGGCATTTATCCCTGATGTTGGGCACAGCATCTGATGAAGGTAATCCGGAGGCGATGGACCCTGTCGAAAAATTCAGCAATCGGGTGCAATCGGTCGTTGCCTATGTTGCTCCGACTGACCTGCGGATTATGGCAAAAGATGCTCCGGAACGATTACCCGCATACGACCACTTTTCAGCATTGGAAATTGACGTGCGAGAAGCGATAGCCGATTCGCCACTGGTACACGTGACATCCGATGATCCGCCAACGCTGTTGCTGGCCGGAGACAAAGACGACCTTGTGCCAATCGAACACAGTCGCAACATTCAAGCGGCGTTTGAAGGGGCTGGAGTCAAAAGTCGGCTTATCGAATACGAAGGCGCTGGCCACGGTTTTCAGGGTGACGACGCAGAAGAATCACGAGCCGAGATGGTGGCGTGGTTCGAAGCGACCCTCACGGAGAAAACTAAATAGTCCAACACTTTCCAATCACGCAGCTATTGCGGCGCGTCTGAGTTAGTAATCAGTATCGATTGGAAAAGCGTTCCCAAACGCCAACGACGTCTCCCTGACCAAGTAACGCGAAGACTCGATCTATGACTGTTTTAGAAGCCGACAACGCTGTGAATACAGCAGCTGAACCATTCACGGTCGTCCCATCGTTGCCCTGCACGATCAGGTCACCATTTTAAACGCTGACGGCGACGGATTTGACTGCGAGTCTCCACAATCTTGAGGCTTCCATTCAGCAGACTGGCAACAACGTTCCCGGCAGGAAGGAGCCGGACTTCAAGCAATTCGGACAACGAATACTGCCACCTTCTCTGACGAATCACTGATCGTCGCCGTCCACAAATCTGAGCGTTCATCTGGTCGGCTAGCAGCGTGTCCGTGAACCGGGTTGTTTTGAGCGAGTGCCGAGTTGAGTAATTAAAAAACATGGCAGATGATGGCGGTTCGGGTGGCTCGTCGTGGATTGAGCCGCGAAATTCGGTTCCCCGCCGAATTTGAGGCCAGAATCGGCGATGTCTTCTTCGCAGACTGCCGCGTTTGGTCTCATTCAGTTTGCGATCTGCGCACCGCTGCGAAACAACTTCAATAAGTTGTGAGTCAGGCACACCAGATTCCATTCCCCCTGCATCTT
>Ga0209491_10001573_pt1 | contig 43791 bp, 42 predicted proteins | sample BON02_FD_187213 | JGI IMG/M metagenome (GOLD analysis project Ga0209491, IMG submission 187213) | Freshwater microbial communities from Lake Bonney liftoff mats and glacier meltwater in Antarctica - BON-02 (SPAdes) (version 2) | ecosystem: Environmental > Aquatic > Freshwater > Ice > Glacier...
GACGTGCGGGTGATCGACAGCCGCACCCTCACCATGGGCCTCGGCACCATCGTGTTGGCTTGTGCTCGGGCCGCACGCGACGGCGCTAGCGTCAACGAGGTCGAAGCCCTCGCACACGACCTGGTCGGGCGCACTCGAGTGTTCGCCGCCCTCGACACGCTCGACAACCTCAGGAAGGGCGGTCGTATCGGCAACGCGAAAGCGCTGTTGGCCACCGCGCTGTCGATCAAACCGATCATCGACGTCACCGGGGGTGTCGTCGAACAGGCCGGCAAGCAGCGCACCCGATCCAAGGCACTCGCCCACCTCGTCGACAAGGTGCGGAGTCACCACGGCAACATCGAGAACCTGGCGGTGCTCCACGCCGATTGCAGCGACGTCGACCTCTTCGTCGAGATGCTCGGCTACGACACCGACGACATCGTGGTCGGCGAGATCGGTCCGGTGATCGGCACCCACGGTGGTCGCGGCACCATCGGTGTCGCGTTCCAGATCACCGACGCCTGAGCCGTCCGGCATCCCAGTCGAGTCATCAGGTCACGGATTGACAGTCTGGCGCTGCCCGCCACAGCTAGCGTTCGCTCCCAATCATGTCCGCTGCGGCTCCGCCCCCCACCCCGACCGTCATCGCGCGGCGGTACGAGCTGCAGCGAATGCTCGCGCAAGGCGGCATGGCCGAGGTGTGGTTGGCGGTCGACCTCACCCTCGACCGCAAGGTGGCGGTCAAGTGGCTCAAGCCGTCACTCGCGTCCGATGAGATCGTGGCCGAACGGTTCCGCCGAGAGGCGATCGCCGCAGCCAGCCTGAACCATCCGAACATCGTCGCCGTGCACGACGTGTTCGAACAGGACGGGCGCCAGGCCGTGGTGATGCAACTCGTCGAAGGCAAGAGCCTGCGCCAGGTGCTCGACACCCAGAAACGGCTGAGTCCCGAACTCACCTGCCACATCGGCACCTGCGTGGCCGCCGCGCTCGATCATGCCCACACCGCAGGATTCGTCCATCGTGACGTGAAGCCGGGCAACATCATGATGACGTCCGACGGACGGGTCCTGCTCACCGACTTCGGCATCGCGAAGGGGCTGCAGTCGATCGAGTCCGACCTCACCAGCGACAACATCATGATGGGTACCGCGAAGTACCTGTCGCCCGAGCAGGTGCGCGGCAAGAAGCTCGACGGGCGCGCCGATCTCTACTCGCTCGGTCTGGTGCTGTACGAATGTCTCGCTGGTCGGGTGCCCTTCCTCGGCGAGACCGACGCCGACACAGCGCTCGCTCGACTGCAACGCGACCCCACCGACCTCACTCGCCTGCGCGCGACGCTCCCGACGAAGCTCGTGGTGTCGATCCACCAGCTCCTGTCTCGCAACCCCGCGCAACGCCCGGCCACGGGCGCCGATCTGGTGATCACGCTACGCGACGCAGCGAAAGAAGGTCCGCCCCACATCGACCCCACGCCCTACGAGCAGTCACCGGTGAGCCCGTTCGGCGGGCGACGTCTGCAACGCGCCGCCTCCGACATCGCTGGTCGGGCCGGCGATCGGGCACGGGCCACGCGACCAGGCAGCCTGGGTCACGACTCCTCCGAACTGTTCGCCACGCCATCAGCTCCCACGCGCAAGCCGATTCCGGGTGAGGTCGCCCACGTCAGCGCTCCACCGACGGCGTCGGCATCCACACCGCCAGCCGGCATCGATCGCGACCCGACCCCCGCGGGATCGTCACTGCGCGGCAAACCTGCCAAAGGGCTCACCCAGCAATGGCAACCGGCCTTCACCGTCGTGGCACTGCTCCTCATCGCCGGCCTGGTCGTCGGTGTGTTGTTGTGGACCAACATGAACTTCGGCGCCGGCGATCCGGTCCCGTCGACCACGGTCTTGCCAGCGACCCAACCAAGCGGTCCTGCGGCCGACGACGCGGCGGTGCTCGGCCCCGCCTCGATCGCTACGGTCACGGTCTTCGATCCCGGCGGTGACGGCACCGAGAACGACAGCGATGTGATGTTGGCACTGGCCGACGGCAGCGTTGCCACCTCCTGGCCGACACAGTGTTACTCGTCGCGGTACATGGGCGGCAAGCAAGGTGTCGGCGTGGTGGTCACGTTCGACTCGTTGGCGCAACGAGCAATCACCGTCGACGTGCAGACCGGTCCGTACCAGGTCGACTTCTTCGCATCTGATGCCGACACGATGCCCGCCTCGTTCGAGGGGTGGGGCGCACCACTCCGTTCGACAACGTTCGCCAACGAGCCCGAAACCGTGGTGTCGCCGGTGCCGCCAGCGCCGGCGAGGCACATCTTGATCCTGCTCAAAGAGCTCGGACAGGACGGTTCGTGCAGCGACGAGAACCCGTATCGCGGCCGTCTCGGCGAGATCGCCGTCGCTGGCTGAGATGGTTCCCCGCCACCTCGATGACGCAGCACTGGTGACCGCTGCGCAGGGTGGCGATCGGTTCGCGCTCGACCAGCTGTTGCGGCGCCACTACGACCGCATCCACGCCGTTTGCCGCCGGGTCGCGGGGAGCACCAAGGACGCCGATGACGCCTGCCAGGAGGCGTTGATCAAGATCGTGCGCAGCCTGCCGCGCTTCGACGGTCGCTCGTCGTTCGGCACCTGGGCGTACCGCATCGCCACCAACGCCTCGCTCGACGAGTTGCGCAAGCGGCAGCGCCGTCCCGCCCTCCATGTCGTCGGCGAGGACGACCGGCACGAAACGGTCGATCCCACCGCCGACCGCTACACCGAGTCGTTCCCAGATCAACTCGTTCTCGACGACGCGCTCGAGCGTCTTGCCGAGGACCTACGCCTCGCCGTGGTGATGCGAGACGTCGCCGACTTCGACTACGCCGAGATCGCCGACGCACTCGACATTCCCCTCGGCACGGTGAAGTCGCGGATCTCGCGAGGACGTGCAGCGTTGGCCTCCGATCTGCGCCTCGGCCCAGCTCGCGATCCAGATCACCGCCCAGATGCCGGCCCAGATCAACGGAACCAACCGACCGCCGACGAACGTCCAATTGATTCGACATGAACGATGACCTGACGCTACTTGCGAGTTCGTATCTCGCCGGAGACGTGAACGCCGACGAACGCGCCCTCGTCGAAACCGACCCCGAAGCGCTTGCCGAAGTCGAACGGCTCCGATCGGTGCGCGCGCTCCTCGGCGACGTCGAACCCCCGGTGATCTCGGTGCGCGAGGCACATCTCGCCGCCGCGCTCGACGCGTGGGACCGGCTTCCGGCAGCCGAACGCACCGGAGCCCGGCGAGACCGCACGCCGCTGGGCATCGATGCCGCCGCGGCGGCTGGTGCTGCGTCGGTGACCGCCCCGACACCACTGAACAACCGGCGCCGGCAGACGTCGACGCGCTGGCTCACCGGTGCAGCCGCGGCGATGGTGTTGGTGCTCGCCGGCGGGGTGGCGCTGCAGTTGGGTTCCTCGGACGACAGCGACAGTTCATCCGATGCCGGAGCTGGTGCCGCCGAATCCGAGGCGTTCGTCGCCACCGAGCGTGCCGCCAACCCCGCCGACGCTCAACCGGCCCCCGACGCCGCTGTCAGCGAACTCGACACGGGCGTCGCCGATCCGCCACCGCCCGGCGAGAACAGCGGACTCGACCAGTTGGACGACCAGACGGACCTCGCCGACTTCGCATCGGCGGCGGTCGGGGCGCCCAGTGCACCCGACGTCCCCACCGCGACGAGCGCAACCGGCGACGACCTGACGGAGGCCGAGACGTCGCTCGCCGACACCGAGTTCCCCCTCTGTCCGCGTCTGGGGATCGACGTCATCGTCGGACCCGCTGTGTACGTCGACGAACCCGTGGTGGTCGGTATCGACGAGGGTCGCAATCTGGCGATTGCGTATGAAGCAGCCACGTGTGCCGAGGTCGCTCGGGTGCGACTGCCCTGAGCAGGCGGCTAACCTCGGCTCCATGCCGGCCAACCCACTGACCGATCCGAACTGGGCAACCGAGACCACCGACAAGCTGGTCAGTATCATCGACAGCGTCCGGGCGCAGACCACGCAGAAGGTGGTCTACGCAGCGCGTGGGGCCGTGTTCGGAGTGATCTGCGCACTGCTCGGCACGTTCATCGCGATCATCGCGCTGGTGGGGCTCATGCGAGGGTTCCAGGCGCTACTCGAACTCGCGGTCGGCTGGGACCGGGCGGTCTACCTCAGCTACTTGATCGTCGGCGGCATCCTCAGCATCGTCGGACTCGTGCTGTTCCGCAAACGCAACGCTGCGGCCGGCTGAACCGATCATCGATCACCCACCCCCGAATTCGTGAGGAACTGCCATGTCAGACGTCCGTGACGTCATCATCATCGGATCCGGCCCTGCGGGGCTCACCGCTGCCGTCTATGCAGCTCGCGCCAGTCTGGCGCCGTTGTTGATCGAAGGCGAGCCATCGAGCACGAGTGATCAGCCCGGCGGACAGTTGATGCTGACCACCGACGTCGAAAACTTCCCCGGGTTCCCCGACGGCATCATGGGCCCCGAACTGATGGCCAACATGCGCAGCCAGGCACAACGCTTCGGCACGGAGATCCTCACCGAGAAGGTCATCGAAGTCGACCTGTCAGAGCGACCGTTCCGGGTGCAGGTACGCGACACCGAGTACCTGGCACATTCGGTGATCGTCAGCACCGGCGCGCAGTCGTTGATGCTGGGCCTCGAGCCCGAACTGCGCCTGATCGGCCACGGGTTGTCCACCTGCGCCACCTGCGACGGCTTCTTCTTCCGCGGCCACGAGATCGCCGTGGTCGGCGGCGGTGACTCGGCGCTCGAGGAAGCGACATTCCTCACCAAGTTCGCCGACAAGGTCACGGTCGTGCACCGCCGCGGCGAACTGCGCGCCTCGAAGATCATGCAGGACCGAGCGTTCGCGAACCCGAAGATCGAATTCCGCTGGAACGCCCAGGTCACCGACATCTTCGGTGACACCTCGGTCAGCGGCATCGAGTTGACCGACACCGTGGACGGTTCAGTGTCGACACTCACGGTCACCGGGCTCTTCGTGGCCATCGGTCACCGTCCGAACACCGATCTCTTCGTCGGCAAGCTCGCCATGAACCCCGACACCGGCTATCTGATCACTCGACCCGACTCGTCGTACACCGACGTCGACGGCGTGTTCGCGTGTGGGGACGTACAAGACGCCGTCTATCGCCAGGCGATCACGGCAGCAGGGTCGGGCTGCATGGCCGCCATCGACGCCGAGCGCTGGCTCGAGGCCAACGTCCACCACTGAGCGTTCATCCAGTCGCCGCAACGGGAATGTTCGAGTTCCGGTGGCTGTTGCAATCATCCCGTTACGAGCACCTACGATGCTCGTGAACCTCGAAAGGAATTCGCCATGGCAGACGGCATCGTCAACTTGTCCTCCAACACCTTCGACGAGAACGTGATCGGCTCCGACAAGCCTGTCGTCGTCGACTTCTGGGCCGAGTGGTGTGGTCCATGCAAACAGATCGCCCCGATCCTCGCCGAGATCGCCGACGAGCACGCTGGCGACATCACGGTCGCCAAGCTCAACGTCGACGACCATCCGGATCTCGCGATGCGATACAACGTCATGAGCATTCCGACGCTCCTGGTGTTCTCCGGTGGCGAGGTGTCGAAACGGCTCGTCGGCGCCAAGAGCAAGAGTGCCCTGCTCCAGGAGCTCGACGAGTTCCTGGCGACGACGTCCTGACGGGCACCTTTCCGCTGACGCTGGGACAACGCGGCGAAGCCATTCGCGACCTCCAACGTCGGCTCGGGTCAGCCGGACTGGCGTCGTCCGGCGATGCTCCGGGCGATTTCGGGGTGTCCACGAGTGAGGCAGTCGCCTCGTTCCAGAGTCGGCGCGGCCTGCATGCGAGCGGCGCATGTGACGAGTACACCTGGTTGGCTCTCGTCGAAGCGGGTTGGAGCCTCGGCGACCGACTTCTCGTGCTCGCCGCACCACAATTGCGCGGTGACGACATCGCAGAACTCCAAGATGCCCTCAATCGGCTCGGTTTCGACTGCGGGCGCCCCGACGGCATCTTCGGCCCGGCGACTGGTATGGCGCTCCACGACTTCCAGCGAAACGGTGGTCTGACCATCGACGGGATCTGCGGTCCCCGCACTGTTCGCATGCTCGAACTGCTCCATCGCCAGACCGGCTCGGGGCCGGGTATCGCGTCGGTACGAGAATCGCTGAGTACGACAGCATCGTTGCGAACACTGCGCATCGTGGTCGGTCAGTTCGGCGGCCTGAGTTCGATCACCCGATCGGTCACTCGTGCACTCCGGCTCAGCGGCGCCAACGTGATGTCCACCGACGAGTACGAAGCAGGAGTACAAGCAGCCGCCGCGAACCGGTTCGGCGCCGATATCTATCTTGGCTTCGAGGCGCGAACCGACGCACGTTCGCTCATCTCATACTTCGCCGTACCGACGTTCGAGTCACTCGGAGGTCGAACGTTGGCGGCCCACCTCGCCGCCGGTTGGTACACCACTGCAATGCCAGTGCCCGAGGTGAAAGGGATGCGATTGGCCGTATTGCGTGAGACCAGGATGCCTGCGGTGATGTGTTCGCTCGGTCCGGTGCGTGCGGCAGTCGACGCCACCGATACCGTCACCGATGCCGTGGTCGCAGCGGTCACCTCGTGGACGTCCGGATCGACCGCCGATACATCAACCAGCTGTCGCTGAGTTGTCCACAAACTTACGCACAGCCTGTGGGTTTGTCTCGACCTGACGTAGAGCTGACCGCCACGTAGCATGGGTGAACATGCGGTGAACGCAGGGATTCGAGGACCGATCGTGCTGGGGCGAGTCTCGACCTCACGCGCGAGGTCAGGGCGATGGTGTGGGGCGATTCAGCAGGTCATCGCCCTGTAGATACGCTCGAGGTCTTCGAGGTCAGCGAACTCGATCGAGACACGCCCCTTCTTCGCCGTCATCTGAACACTCACGCGCGTGTCGAGGTGTTCGGCCAACAGATGCTCAAGTTCGAGTAGGCCAGGCGGCCGGAGCCTCGTCGACGGAGTGAGCCCCGCTCCATCCACGGGTGCAGCTGCGCGGTGCTCGGGAACCGACTCGGGTACCGGAGCACCCTCGGCACGCACGGCATCTTCCACCATCCGCACTGACCAGCCGCCAGCGGCGGCATCTCTGGCAAGTTGTTCTTGACGAGCCCGGTCGGGCGTGCCGAGGAGCGCCCGCGCATGACCAGCAGAGAGCTTCCCGTCCGCGAGAAGGTGCTGCACCGCAGGTGGCAGGCCGAGCAGTCGCAAACTGTTGGTGATCGCTGAGCGACTCTTGCCCACCCGTGTCGCGACCTGGTCGTGGGTGAGGCCGAACTCGTCGAGCAGTTGCTGAAAGGCTGCTGCCTCCTCCAACGCGGTCAGGTCCTGACGATGCAGGTTCTCGACCAAGGCTTGCTCGACCGACGTGGCATCGTCGGTCATGCGGATGACGGCAGGAATCGTGGTTAACCCCGCTCGTTGCGCCGCTCTCCACCGACGCTCGCCGGCGATCAGCTCGAACGCGCCGCCATCGAGCGGCCGCACCAGGATGGGTTGCAGTACACCCATCTCGGCAATCGACGCCGACAACTCCGTGAGACTCTCCTCGTCGAAGTGCACTCGAGGCTGATTCGGGTTCGGCGATACAGATGCGACGGGAATGTCCAACAGCACTGCACCATGCGTCGTGTCGGTCTCGATCAGTTCCGCCGTGGGAATGATCGAGCTGAGACCTTTGCCGAGACCACTAGATCGCGCCATGGTGCACCTCCCGTGCTGCGTCGCGGTAGGCAATGGCCCCCCGCGAGGTCGGATCGAACGTGGTGATCGGTTGTCCGAACGACGGCGCCTCCGAAAGCCGCACCGAACGCGGGATCACCGATTTGAGGACCTTGTCGCCGAAATGCTCTCTCACTTCACTGACGACCTGACCGGACAGCTTCGTGCGGGCGTCGAACATCACGCACAGGATCGTGCTCATCTCCAGTGTCGGATTCAGATTGCGTTTGACCAGGTCAACGTTGCGGAGCAACTGCCCGAGGCCTTCGAGGGCGTAGTACTCGCATTGGATCGGCACCATCACTTCACTCGCAGCGGCCAGACCGTTCACGGTCAGAAGCCCGAGTGATGGTGGACAATCGATGAGGACATAGTCGTAGTCGTCCAATACCGCTTCGATGGCACGCTTGAGCCGTTGCTCACGGCTGAATACCGGAACCAGTTCGATCTCCGCACCGGCAAGATCCAACGATGCTGGTGCAACGAAGAGATTGCGCACGTCGGTTGGTTCCACGACGTTCTCGAGTGGCTCTTCGTGCAGCAACACGTGATACATCGAGTGTTCGAGGCCGCGGTTCTCGATCCCGAGACCCGTCGACGCATTGCCCTGCGGGTCGAGGTCGATGATCAGGGTACGGAGACCCATTTCCGCCAGTGCTGCGCCGAGATTGACGGTGGTCGTGGTCTTGCCCACGCCACCCTTCTGGTTGGCCAACGCGATCACACGAGGAAGTGGATGGGTGCTGGTGGGCGGAACTGACGCATGGCTGGTGTCGGGCTCCGACAAGAGGTGCTCCGTTCTTCAGAGGCATGAGGCGGGTGATGCGTGTCCATTCACCCGAATGTGGACCTGCACACTCTGCCGGATTCCACACCGAGAGACAAGCATTTCGCCGTGTTTCACGTGAAACATCTCCGGCACCCGACTCTGGACCTCTCATCGCGCGTTGCGGATGGCCCCCGACTCTCCGAATTGTTCCACGTGAAACATCGGGGATCCCTGTAACCAACGGGGCGCTGGGGTCAGATACGGATGAAGACGGCGACCAGACCGTCGAGATGCCGGGTATACGACGCTGACGGGCGATCCTCGCGGACATCAACTCGACGTAGCTCCAGCCGATCGAGGAATTCATCATCCCAACGGTCATCACTGGGGGGCTCACTGATCACGATGGGGTGACCAGGTCGCACCAGTCGAGCGGCCACTGCCAGCGTGAACTCTGGCGGGCCGAATCCCCTGGCCACCACGGCGTCGAACTGATCGACTGGTTCAAAAACACTGACGTCGGTACACACCACGGACACACGTTCCTCCCAACCGAGACGACGAACGACGCGTTCCAGGAAATCCGTGCGTTTGGCTCGGCGATCGAGCAAGGTGACCCTGGCAACCGGCAGGTCGAGGGCGATCACCAATCCGGGGGTACCACCGCCAGCGCCGAGGTCGAGGACGGTCTCGACCGGTCCATACTCGACGAGCGCTCGAACAAACCCACGAGCGTGAGCGACCACCTCATCGATCGGTCGCGATCCCAGGAAACCTAGCCGTTGGGCATCCTGGAGCACGCCGACGACATCGGATGCGTTCGACCCGCTCACAACCGTTCGAACGAGATCAGCAGATCACGCTCTATCAGGAAGGATCGACGATGATTCGGCGGTCGGGATCCTCGCCGACCGAGCGACTCGATACGCCGTCCTCGTCGTTGAGTGCATCATGCACCACTTTGCGGTCCGATGAACTCATTGCTTCGAGCGAGCGAGCGGTGCCTGATGTACGCACCTGCTCGGCAACGTCACGAGCGAAAGAGGACAGTGCGGCCTCGCGCCGTTCGCGATATCCGGCGACGTCGATGCGCAAGCGTGTGTCGTGGTCACCGAGGCGGCGTTGTGCAGACACGCGGGCGAGATCTTGGATTGCATTCAGGGTGCGCCCACCCGGACCCACCAGCAGGCCCAATTCTGTCCCGGTGACATCGACGCGGAGCTCGAGTTCGTCGATGCTGAGGGCAGCTGACCCATCCACGCCGAAGGCGGTCGTGAGGCCGTCCATGAATACCACCGCAGCAGCTCCGACCTCGTCAGGGGTCACGGTCGACTCGGGGCGATCATCGGTGCTCATCTTCTGCTCCTGGTTCTGCGGCTTACGGTTGTTGGATGTGCGGCGGGGCGGACGCGATGACGCAGCCGGCGAGTCGGTCGACTCATCGTTCGACTGATCATCGACAAATGTCGTCGTCTTCGGCGACTTGGCCGTCTTCGGCGATGCGGTTGCCGTGGTCGATGTGGCCTCGTCGGACGAACTCGCGGTCTTCTCCGAGCGGCCCTTTCGGCGGCGTTCCTGCTTCGGGCGGACCTGGGCTGGGCGCACTCGCGCCCGCAACCGTGCTTCGCCTCGCATACGTCCGAACAATCCGGGTCGCGGCTCCTCGAGCACGTCGAACTCGGCCTCGTCTGCGCCCACGCCGAGTTGGTCCAACGCGGCCTCGCGGGCCTCGTCGATGGTCTTCGCGGTGGTTTCGACCCACTCCATGTTGTACTTCGCTTTCTGCAATGTGACCTGGCGCCGGTGCGCCACGGGTCACGACGATTTCTTGGACGAATCCGGCCGGGTCGACTTCGAGACTTTGGTTGCCTTGGCCTTGTTGGCCTGGGCCTCTTGTCTCGACGGGGTCGGACGACCCTTGGCACCCGCCGACGGGGTCGGACGGTTCTTCGGGGGAGTCACGTGCTTGCTGGTCGGAGGCGGCGTACCGACCTTGCCGTCCTTGCCGTTCGGGGACTGCTTCGGATTCTTGTTGAGCTTGTCGGGCGGACCCGGCTTCTTCGCTCCGCTGTCCTTACCGTCTTTCGCGTCCTTGCCCGATGGGGGCCTCTTCGCTCCGCCGGTGCCTTTGCCCTTGCTGTCCGAGGTGGGGCCGGCGAGGTCACGTTTGGCCTGTGCGAAGAATCCACCGCCACCGCCATCGGGGTTCTTCTTCGCCTCCTCACGAGCGGCCTCACCAGCGCGTTGCGCCTGGCGACCCAACGACTCGTCGTGGCCGTAGAAGGCGCGAGTGATGTAGGCCTGCTGCACGATGCGGAAGATGGTCTGGAACAGGTAGTAGACGACGAGCGCCGCGAGGAAGAAGATCTGGAAGATGGCGAAGAACACCGGCAAGTACTGCATCAGCTTCTGCTGGCCCACCGACATGGTCGGGCTGATCGCTGCCCGAGCGGCCACCATGCGCTGCTGTACGAAGTACAACACCGCGAGCAGCACCACCAGCAGCACATACCAGATGCCGGTACCGAAGCCATCGGCGACCGCCTCGACGGCCGATTTCGACAAGTCGAGGCCCAGCGTCATGATCGACTGCTCGCCGAAGAGCGACTTGTACAACGCCGAGTCGATCGCCAGGTAGCGAGGAATGAATCCCGGATTCTCGATTTCGTCTTGCCGGGCGAACGCGCCCCAGACTGCATCGGATACCGGACGAGCCGCACCAAACGGCTCGTAGGCCATACCGCGCAGCACCCGGAACATGATGTAGAAAACTGGGGCCTGCGCGAGCAGCGGCAGACACGAGGCCATGGGATTGACCTTGTGCTCCTGGTAGAGCTTCATCATCTCTTCGTTGAGCTTCGTGCGGTCGTTGCGGTGCTCGTTCTGCAACTTGCGCATCTCGGGCGCAAGTTTCTGCATCTCGAGCATGCCCTTGGTGCTCTTGAGCGTGAGCGGCGTGGTGATCGCCATCACGACAGCGGCGATCAAGGCGATGGCGATGGTGTAGCTGTCGGTCAGGCCATAGAACCAGGACAGCAGGGAAGCGGGGATCTCGAACATCGACTCAGTCGACCTCTCGGACTTCGATGGGTGGAACCGGATCGAACCCACTGGGTCCGAAGGGACGGCAACGCAGCAGGCGGGTGAGCGTCAGCCAGCCCCCGCGTGTGGTGCCGTGCTGCTCGAAGGCTTCGTGAGCGTAATGCGAGCACGTCGGATAGAAACGACACGGCGACGGACGGCCAGCGAAGGCACGCTGATAGGCCTCGATCCAGCCGACTGCACGCCGTTGGGGCCAGGTCATCGAGTCGACGACTGGTGCCGATGCACCTTGCCGAACAACCGATGCACGGTGTCGTCGATCTCTGCGAACGTATGTTCGCAGGCCGGAACTCGGGCGCCGACGAGATAGAGGCCCGGGGGCACGTCGCACGCCGCCAGAACGGCACGAAGCCGCCGACGGAGACGATTTCTGGACACGGCGGACCCGACGGCGCGACCGATGGCAAAGGCCACCTGGGGAGGCACCAGGTCGGGATCGAGGACGAACGAACACCACAACGGATCGGTCCGGACCCGAACCCCGTCGCGCCGGAGGCGGGCGAAGGCGTCGCGTTCGCGGACCCGGTCGATCAAGCCGAGAGACGTGTCCGGCCCTTGTCCCGGCGGGACTTCAGGACCGCTCGGCCGGCGCGAGTGCTCATGCGCGCACGGAAACCGTGCTTGCGGGCTCGACGACGCTGATTGGGTTGGTAAGTACGCTTCACGGCTGACTCCGGACGATTCGAGGCAAATCATGTTCCGTCGAGGACCACCACCATCGTGGTGAGCGTCCGACAGACTGACCTGGCAATGCTAGAGGCACCTGTGCACTTGCGCCAACCGCCGCGGCCAAACCACATCGGTGTAAGTTGTCCACAGTTCATGGATGAGGGCATTACACCTGGCTACGGGCCATTTTTCTTCTTTATCGCCACTTCGCTCGTCAGGTTTTGCCTTGCTCACACACGTGCTAGGTTCGCAGACCCGCAGTAGGCCACCGACATGTCCACATCTTGTGAACAACGGTGTGGTCCACTGTCGACCATGATCGGGAGACTCAGGTGACGGACAGCGCAGACGTGTGGACGCAGGTGACGCTGTCGCTTCGATCCCAGCTCGCTGAATCGGTCTGGTTCTCGACGTTCCAAGACATCGCCCCACTGCCGTCCGACGACAACACCCTCCGGCTGCTCGCTCCGAGCGCGTACGTACGCGACCGCATCATGAGTCGCTACCTCCCGTTGGTCACCGAAGCACTCGAGGATGTCAACGAAGGCCATCGCAACGTCGAAATCGACGTCGAGGCCGCCGACAGCGTTCCGGTCGCCACCCCGATGGATCTGGTGCTCGATCATGATCCGTCAGGTGCCGGGTCGCCTGACAACAACCGCAGCCGCACCCAGCACTCCGGCTCCACGATCGCCGGTCTGCACGGCGACTCCTCACAGCAGTCATTGATGCTCGACGAGGCCGGCCTGAACCCGCGGTACACCTTCGAGACCTTCGTCAAGGGTGCGTCCAACCAGTTCGCGCTCGCGGCGGCGCTGCGCGTCGCAGAAACACCGGCTCGCAGTTACAACCCGTTGTTCATCTACGGCTCGGCGGGCCTCGGCAAGACGCACCTGCTCCACGCCATCGGCCATTACGTCCATTCGAACTACCAGCACCATGTAGTTCGCTACGTGTCCACCGAGACGTTCATGAACGAATACGTCGACGCAATCCGACAGAACACCACGAACTCGCTCCGTCGACGCTACCGCGACATCGACGTGCTGCTCATCGACGACATCCAGTTCATCGCCGGCAAGGAAGGGCTCCAGGAAGAGTTCTTCCACACGTTCAACTCGCTCCACGGCGCCAACAAGCAGGTCGTCATCTCCTCCGATCGCATGCCCGATGCCATCCCCACCCTCGAAGAACGCCTGCGGGGCCGCTTCAAATGGGGTCTCATCACCGACATCCAGCCCCCCGACCTCGAAACCCGTCTCGCGATCCTTCGCAACAAGTCAGAACGCGATCGCGTCCTCGTGCCCGACGAGACACTCGAGTTCATCGCCACCAACATCGCCACCAACATCCGCGAACTCGAAGGTGCGCTGATCCGAGTAACCGCGTTCGCGAGCTTGAACCAGGTGCCGATCACCACCGATCTCGCCCAGACACAACTCGCCGATCTACTCATCGACAGCAAGCCCAAGACCCGCACCGACGACGAACTGCTCGCCGACATCGCCGAGATCCTCAAGTTCCCCATCGAGGACCTGAAGGGCCGCAGCCGTCAACGCCCGCTGGTCACCGCCCGCCAGATCGCCATGTACGTGTTCCGCGAACTCACCGACCTGAGCTATCCAGCGATCGCCCGGCTGTTCGGCGGACGCGATCACACCACCGTGATCCACGCCAACGAGAAGATCCAACGCCTGATGAGCGAACGCAAACAGATCTACGACCAGGTCACCGATCTCCTGCAGCGACTCAAGGCATGATCACCTCCGCGAACAAACCTGCCGCGAACAAACCTGCCGCGAACAAACCTGGGGACGCGGTCGGCACAACCCACGATTCGCGGTGGACATCGCGAGGTTGTCCACCGGAGCACACGCGTGGAATTCGCGAGGTGTGGATCACACGCCCATCCCATGTGGACGCCGGTACGGGCCCTACGCTGCACGGACGCGTGGTTGTCCCCAATCCACAGCACCTACTACTGACATTGAACATTGAGACATCCCTGCATGAGGAGAAGTGCCCACTGTGAAGTTTCGTTGCGAACGTGATGTTCTCGCCGACGCCGTCGGCTCCGCTGGACGTGCAGCCACCAACCGCACCGGTACCTTGCCGGTGCTCGCCGGAGTCCGCATGGAAATCATCGGCGACACCCTCACCGTCACCGGTACCGACCTCGAGCTGACCATTCGTCTCAGTGTCGACGTCGGTGGCGAACGTGACGGCGCGGCCGTCGTACCTGCACGACTGGTCGGCGACATCGTGAAGGCACTTCCGGCGGGCGCCGTCCAGGTCGAACTCGGCGACGACGAGATGTCGATCAGTGCCGGGCGCTCACAGTTCTCCGTGCGGCCCCTGTCGCTCGACGACTATCCGAGCCAGGCCGAACCATCCGCCGAGGCCGTCACGTTGCCCGCCCACGCCATGGCCGACGCGTTGCGACAGGTCGTTCGAGCGGCATCCACCGACGATGCACGAGCGGTGCTCACCGGCGTACTTCTCGCTTCCGACGACGACGGCCTGCGCATGGTCGCCACCGACTCGTATCGACTTGCCGTCCGCGACCTCCCCGATTCCGGTGTGCTCGCTTCCGGCCAGAAGGTGCTGATCCCCGGCCGGGCCCTCAACGAACTGCAACGCCTCCTCGGCGACGTCGAACAACTGCAGGTCCGCCTCGGCGACCGCGAGGCCACGTTCGAAGCCGGCGGCACACGACTCAGCACCCGCCTGATCGAGGGTGAGTTCCCGAACTACCGCAACCTGCTGCCGTCGAGTTACCCGAACCTGCTCACCTTCAGTAAGGCAGCGATGATCGAAGCCATCCGCCGCGTCAAGATCCTGGCTCAGGACTCCACTCCGGTTCGTCTTGCACTGGGTGGCGACACCGTGCGACTCACCGCGATCACCCAAGACGTCGGCAACGCCGTCGAAGAGATCGACGCCAGCTACGACGGCGCCGAGATGACCGTGGCGTTCAACCCCGACTACCTGGTCGCAGGCATCGACGCCATCGACGCTGACGAGGTCACCCTCGCCACCATGGATCCGATGAAGCCCGCCGTACTCCGCGGCGTCGGACGCGACGACTACTTGTACCTGTTGATGCCCGTCCGCGTGCCGTGATGCCTTTCGAGGCCTCACCACGATCTTGAACGTGACGAGCGGGGTCGGCCCCGATCTGGCTCGTCGCTGGCGCTTCCCACGCCAGCTGTGCGAAAGTTTGCGTCGCGTGGCGATCTCTCAGGAGATTTCATGATCATTTCGCATCTCGAGCTGGTTGATTTCCGGAACTATGTTTCGGGGGTGTTCGAGCTGACGTCGGGGACCACGGCAGTCATCGGCGACAACGGGCAGGGCAAGACCAACCTCGCAGAAGCACTTGCGTTCCTCGCCACCCTGAACAGCTTCCGGTCGGTGCCCGGCGAAGCGCTCGTCCGTGTTGGTGCGAATACTGCGATCATCCGTGCCACCGTGGTCGACGACGACGGTCGCGAGAGCCTGATCGAGATCGAACTGGCCACCGCCGGGCGCAACCGTGTGCAGGTGAACCGCCAGCGACTCCAGCGGGTTCGTGACCTGCTCGGAACCGTTCGGGTGACCGTGTTCTCCCCCGACGACCTGATCCTGGTGAAGGGCAGCCCGGGTGACCGGCGACGTTTCCTCGACGACACGCTCGTGTCCCTCGCGGTCAAGTACGACACCGTGCGCCTCGAGGTCGACCGCATCGTCCGCCAACGCAACACCCTGCTCAAACAGTCAGGTGGACGACTCACCGACGAGATCACCGTCACCCTCGATGTGTGGGACGCGAAGTTCGCCGAGATCGGCGACCAGTTCGGCTACGCCCGAGCCACCCTGGTGTCACGACTAGCTCCCATGGTACAGGAGGCGTACGAACAACTCGCCGGCACACCGACCGCTATCGATCTCCACTACGAACCCGCCTGGCGAACCACGGGTCTCGCGGCAGCGCTGCTCGATGCCCGTGCGACCGACCTGCGACGGGGCGTCAGCACGGTGGGGCCGCACCGGGACGAACTGACGCTGTCGATAGCGGGCCTCCCCAGCCGCACCCATGCCTCGCAGGGGGAACAGCGCAGCCTGGCCCTGGCGCTGCGACTCGCTGGGCATCGCCTGGTGACGGAGCGCACCGGATCGGCGCCCGTGCTGGTGCTCGACGATGTGCTGTCGGAACTCGACGACGGTCGCGCCACGGCGCTGCTCGGTCACCTCCCCGCCGGCCAGGTGATCATGACCACGGCCAGCGAACTCCCGCCAGCCGCGCGTGCCGACCGGATCCTGCGCATCGAGGCCGGCCGGGTCCTCGACGACGTCTGACCGACCCGGGCGACCCGGAGCTCGCGGTACGGTGGCGAGCGTGCCCGATCCGGTTCCGATCTCGAAGTCGCTCGACTCGATCATGAAGTCGTTGCGCGGCACCGACCGGATCCAGATCGGCGGCGTGTTCGGACGATGGGACGACGCCGTCGGCCCCACCGTTGCTGCTCATGTCCGGCCCGTTCGCCTCGATCAGGGCGTGCTCACCGTCGAGGCGGACGAACCGGCCTGGGCCACCCAGGTGAAGTTCCTCGCTGGCACGATCATCGCTCGACTCGCCGAGGTCGCCGGCGTCGAGATCGAGAGGATCGACGTGCGCGTCGGCCCTCGTCGATGATCGGATCGCCGTCCGACCACCGTCGAATCCAGACCGGAAACACCACGACGGGTTCCCCGACTGTGTGACACCCCGATGGTAGGCTAGAGCTACTCGCGACGTCGACGTGGGCGCCGGTCGAACCCCTGTCGCAAGACTCAGGGTCGTCGATCAGCTGACCTCGCGGATCGCCAAGAACAAACATGCCAGTGTCGGCATGTCCGCCAGACAGCCAGAAGTATCGAGGTACGAGTGTCCAACGACACCGAAGCAACATCGACCGACGCCGCCGAGCCCACACCGGCCCCGGTGAAGAAGAAGTCGAACAGCACGAATTCCGCCACCACCACGGCCGCGTACGACGCCAAGGCCATCCAGGTGCTCGAAGGGCTCGACCCCGTCCGCAAGCGTCCGGGCATGTACATCGGCTCCACCGGTCTACAGGGGCTGCACCACCTGATCTGGGAAGTCGTCGACAACTCCGTCGACGAAGCAATGGCCGGGCACTGCAGCCGCATCGATGTCACCCTGCTGGCCGACGGTGGCTGCCAGGTAGACGACAACGGTCGTGGCATCCCCATCGACCCGTTCACTTCCGGCGAGCACAAGGGCAAGAGCGCCGCCGAGGTGGTGCTCACCGTGCTGCACGCCGGCGGCAAGTTCGGCGGCGATGGCTACAAGGTGTCGGGTGGCCTGCACGGCGTCGGCGTTTCGGTGGTCAACGCGCTGTCCGAGCGTCTCGTCATCGAGGTCGACCGTGAGGGCAACCACCACCGCCAGGAGTACGCCAAGGGCGGCGAACCCCAAGGCGACATGGCCATCGTCGGGGAGACACCCGAGCGGGGACGCACCACCGGCACCACCATCTCGTTCTGGCCCGACCCCACGATCTTCGCGGCCGAAGGTACCGAGTTCGTGGCGCGCACAGTGCTCGAGCGCCTCCAGACGATGGCGTTCCTGAACAAGGGCCTCGAGATCGTCTTCGCCGATCAGCGCGAGGGCCGCGAGCAGACCGTTGCGCACCAGTACAAGAACGGCATCCTCGACTTCGTGAAGCACCTCAATGCCACGAAAGAGCCGTTGTTCTCCAAGGTCTGCCAATTCGAGGACGAGGATGAAGCCGACGGCCAGATGCTCGACATCGCCATGCAGTGGAACACGGGCTACTACGAAGGCATCCACGGCTACGCCAACGGCATCTCCACCACCGAAGGTGGTATGCACGTCGAGGGGTTCAAGACGGCGCTCACCTCGGTGATCAACAAGTACGCCCGAGCCAAGAACCTGCTGAAAGAAAAGGAACCGAATCTCGCCGGGGAGGACATCCGCGAGGGCATCACCGCAATTGTGTCGGTCAAATTGCGTGAGCCCCAGTTCGAGGGCCAGACCAAAGCCAAGCTCGGCAACGTGCCGATGCGATCGTTCGTACAGAAGGCGACTTACGAACGTCTCGGCGAGTGGCTCGAAGAGAATCCGGCCGAGGCGAACAAGGTGGTCAAGAAGGGTCTCGCCGCAGCGCAGGCCCGAGCGGCGGCCAAGAATGCCCGCAACGCGATCCGACGCAAGACCGCGCTGTCTGGAGCCGGCATGCCCGACAAGCTCAAGGACTGCTCGTCGAAGAACGCTGACGAATCCGAGATCTTCATCGTCGAAGGCGACTCCGCTGGCGGTACCGCTGTCAACGCCCGCGATCCGCGTACGCAGGCGATCCTGCCGATCCGCGGCAAGATCCTCAACGTCGAGCGTGCCCGCATCGACAAGATGCTCAAGAACAACGAGATCCAGGCGTTGATCACGGCCATCGGTGCCGGTGTCGGCGACGAGTTCGAGGTCGAGAAGTGCCGCTACCACAAGGTGATCTGCCTGGCTGACGCCGACGTCGACGGCAGCCACATCCGCACGCTGCTCCTCACGTTCTTCTTCCGCCAGATGCGCGAGATGGTCGAGGCCGGCTACTGCTACATCGCCCAGCCGCCGCTCTACTCCACCGAGGTCGGCAAGGAGAAGGTGTATCTGAAGGACGACGTCGCCAAAGACGCCTTCCTGCGAGAACGCCCCAACCACAAGAAGCCGTTCCAACGCTTGAAGGGTCTCGGCGAGATGGACTGGGAAGAGCTGCGCTCCACCACCATTCTCGACGGCACCCGCACCCTGCTGCAGGTCACCGTCGAAGAGGCCGCTCGTGCCGACGAGATCACCTCGATCCTGATGGGCGACGACGTGCCATCGCGACGTGAGTTCATCGTCACCAACGCCCGCGACGTCCGCAACCTCGACTTCTGAACCGACTGATCTCATATGACTGACACCAGCGACACCCCACCGACCAATCCGATCCAGCCCATCTCGTTGCACGACGAGATGGAGAGCTCGTTCCTCGAATATGCGATGTCGGTCATCATGTCGCGGGCCCTTCCCGATGTCCGTGACGGCTTGAAGCCCGTACACCGCCGGATCATCTGGGACATGGAAGACCAGGGCTTCCGTCCCGATCGACCGTTCGTCAAGTGTGCACGCGTCACCGGCGACACCATGGCGCGGTTCCACCCTCATGGCGACAGTGCGATCTACGACGCGCTCGTGCGTATGGCACAGCCGTTCTCGTTGCGCCATCCGCTGATCGACTTCCATGGAAACTACGGCAGCCCCGACTTCGGCCCGGCCGCCGCTCGGTACACCGAATGCCGGCTGAACCCGTTGGCGATGCAACTGCTCGCCGACATCGACGAAGACACCGTCGACATGATCCCGAACTACGACGGCAACTTCGAACAGCCGATCGTGTTGCCGGCGCGGTTCCCGAACCTGTTGGTCAACGGCAGCCAGGGCATCGCGGTCGGCATGGCCACCAACATCCCGCCGCACAACCTCGGCGAGGTCATCGACGCCGTCGTGCACCTGCTCGATCACCCCGACGCCACGCCCGACGACTTGATGGAGTTCGTCAAGGGTCCCGACTTCCCGACCGGAGCCAGCATCCTCGGCAAGGCCGGCATCATCGATGCCTACCGCACTGGTCGCGGCTCGGTGAAGATGCGCGCCAAGGTCGAGATCGAGGAATCGAAAACCGGCCGTATGGAGATCGTGGTCACCCAGCTGCCCTACCAGACCAGCTGCTCGGCCATCGCCTCGCGTATCCAAGACCTCGTCGACGGCGGCGACCTCGACGGCATCGCCGATGTCAACGATGCGTCATCGGGTGGCAAGACCAACCTGATCATCACCCTCAAACGCGACGCCAACGCCAACGTGGTGAAGAACAACCTGTTCAAACTCACCCAGTTGCAGTCCACGTTCTCGATCAACATGGTGGCCCTCGTCGACGGAGTTCCCCGTCAGATCAACCTGCGCGACGCACTGGTTGCCTACGTCAGGCATCAGCGTGAGGTCGTCACCCGCCGGTCGCAGTTCCGACTCGACAAGGCCAAGCGCCGCGAGCACATCCTCGAAGGGCGCATCAAGGCGCTCGACGTCATCGACGCGATCATCGCGCTCATCCGCTCCAGCGACGACGTCGCTGCTGCCCGCGACGGGTTGATGGTGGCGCCGTACGAGTTCAGCGAGATCCAGGCCAACGACATCCTGGACATGCAGTTGCGCCAACTCACACGGCTGTCACGCCTCGACCTGCAGACCGAACTCGACGAGACACGACTGAAGATCGTCGACCTCCAAGAGATCCTCGACAGTCCCGAGCGGTTGAGCACCGTGATCCGCGAGGAGATCACCGAGATCCGCAACACCTTCGCCACACCGCGGGTGTGTGAACTCACCTACGACGACGGCGAGATGTCGATCGAGGATCTCGTCGACGACAAGGAACTGGTCATCGTGATGACCCAGGCCCAGTACATCAAGGCCGTGTCAGCGGATTCGTTCAAGACCCAGGGTCGCGGTGGACGTGGGGTGTCGGGCGGCAAGATGAAGCTCGACGACATCGTGCGTCACGTGATCTTCACCACGGCGCACGCACACCTGTTGTTCTTCTCCAACCGCGGCAAGGTGTATCGCCTTCGCGCGCTCGAGATCCCCGAACGCGAACGCACCGCCAAGGGTATGCCGATCGTCAACCTCTTGCCGCTGCAGGCCGACGAGCACATCCAGGCCATCATCGACACTCGCGACTTCGCCGGTGAGCGATTCTTGTTCTTCGCCACCAAGAACGGCACGGTGAAGAAGACGGCGTTCGATGCATACGACTCGAGCCGCCGCGACGGCCTCATCGCAATCAACCTGCGCGATCAGGACGAGTTGGTCCGTGTCATCGAAACCAGTGGCAGCGATGACATCTTCATGGTCAGCCGCAACGGCATGACCATCCGCTTCGACGAGAACGACGTTCGGGCCATGGGCCGCACTGCCGGTGGGGTACGTGGCATGAAGCTCAAGAACAATGCTGATGACCGGGTGGTGTCGGTCGACGTGGCTCGCGACGACACCGCCATCTTGGTGATGACCGAGGCTGGCTATGGCAAGCGCACCCAGCTCGACAAGTTCAACCGCCAGGGCCGTGGTGGCCAGGGTGTGCGCGGCATCAAACTCACCGGCAAGAAGGGCGCCGTGGTGGCGGCATTCATGGTCGGCCTCGACGACGAGATCGTCGCCGTCTCGAGCAACGGTGTCACCATCCGTATGGAAGTGCGGGGGATCTCCTCGCAGGGACGCGATGCCACGGGCGTCAGGGTGATGAACATCGACGACGGCGACGCCGTCAGTTCGGTGGCACCGATCCTGGCTGTCGACGGCGAAGACTGAAACTCGCGCCTCGCAGCGCCACTCGCGACCAACTGTCGCCATGAACTGTGCGAGTGGAGGTGACGATGACGATACGCGACCGGGGACAGGCAACGCTCCTGGTGTTGATCGTGGCAACGGCGTTGTGCGTGTCGTTGGCGATGGCGATGGTCGGCTTCGGCGGCCAACTGATCGACCGCACACGAGCCCAGACAGCGGCAGATGCAGCGGCGCTGGCGTCGCTCAACGGTGGCAGCGGTGCTGCCCACACGCTGGCGCAGCGCCACGGCGCCACCCTGGTGGAGTTCAGCCGGGGCCCGGGTGTCGGCCAGGTGACGGTGATGGTGCGTCTCGGTGACGCCACCGCCACCGCTGCAGCCACCAACGTTCCATGAGTGCATCTGACGATTCGTTCGACGTCGCATTGCCTACACTCGTGGGGATGAGCAAGACCGAGCGCGATCTCGATCTGGGGACCGACGCGCTCGACGACGAATTCTTCGACGACGACCTCGATGCAACGGACGAACTGCTCGCCGAGGTCGACGAGGCGGATGACGTCGTTGAAGTCGAGGGCTACTTCGACGAGGCGGATGACGTCATCGTCGACGATGCGGCAGACGATGCGGCAGACGATGCGGCAGACGACTCGTATGAGCTTCCCGCGATCGTCATGGCGACCGACGATGACGACCTGGTCGACGCCAGCGGAGAACTCGACGTCGCCGAGGCGCGCCCGGGCGAGGATCCGACGATCGCCCGAAAAGTCGATTCACCCGATGTGAGCGATGACGTCCTCGATGAGCTCCGGCGCGCCGACATCGACGGCCCCACGGTCCAGATGGCCCCGCAGGACGACACATCGTCGGCAATCCGCCGACCGCGTCGATCTCCCGACTACGACCCGGCTCCGTTTCCGATCCCGATGAACCTTCCTCGCGTGCTCGGTAGAAAGCCGCGCGTCAGGCGGGTCACCAGGGTGGTGCGCCATGTCGACCCCTGGAGTGTGTTCAAGATCGCGTTCGTGGCCAACGTCGTGCTGTATCTGATCGTGCTCACAGCGGGCGTGTTGTTGTGGAATGTGGCCTACGCCACCGGCACGGTCGACAACGTCGAACGGTTCTTCGAGTCGTTCGGGTGGTCGTCGTTCGAGTTCAACGGCGGCCAGATCTACCACAACGCATGGATCGGCGGCCTGTTCGTGGTGATCGGCCTCACGGGCCTCGCCGTGTTGATGGCCACGCTGTTCAACCTGATCACCGATCTGGTGGGCGGAATGCGTTTCACGGTGCTCGAAGAAGAGGTCGTCGAGGCGCGGACGTCGCCGATGCCCCGCTTCGTGGTTCGGCGAGCAGAACCCGAGGTTCCGTTCGTGTCCTACGACGAATCGGGAGCGATCGTTCGGGAAGCGATCGTCGACGACAGCGGCAGCCTTCCGCGCTGATCGGCGAATTCGATGTCACGTCCGGCGTGAAGGTCGTGACCGAGCGATAACCTCACCGACTTGCCGGGGCTATAGCTCAGTCGGTTAGAGCGCTGCCCTGATAAGGCAGAGGTCACAAGTTCGATTCTTGTTAGCCCCACCAACCCGGACGGTCCTCATGGCCGCCCGACTACCCTCGTGCCATGAAGTTCGTACGTCGATCGCTCGGCGCCATCCTGGCCATGGTGATCACGGCCACGGTGATGCGGGTGCGGGGAACCGGTGGCACCCCGCCACAGCACGGGGGTTGGCGCCCGCTCGATCTCCCGGACCGCTGATGGTCACCGTCGGCCTCGTCGGAAGAGGTGTTGTCGGTGAACGAATCGCGCGCCGCCTCCCCAGCGTCCTCGGAGACGTCAGCGTCCTCGGAGACGTCAGCGTCGTCGACATCGATACGCGCACCTCGCGGCGATTGCCGAGCACGCTCGATGTCGTCGTGTTGGCACAGGCCGGGGCACATGCGCCACACGCCGTACGATTTCTCGACAGTGGCGTCGGTGTGGTGTCGGTCAGCGATGATCTCGACGATGTGCAAGCGCTCATCGACCTCGACGATCATGCTCGCAGGGCCGGAGTACCACTGGTGGTCGGTGCCGGGATGTCGCCAGGGCTCACAGAACTACTCGCACGGCTGCTCACCTCGCGACTTGCATCGTGCGACGAGATCCACATCGCCATCCACGGAACCGCTGGGCCGTCGTGTGCTCGCCAGCAGCACCGAGCCCTGGGTGGGCGATCGCTCGGGTTCCACGACGGTGCCTGGAATCGACCTCCGGCCGGGTCGGGTCGTGAGCTGTGCTACTTCCCCGAACCCGTCGGCCCGTACGACTGCTATCGGGCCGAGTTCGCCACCGCGATGCTCGTGCATGCGTCCTTTCCCGACGCAGCGCGCATCAGTGCTCGGGTCTCGGCGAACCGTCGAGACCGGTTCACCGCCTGGCTGCCGATGCTGGCGCCTCCGCACCGTGAGGGCGGCGTCGGGGCGGCGCGTGTCGAGGTTCGCGGCGTCGATGCCGCAGGTGCCCGAGTGACGATGATCGCCGGGGTGGCTGAACTGGTCGCCACGGCGACCGCTGCCGTCGCGATTGCCTTCGTGGCGCATCTCGTCGGCGGCCGGCTTCCCGAGGGCGTGGTGCTCGCAGGCGATGCAGAACTCGACACGGTCGATCTGCTCCGGGTGGTCGCTCAGTCCGGAGTGCGCCTCCAGGACTTCACCGGGGTGTCATCGGAACGCCGGATCAGGGCGAATCCGTAACGGCCCTGACGCCGCCATCGGTGTCGCCGCCCACCCGAGCGTCACCTGTGAGTTCTTCGACCCTGCTCGCGAGCCGTTCGACCACCTCGGTGAGCCGGTCGAGCCGGTCGTCGAAGGCTTCGCCCGTCACCATGTCGGACATCGTGAGGCGCACGCTGGCGATCTCACGGGCGAGAAACTCGGTGTCGGCCTGGGTGCGCTCGGCGACCTGCCGGTCGTTCTGGGACGTCACCCGGTCGCGACGTTCCTGACGGCTCTGGGCGAGGAGGATCAGCGGCGCTGCATACGAAGCCTGGAGCGACAGCATCAGCGTGAGCAGCACGAGGCCGCGGTCCCACGGGTCGAACTGGAACCGGGCTGGCAGCACCGTGTTGAGCAGGATCCATACGGTGATGACCACCGTCTGCCACACGAGGAATCGGGCGGTGCCGAGCCGGTCGGCGATCGACTCGGCGAACCGGCCGAACATGTCGGAGTCGTACGACACGCCGACGCGACCGGCGGCACGAGGGGTGGTGAGGTCCTCGCGACGCTTCACGTGTCGACCGGTCGCTTGCGCTGGGTGCGCCAACCGGCACCCAGCATCCGATCGAGCACGTCGTCGACGGTGACTGCACCGAGGAATCGGTTCGCCTCGTCGACGACGGCGACTGCCAGGAGGTCGTAGCTGGCGAGCATCTCGGCGACGTGACGGTCGGTGGCGTCGGCGGCCACGGTGGGGTCGGCGGCCACGAGTCGCCCGAGTTCCATGTTCGGCGGCTCGCGCAGCAGTCGCTGCATGTGGACGACGCCGACGAGCTTTCCGGTCGGCGCCTTGTACGGAGCCTGGGTGACGAACACCTGGGCGGCGATGCTGACCACCCAGTCGGGGTCACGCACCTGCGCGAGCGCTTCGGCAACGGTGGCATCGGGGCCGAGGATGATGACCTCGGGCGTCATCAGACCGCCAGCAGTGCCTTCCTCGTACGACAGCAATCGGCGCACGACATCGGCGTCGTCGACGTCCATCACCCCGAGCATGCGCTCCTGATCGGCTGGCGCCATCTCGCCGAGCAGGTCGGCGAGATCGTCGTATTCCATCTCGTCGAACACCCCGACCAAGCGGTCACGGTCGAGTTGTTCGATGATGCGGACCTGTTCCTCCTCGGGCAGTTCCTCGAGGACATCGGCGAGACGTTGGTCGTCCATTGCTTCGGCGAGCTGACGGCGTTGGTCGATCGGCAGGGCCCGCACGATGGCTGCCACTTCGGCTGGATGGAATTCGCGCAGTCGTGCGGCCTCGGCCTGCATGGCGGTCTGGGCGTCGAACAGCGCTGGCACCTCGTCGAAGTCGACGAGACGGTAGCTCGGTCGGTGGCGCAGGGTGCTCTTGCGGGCGAGGCGCACCTTGTCGATCACCCAGTAGGTGGATCGGGCGTTCTCCTGTGGTCGCAGCGCGATGTCGCTGACTGTTTCGTCGCCGATCTTACGGTCGATCAGTTCCCCGCCGATGAGTACCTCGCCGGAACGGGGCTTGAACGGATTGAGGTCGACGTCCCAGCTGCGCAGCCGGGCGCCCTCGCTGTCGAGCTCGGCGATGCGGTTGGCGCTCACGAAGATCCGTCGGCGCTGGCTGCTGGCGACGAACCCGACCACCCGTGGCGGAACCGCCGGTTCGCGACCCTTGCCGGCACGGCCGGGAATCACGACGATGTCTTCGAGGCGACCGATCGGTGCGCCACCGGCGTCGAGCAACGGCAGCCGCATCACCCTGAACGCGTAGATCAGGTCAGCGGCCATTGCCGCAGGCTACCCAACTCGCTCTACTTGGACGAGGGTGTCGCTGTACGCGACGCCGCCGCCCCATTCGGTGAGGGTGTCGTTGGTGAGACTGTTGGCGATGCGGCCGTCGGGATGATGGCGGCTCCACCAGCCGAACGGGATCGCCACCACGCCGGGGCGGAGACGTTCGGTGATCTTCACCGGCACCTCCACCGAGGCACGGTCGTTCCAGACTCGGGCCATCGCACCGTGGTCGAGACCACGTGCAGCAGCGTCGGCGGCGACGAGCTCGACGAACGGACCGCCTTCGGCCGGGCCGTGTTTGGGCAGGTCGGAGTAGCCCGAGTTGAGGAATCGCGTGTGGTGCTTGGGGGTGAGGAGTTGCAACGGATACTTCGCCAACAGATTCGGGTCACCGCCCGGTCCCTCCTGCGGCGCCACGTACACCGGCACTCGCGGTTGGCCCATGCGTTCGAGTTGGTCGGAAGCGAGGTGGGCGCGGCCCGACGGGGTGTCGAAGTCGCCGTCGCCGAACGGGCGGCCGTCGTCGGGATACGGGGCGCGCACCCAACCCACCCGCTGCAACTCGTCGAGGTCGACCGTGGGCAACGCCGCGCGCAGGAGCGTGTCGTCGTCGTCGAACAGCGACGGTTCGGTGTAGCCCATGGCGTGACCGAGGCGCCGGAACATCTCGGTGTTCGAGCACGACTCGCCGGGTGGGTCGATCGCCGCGCTGTTCCAGCCGATCCAGAGATGACCCCACGGCAGCACCACGTCGTCGCTCTCGATCTGGGTCGATGCGGGCAGCACGATGTCGGCGTAACGGGCGGTGTCGGTGAGGAACTGTTCGTGGACGACCATGAAGAAGTCGTTGCGCTCCATGCCGGCTCGGATCAGCTCGGCCTGCGGGACCGTGACGAGGGGATTGCAGTTCCAGTTGATCAGCGCATGCACGCCGGGGCCGCTCGCTCGGCCGGCGTGGGGCGCGGTGAGGATCTCACCGAGGCGGCTCATGTTCAACGTTCGCGGCTCGGGGCGGCCGCCGGCTCGTTCGAGATCGGGCCGGAGCAGTGCGACCCCATCGACGAGGGCGTCACTGTAGGACCCGACACTCTTGGCGATGCCACCGCCGCGGTCGGCCCATGCTCCGGTGAGGGCGGGCAGACAGGCGAGCGTGCGGAAGAACATCGCACCGTTCTCGTGGTGCTCGGCGCCGATCAGGGTGCGGATGCCTGCGGGACGGATCGTCGCGTAGTCATGCGCGAGTTGCTGGATGGTGTCGGCGTCGAGGCCGGTAGCTGCAGCCGCTCGTTCGGGTGTCCACTCGGCGACGGCGTCTTGGAGTTCGTCGAAGCCGGTCGTGTGCTCGGCGATCCAGGGGGCGTTGGTGAGCCCGTCGCGGATGATGACGTGCATCATCGCCAGCATCATGGCGATGTCGGTGCCGGGCAGCGGCTGAATGAACTGGTCGCCACGGTCGGGGTCGATCGCCTCGGCGGTGAGCGTACGGATGGGGTCGATCACGACGACGCGAGCGCCGCGGGCTCGGGCGGTCTCGATGGTCGGCCACAGGTGACGGTTGGTGAGCTTGGTGTTGGTGCCCCACAGGATGATCAGCTGCGAGTGTCTGAGTTCGAGCGCGTCCATGGCCCGACCGGAGCCGTTGGTCATGCGCATGCCGTGGCCGACGGTCGGCCCGCAGATGGCCCGTTCGAGTTTCGAGGCGCCCATGTGGGCGAAGAATCGACCATTGATGCCCATCATCGACAGCAGGCTCTGGTTGCCGGCGTCGGAGAACGGCAGCACCGCTTCGGCGCCATGGGTGTCGACCACGTCGTGCAGGCGTTGCGCGATCTCGGCGAGCGCGTCGTCCCAGCTGATGCGTTCGAACTCGCCCGATCCCTTTTGCCCGATTCGGCGGAGGGGATGCAGGATCCGGTCGGGGGAGTACACACGGTCGAGGAACCGGTTCACCTTCGGGCACAGCTCGCCCGCAGAATACGGATGGTCGGGATTGCCACGGAGCTTCACGGCAACCGGGGCCGGCCCTGCTTGATCGTCGACGGTGACGGTCCAGCCGCAGGTGTCGGGGCAGTCGTGGTGGCAGGTGCCGTTGACGGTGCGTGTCGCCATGCCCAGCAGGCTAGGAGACGCTCCATCCATGTACTGGCGGGTTTCCGCCACCGAACCGGTGAGTCAGGTCTTCGTAGCGGCGATCGGAACCGAGGTGATGAGCGAAACCACCAGATGCGGGGGTTTGGCTCATCACTTCGCAGGTTTCCGAGGGCCCGTTCAGGACTCGATGATCGTGCGCAGGTGCGGCCACGCGGCGGCGAAACCGAAGTGCAACGGCAACTGTTCGACGAGGTCGAGCGGGAACCAGTCGACCTCGTCGGTCTCGAAGTTCATCGACGCACCGAAGGGCTCGTCGACCTCGACGACCACGGTGGTGTAGCGCCAGTCGGTGGCCGGCTCGAACACGTACTGCCCGAGAAGCCGTGCAGGCCCCAACGGCGGGCCCACTTCCTCGGTGGCTTCTCGAAGGGCACCTTCGTAGGGGGTCTCGCCGAGATCGAGCGCACCGCCCGCACACGACCAGTTGCCGCCCTCGTGCGCCATTGCCGAGCGCTTCTGCAACAACACCAACGGTTCGCCGTGGGCGTCCTGCACCACGAACACCACGCCGGCCGCCCCGTACACACCCCAACGCACGTGCCCGTCGCTGCACTGCATGAACCCGTCACCTGTTCGTCGTTCCAACACGCGCCCACCTTACGAGCACCGGCGAGGGAAGGAAATCTCCACCGGCGGCGTTGACTCCTTTCGTGAGCAACCCTGCGACCGACATCGAGACGTTCGACCTGATCATCGTGGGGAGCGGCTCGGGCAATTCGATCCCGTCGTACCTCGACGACTGGAAGATCGCGCTCGTCGAACGTGACGTTTTCGGTGGCACCTGTCTCAACCGGGGGTGCATCCCTTCGAAGATGTTCGTGTATCCAGCCGACGTCGCAGTTGCCGCACAGACGTCGTCGAAGCTCGGCATCGACACCCAGTTCATTGGTACCGACTGGTCGGCGATCCGTGACCGCGTGTTCGGCCTGATCGACCCGATCGCCTCCAGCGGCCGCGACTATCGCGCCACCGGCACACCCAACGTCACCCTGATCGAAGGCACTGCAGCGTTCATCGACGAACACACCCTCGACGTGGAAGGCCGTCGGATCACCGCGCCGAACATCCTCCTCGCCGCCGGTGCCCGCCCGGTGGTGCCACCGATCGCCGGGTTGATGGAGACCGGGTTCCACACTTCCGACTCGGTCATGCGACTCCCCGACCTCCCCAAGCGACTCGGTATCATCGGCGGCGGCTTCATCGCCGTCGAGATGGGCCACGTGTTCTCCGGCCTCGGCTCGCACGTCACCATCTTCAACCGCTCCAACACGTTGCTCCGCGAGTTCGACCAGGACATCTCGGCCACGTTCACTGCCGAGTTCGCCAAGCGGGTCGATTTGCTGCTCGGCCACATCCCCACCAAGGTCGAGCGCGTTGCCGACGGCATCAAGATCACGTGCGCCGTCGGCGAGACGATCGTCGACGAGATCCTGGTCGCCACCGGTCGCGAGCCCAACAGCGACCTCCTCGGCGTCGACGCCGCCGGGCTCGAATGCCACCACCATGGCACCGTCGCAGTCGACGACACGATGGCCACCAACGTGCCCGGCATCTGGGCGGTCGGCGACATCGCCAACAACTACCAACTCAAGCACCTCGCCAACGCCGAGGCGGCGATCGCCTTCTGGAACATCGGCCACCCCGACGACGTGCGCCACCAGAGCTACAAGGCCGTGCCGAGTGCCGTGTTCTCGAGCCCGCAAGTGGCCACGGTCGGGCTCACCGAGCAGGAAGCCACCAGACAGGGCCGCTCGTTCAGCGTTGGTCGCCGCGACTATGGCGGCACCGCCTACGGGTGGGCCATGGCCGACGACTCGGGGTTCGCGAAGGTGCTCGTCGACGACGAGACCGGGTTGATCATCGGCGCCCACGTACTCGGCCCACAGGCGTCGTCGCTCATCCAGCCGCTGATCCAGGCCATGCAGTTCGACCAGCGCGCCGAGGACGTCGCTCGCCAGGTGTTCTACATCCACCCGGCGCTCACCGAGGTGGTCGAGAACGCACTCCTGGATGCTGTTGGTTGATCGGTGGCGTCGTCGACGTGGCAGCGCTGACCGTCGACGAGATCGAGGCGGCCCGCGCTGTCACCCCTGGATGTGGCGAGGCGATCCAGCTCAACCTTGCAGGGTCGTCGATGCCGCCGCTTACAGTGCGCGACGCGCAGATCGGGCATCTCCGGGCCGAGGCGAACATCGGGGCGTTCCTCGCTGCGGCGTAACGACGGGGATCGTGATCGAGCGGGTGCCGAGCGATTCGTCGGGTCAGGTCGACGTCGACGCCGTCGCAACCTGATCACCCGAACTGCTGCAGATGTCGGTGCACTACACGACAACGATGGATGAACTGACCACGGCCGTCGCGATGCTCGCTCGCGCGATCAGCGGTCGCTGACGCACGGTCGGCCAGAGCGGTTTACGCTGCGGCCATGGCAGTCTCCACAAAGAACTGGGCCGGCAACCAACGTTGCCTACCGAAGCAGGTCCACGAGCCGAGGTTCACCGACGAAGTTGCGGCGATCGTTCGTGCCGCAGCGGCTGCCGGCGAGCGGGTGAAGGTGATCGGCGGAGCGCATTCCTTCACCGACACCGCGATGACCGATGGCCACCTGCTGTCGCTCGACGCGATGAACCAGGTGCTGGCGTTCGACGGCAACGACGTCACCATGCAGGCGGGTATCCGCCTCCGTGACCTGAACGAGCGGTTGGCCCAGCGCGGTCTGGCGCTCCCGAACCTCGGTGACATCAACGTGCAGTCGATCGCCGGCGCCACATCCACGGCCACGCACGGCACCGGTGTCGATTTCCCGAACCTCGCCACGAACATCGTTGGGCTCGAGATCGTCACCGGTGACGGCACCGTGTTGCGCGCCGACGAGCAGCACGAACCCGAACTGCTCCGCGTGGCTCGAGTGGGTTTGGGCGCTCTCGGCATCATCACCGAAGTCACGTTGCGCTGTGTTCCGGCGTTCAACCTCCACGCCGTCGAGTCGATCGAGTTGCTCACCGATGTGCTCGCCGACTTCGGCACGGTGATGCGTTCGACCGATCACGTCGAGTTCTACCTGATGCCCGGCGCCCGACGTTGCCAGGTCAAGCGCAATACCCGCACCGACGAGCCGGCCCGCCCGCAGTCGAAGGTGGGTTACGTGCGCGACAAGTGGATTGGTGAGAACCTCGCCTTCGGCACGGTCTGCCGGGTCGGTCGCCGGTTCCCGACGCTCGCGCCGAAGGTCGCCAAGCTGGTGATGTCGGCCGCTGCCGAGCGCGACATCATCGATCGCAGCGACAAGGTGTTCTGCAGCCCCCGTCACGTTCATTTCCTGGAGATGGAATACGGCATCCCGTTCGACGCTGTGCCCGACGCGCTCGGCCGCATCGTCGACCTCACGTCGCGGCTGCCGTATCCGCCGATGTTCCCCATCGAGGTCCGTTCGTCGAAGGGCGACGATATCCCGCTGTCGACCGCCAACGGGCGCGAGTCGGGTTGGATCGCCGTGCACCAGTACGTCGGGGTGCCCTACGAGGCGTACTTCCAGGGTGTGGAGCAGATCATGAACGACTACAACGGTCGGCCGCACTGGGGCAAGCTGCACTTCCAGAACCGCCTGACGCTCGCCCACCGCTATCCCGAGTGGGACACGTTCCAGTCGTGGCGGGGCAAGCTCGACCCCAGCGGCACGTTCCGCAATGCCTACCTCGACCGGGTCCTCGGCGCCCTCTGATCACCTACGGGCAGGGGCCGGTGTCGACGGGCTCCACGAGGGCGCGGCGCGATACGGGCTGGAGTAGTTGCGTCGGCAGGTCGACGGTCCACGCCTGATCCGAGCTCTCGGTGCTGCGGCTCCACACGATGCCGACCCCACCGCCCTCCAGGTGCACCATGGCGCCCGAGTCGCCGGGTTCGACGGTGGCGGCGACCCGGAGGCCTGGTCGCCTGACCTCCTCGTTGCGATAGATGTCGGTGGTGAGGATCGTGACGCGCTGCATCACCTCGACGTCGACCAACTCGATGGAGCCATCGGCCGACATGATCGCGATCACCCCCGTCTCGCCCTCGGTGGCTGGGTCGGCGCGAAGTGGTACGGCTGGCTCGGGGATCGTGACCGGGCGGAGCGCTGCCACGTCGAGAGCAGGGTCGAATAGCACCACCTCGGTGGCTGTCGTGGCGCCGACGTGGTCGACGACTTCCACCCGACCCGCACCGGCCACCACGTGGGCAGCGGTGACCACCAGTCCGTCGCCGATCGACGTGCCGGTTCCCAGTTCGGTGCGCGGTTCGCATCCGTCGGCGCGGACACGCACGGTTGCCTCGGCGATCGTGTCGTCGTCGACACCTGAGCCATCGCCACAACTCGCTGTCGCGCCTGCGCCGAGTGCGAGGAGCAGGACGACGCTGCGCACGTGTCGCATCACGAGAGGTCGCCGAAGTCGTGGGAGAGCCAGATCGAGTCGTCGGCGCAGAAGCCGTGGCGTTCGTAGAACGTTCGCACACGCTCGTTGAGCGACTCGGTTTCGAGGAAGATCCGGGCCAGACCGCGTCGACGTCCGTCGGCCAGCACGTGCTCCAACAAGGCGGAACCGACACCGCCATCGCGTTCGGTCACGAAGAGCTCGTCGAGCACCGCTTCGGCTCCGCCGGCTTCGATCGACCAACCCCACGTGAGTACCGCATAGGCGGGTGGCGAGTCGACGATCCAGACCACCCCGTGTGCGTCTCCGTCGAGTAGGGGAGCGAAGGCTGCGTGGGCGCGCTGGCGGTCGAACGGGTGGCCATCGACGTCGCAGAACGCCTGGTGGAGGCCGATGAGAGTGTCGAGGTCGTCGGGACCGGCGCGTCTGATGGCGACCATGCAGGTCTCAGTTCGCCGGACGCGTGGAGATCTTCGGTGTCAGCACGCTCGGAACCGTCACCATGTCGACGCACACCGGTCCGACCGTAATCGCCCAAGTCCGGGTGCGCACTTCACTTCCTTCCGATCCCCAAGGCTTGGTCCAAAACGACATCGAGGCTCCTCACGACCTTCCCCGCAGTGCTCGTGAACGGGCCTCGGGCTTCTGGCAAGACCACGTCTGCACGTCAACACGCAGCCACCGTCGTCCGCCTCGACCAACCGGCCCGAGCAGCAGCCTTTCGAGCGGACCCCGACGATCCACGGCCCGGACGCTTCGTTCTCACCGGGAGCGTGTGCGCTGATCTCGAGGAACAGATGTGGCCAGGCACCGGTCAGCTGATTCGGGTGCAGATGTTCGGGATGACCGAACAGGAGATCCGGAACACATCTCCAATGGTGCCCGCGCCCAAACTGCTCGACGCACTGGTCGCAGGCGACGTAAACGCACGTTCCCTTCCTGTGCCATCCCACGATCTCCGTGACTACATCGAACAGGCGATTCGAGGAGGTTTTCCCAGTCTGGTTCTCGACCACACACCCGACACACGCGATGTCTGGGTCGACAGCTACCTCGAACAACTCCTCACACGGGACGGGCACCTCCCGCATTGCCGATCGCGAGCAGTACAAGCTCGCCCGCTACTTCGAGGCCGTCGCGGTGAACTCGGCGGGTATCGCCGAACACAAGACGATCCATGACGCAGCGGCCGTCGACCGTCGAACAGCCGACACGTACGACGGGCTGTTGGAACGGTTGTTCATCACCGAGCAGATCCCAGCATGGACGAGCAGCCGACTCGATCGACTGATCAAGATGCCGAAGCGTTACGTCGTCGACACCTTCGTCATCGAACTCCCTGGCGGCAAGCTGATCGGCCTCGAGATCAAGGCATCGGCTGCGCCTCGACCATCCGACGCCAAACACCTCGTCTGGCTCCAAGCCCGCTTCTCTGACCGATTCGTCGCCGGTGCCCTCCTTCACACCGGACCCGACATCATCGAACTCGGCAACCGAATCCATGCGCTCCCGATCTCGTCGTTCTGGGCCTGACACGTGTCGGTCAGGCCGACCGTCATCACGTCGACGCACACGAGTCCGTCTGTAACGTCGGATGTCGTGCACCCCCTTCACCGCGCTCTGCTCGACGCGACCGAGGGGCGGTTCCCGGATGTCGACGGGGCCGTCGATGTCGTCGAGCCGATGGCGGGTGACCCACACGCCGTGGTCGAGTTCACCGGCCATTCGTTCGTCGTCACCAACTGTGACGCCGCCGAGGTGTTGGCTCGTGGAGCCGACGGTTTCGGGGGTGCGTCGCAGCCCGACCTGCTGCGTTGGCTCGCCGGGCCGGACGGCTGGATCGGACCGCTCGACGCGGTGCTGTTCGCCCGCGGCGTCGGCGGAGGTCGCCTGCCCGCACGTTCCGATCTCGACGACCATCCCCGGGTGACGCGGTCGCGAGCCCATCGACGCGATGTCCGTGTGCACGGAGACGACACCGGACTGATCACCATCGGTCGCGGGTTGGTCGATCGCCTCGAGGTGTCGGTCGAGTTGCTCGGCACCCGAACGCGCGGCGCTGGGCGGCGCTTGATCGGCGAAGCGCTGGAGCTGATTCCGGCCGGCGACGCGGTGTTCGCGCAGGTGGCTCCGGGCAATGCGGCGTCGCTGAGAGCATTCCTGAGCTGCGGGTTCGCGCCGATCGGGGCCGAGATCCTTCTTCTCCGAGCCCGGTAAGTGGCAACGAAACTGACTGGTCGCGACACGCAATTGGAACATCTCCGAGGTGTGCGCACCCCCCCGAGGCGCGCTAGACCCTTGAATCGGCGTCGCTCACGGCGTCGAATCCGAGCAGTTGAGCCGGGATCACCCGAGTTCATACGAGGCGGCATGAACCACGACATCATCATTCGGAACGGCACCGTCGTCGACGGCACGGGAGCGCCCGCCCGTCGGGCTGATGTCGGCATCGTTGGAGACCGCATCGTCGAGATCGTCGACGTCGCCGCCGGCGGGATCGCAACCAAGGCCACCCGCGAGATCGACGCCACCAACCGGCTGGTCACCCCCGGCTTCGTCGACATCCACACCCACTTCGACGCACAGATCGCCTGGGATCCGGTCGCCACATCGAGCTGCTGGCACGGCGTGACCAGCGTGGTGATGGGTAACTGCGGCGTCACGTTCGCCCCCGTCCGCCCGTCCGACCGGGCCACGTTGGCCGAGATGATGGAGAGCGTCGAGGACATCCCCGCCGACGCGATCCTCGGCGGTCTGGCCTGGGACTGGGAGACCTACGGCGAGTACTACGACTCGATCGACCGGCTCCCCAAGGGCCCCAACGTCGGTGGCCTCGTCGGCCATGCTGCGTTGCGCACCTACGTGATGGGCGAGCGCGGTCTCGACGAGACGCCGGCCACTGGCGATGACATCGCTGCGATGGCCCGCCTGGTCGACGAGGCAATGGCAGCGGGCGCCCTCGGGGTGTCGACGAGCCGCACGTTCCTGCACAAGGTCCCCGACGGCCGTCCCGTCCCCGGCACCTACGCAGCCGCCGACGAACTCCTCGCATTCGCCGAGGTGTTACGCGAGCACGGTGCTGGTGTGTTCGAAGGAGCGATGCGGCTCGGCGAACGCGACAACGACGCCTACGACAACTCTCGTGCCGAGGTGGCCCTGATGGGCGAGATCAGTCGGCGCAGCGGACGTCCGGTGAGCTTCGGCCTGACCCAGAGCAACCGACGTCCGGACCTGTACGAGCGTGTCATCGAGTTCGTCAAGGACGAGAACGCAGCGGGAGCCGACGTGCGACCGCAGACCACCGCCCGCGGCGTCGGCATCCTGTTCGGGCTCGAGACGCGCACACCGTTCGATCGGGCGCCGTCGTGGAAAGAGCTCCTCGCTGCCGTGAACGGCCGCAAGATGCAGATGGTTCGCGACGCGACCTTCCGTCAGACATTGATCACCGAAGCCGACGTGCACGGCACCCCGCTCGATCTCGACGAGTTGTTCGTCCTGTCGTCCGACGGTGCCCGCTACGACTGCGACCCGACCACATCGCTGGCGGCCATCGCGGTCGAGCGTGGGGTGAGCCCGGCCGCAGCGTTCATCGAGTTGGTGCTCGAAACCGACGGAGCGCTCGTCGCGAACATGCCGTTCCTCAACCAGGACCTCGCTGCGGTCGAAGCGATGCTCGATGATCCGCTGGTCACACTCGGCCTCGCCGACGCCGGGGCGCACGTGGGGCAGATCATGGACGCCAGCCAACCGACGTTCCTGCTCACCTACTGGGTGCGCGAGCGTCAGCGTTGGAGCATCGAAGAGGCGATCCGTCGGCTCACCTCCGATACCGCTGATCTGTTCGGAGTCACCGGTCGTGGGCGACTTGCCGTGGGCTCGTACGCCGATGTGAACGTGATCGACTTCGAAGGCCTGCACCTACCGATTCCCGAATACGTCAACGATCTCCCGAACGGGGCGGGTCGCTACGTGCAGGGTTCGAGCGGCTACGACTACACGCTCGTGAACGGCGAGGTCTTCATGGATCACGGCGAACACACCGGTGCACTCGCCGGCCGAATGCTCCGCTCGAACTGACCCCGCCCCACCCGGCCCGCGCCCCCACCCCACCCGAAAAATCACGCACTTGTTTCGCTCAGCGCAACGAGAGCGCGCCATTTCGGGGTGTTGTCGGGCGATTGTCGGGGTCTCGGTCAGAGTCGGCGGCGGAGTTCGACGTAGACCTCGGCGCCGGCGAGCGCAGTGAGCGAGTCGGCCATCGAGTCGATCACCTGGTCGTCACCGGCGTAGGCCTCGCCGCCCTCCGCGCGTTCGGTGCAGCACCACTTCATCGTGCGCCCGTGGTCGCCCCAGTCGGCTCGGGTCCACCGGCGGACGGTGGCCATCTCGGTGTCGGCGTCGATCTCGGTCCAATCGACGCGGAGGGGGAGTTGCCAGCACACCGACGGCTTCCACTCGGTCGGTGATTCGTCGGATTCCACCGCGGCGATGTGCAGGGCGCATCCTTCGCCGCCGGCGAACCCCGGTCGGTTGAGGAAGATGCAGGCGCCATCGACAACACGGGTGTGGGTTCGTCCGGGGTCGCCGAAGATGCCGTCGGAGGTGGCGGTGGCCACGTCGTGATACTGGAACTGCTCGGGCGTCAGCATGGCGGCATACGCGGCGACGTTCATCGCTTCGGCTTCGCCGGCGGGGCCGTCGCCGAAGTGGGCGCCGAGCGAACAGCAGCCCTGGTTCAACTCGGTGGCATCGTGGTCGAGGATTCCCTTACAGCCGCGCCCGAACAGGCAGGTCCAGTTCGACTCGAGGAATTCGCGCTCGAAACGCCACACGGTGTCCGAGCGGACGATCTCGACGAAGGTCTCGTCAGGGCTGTCGGCGCTCATGACTGCGTGATGTGCACGGTGCGACCCTGCGGCCCGAGGTCGATCGGGTCGTCGGCCTCGGCGTTGACCCCCACACCGAACAGGATCGTGCGGCCGTCTCGTTCGGCGACGACGCTGGTGCCATCGAGGGTGAGCGCGAGCAGGGTGTCGTCGGTTCGGAACTGTTGCACACCGTCGACGCCGAGGAGGTCGAATCCGGTCGCCGTCTGGATTCCCACGATGCAGCCCGACGCGTCGGCGAGCACGGGCTCGTCGCCGAATCCTTCGACCCGCACGGAACCATCGGTGGCGTCGATGACGGCCAACTGGGGTTCGGTGACGTCGCCTGCGGTGATCGTGGTGATGCACGTCGACCCGACCGGCGGCTGCCCGGCACCCGTTGGGCGCTGGGCTTCGTAGGTGCCGATGACAGCGCCGTCACCGCCGATGATCGCCACCCCGTTGGCACCGGTGACCACCAGGCGATCGCCGCTCGTGGTGACGTCACCTGATTCGATCGTGCCGAGGTCGATCTGGGCGCCGTTGGCGGTCTCACCGCTGGACGGCGACATGGTGACCACAGCGCCGTCGACGGTGACGAGGATGACCCCCGAGTCGGTGATCATGCCGGCACGCACCGACGGGGTGCGCCCGGTGGCGATTGGTTCACCGTCGTGATCGAACACGTTGATGGTGGCGTCGTTGCCGACGTTCTGGGCGGTGACGACGAGGTCGGCGTCGACGGCGAGCGCGAGGCCGGGGAAGAACGACGGCTCGTCGCGATCGAACGAGAACAGCACGCTCTGGAAGTTGCCCGAGTCGGTGACCAACACTTCGCGTCCCGACGTCGCCGAGCGCGAGTCGGCGAACTCGTAGCGGGCACCGACGACCGGTGAGAACGTGTCGGTGTCGATGGTGTCGCCGCTCGGGCCGTGCACCAGCAGCGCCCGTCCGCCGTCGGCTTGTGGTGCGATCAGGGTGAGGGCACTGCCAGCGGGCCCGACGATCCGGTCGGCTCCGAGCTCGAACTCGTCGATGGTCTCGCTGGCGATGTCGACCACGGCGACCGTGTCGGTGCCGGCGACCACGAGGGTCGAGTCGACCACGGCGGAGGCCGCCGGGTTCCGCACACCGGATTCGATGCGGGCCAACTCCTCGCCGCCGGTTTCGCCGACCACGACTCGGCCGGTGCGGTGGTCGACCAGCACGATCCGGTTCCATTCGGCGCCGAGTGCGCCCGAGGACGTCTCACCGCCGCCGGAGCCGATCAGTTGGCCAACGACGATCGAGGCGGTGGCGAGCACGGCGACCACCCCACCGACCACGATGGCGCGCCGGAACAGGAAGTTCGGGTTGCGGCTGCGAACTTGCGACGCGTCGGACCCTCGATCCTCGAACTCGGCGGGCTCGTGGCCGACCGGTTCCTGATCGGGGCCGCTGGCTTCCTCGTCGCCGAAGAGGGTGGGTCCGGACGGCATCACTTCGGATCGTAGGCGCACTAGCGTCGGCTCGCATGGAGTTCCGCTGCCCACGCTGTCACGTCGACGCCGTCGACGACTTCTACGGCCCATGCGAGCTGTGTCGAACCCAGTTGCGCGAGGCGTTCCGATCCGAGGGGCGAGTGGTCGAAGTGGCTGAATATGAACCGAAGATGAACGTCACCCCCAACGCTGTCGCCCTCAAGGACGACTGATCGAACCACGTTTGCATGCGGTTTCGGGTGGGAGGGCCCACCGGAAATGCATCACAGACGTGGATGGTCGGCTCAGTCGACGGAGGCGGGAACACCGCCGCCGGGACGGAACTCCGACTGCTTCTCCTTCTGCGATGCGGCTGCCCGTGCGGCCTGCTCCATCGTGGTCTTCAGCGCCGCTGCGGCTTTGTCGTTGGCGAGGATCTTGCTGACCACGGCCTGTGACGCCCCGGCCATCAACTCGGCCTGGTGGCGGTTGAGGTATTCCTGCGACTCGCGCAGGCCGGCGGTGTAGCCGTTGAGTTCTGGGATCACGTAGCGGGCGACGAGATCCCACGACCGCGTCGTCGCTTCGCGGTTCGCCCAGTCGTGAGCAAAGCCGAGCACCACGCCGAAGCCACCGGTGATTTCCTGGAGGTGGCGGATCGCAGCGACGAGGTCGTCGGGTGTGCCGATGACCCCGGCACCCGCTCCGGGCGAACCGTCGCCGACGGTCTGTTCGAGGAGTTCCCACTTGTCGTCGACGTGGGTGGCGTTGGGGCGTCCGAGCGTCCACACGTTGTATTCGTTGTGCCACCGGTGCAGTCCGTCGACGGCCTCGTTGCGAGCCTGCTCGCGTGACTCGGCGATGTGGAAGGCGAGCATCACCCGCCAGTTCTTGCGGTCGACGGTTTGGCCGTGCTCGGCGGCAGCGTCCTCGGCGAAGCCCCACTGGGTCGGTAGCGCCTGGAGGCCGGCCGTGGAGTTCGAGGCGATCGACAACACGCCCATGCCGTACTTGCCGGCGAGGGTCATGCCGGACGGTGAGATCGACGATGCCGTGACCATCGGTAGTCCCTCCTGCAACGGCAACAGCTGGAGCCGGGCGTCGTTGAGCGTGAACCACTCGCTGTCGTAGCTGAAGCGGTCTTCGCCGCGCAGCAGCCGGGTGATCACGCCGAGCGCTTCGTCCTGACGGTCGCGTTGCACCATTGGATCGATGCCGAGCGTGCGGGCGTCGGACGCCAGGGCCCCGGGCCCGGACCCGAACATGGCCCGACCGCGGCTCATGTGGTCGAGCTGTACGATGCGCTGGGCCACGTTGAACGGGTGGTGATACGGCAGGCTCGTGACGCCGGTGCCCAGCATGATGTTGCCGGTGCGTTGGGCGGCGCCGGCGAGGAACATCTCGGGCGAGGCGATCATCTCCCAGCCCGACGAGTGGTGTTCGCCGCACCAGAACTCATCGAAGCCGAGCCGGTCGAGGTGCTCGGCGAAGTCGATGTCGCGCTGGAACTGCAACGTCGGATGCTCGCCGGTGGGGTGATGCGGGGCGAGGAACGTTCCGAAGCGCAGGCGGGCCATTCGGCGATGGTAGGGAGCGGCGAAATCGTGGCTCTCACCGGACCGGCGCCATGGCACGATCTGGCGGTGGATCGCATCGAACTCCGGGCAGCAAACGACGACGACGTCGAGGCGATGTCACTCGTCATCGATGCGCAGGACTCCGCGTGGTGGGGCGAACCCGAAGGCGACATCGCTGAGGTGCGTGACGAACTTGCCCGGGTCGAGCAGGCAACGGGATCGATCGCCGCCGGAGCCAGGGTGGCACTGGTCGACGGTGCGCTCGTCGGCGTGGCGATGTGTATCGGGCACGGACACACGAGCGTGGCGGTCGACCCCAGCCGTGCCGCCGCCTCGGCGGCACGGCTGGCGCTGTTCGGTTGGCTCGACGGGTTCGACGGCGTCGAGATCGAGTCGCCCGGACAGGACGCCGAGCGGTCGGGTGAGCTCGCGTCGATCGGGTTCGTGCCGTATCGGTCGAGTTTCGAGCTCGAACGATCCGGTGACGCGACCGATCTCGGCGAACCCGTGCCGTTCCGACTCGGGGTCGACGACGAGGAACTTCACGACATGATCTATGCGTTCTGGACCGACGTGGCGGGTCACACCCATCGCCCGATCGACGAGTGGCGCAGGTCGATTCTCGCGGTGATCGTGCGCGGCGACGGCGGAGACGGACCGATCGCGGGGTGTGCCCTCGGGGGGACGTTCGCCGGCGACGTTGGCTGGGTGTCGCAACTCGTTGTTGCGCCGTCGGCTCGCGGCGTCGGCCGGGCCATCCTGATCGAGTCGTGCCGACGCCTCAGCGCGAAGGAGCCGAAGCTCATCGGCCTCGGCGTCGAAGCCGAGAACTCCAACGCGCTCGGCCTGTACCAGAGCGTCGGCTTCGAGATCGTTCGCGAGTGGGTGCATTGCGTGCGAGATCCGGCGTCGCTGCTGGTGGCTCGTCGAACTGTGTGATGGCTGACGCTCGCGTCTCGGGGTTGCAAGTGGCGTGCGAACTCGCCGAACTCGGGGCGCAGTTGGTGGAGCGGCGCTATCGCCGCGACCACCCCGACGTCAGCGACGAGGTTGTCAGGGCCCACGTACGCTCATGGTGGTTCGACCGTCCGGGTGCCCCTGATGGTGACGCCGTCGGTCGCCGACGCGTCGTGGACGCTGGCGGGTGACCGAGCTCGAACGGTCGCTGCGTCAGGTTGCGCTCGACATCGAATCTCTCGATCGACGATTCGCCGTCGTCGGGGGTCTAGCTCGTTGATAGCCGAGCTGCGCGTGACGTCGATGTCGCGCTGTCTGTCGGCGACGAAGCTGACGCCGAGCATGTGATCAATGCGTTGCGCGGTCGTGGGTACGAGGTGGTCGCGATCGTCGAGCAGGAGGCGGCGGGACGTCTGTCGACGGTGGGCCTCATGCGCCGTGGTGCCGACGCGGGACTGGTGACCGACCTGCTCTTCGTGTGGAGCGGAGTGGAATCCGAGATCGTCGAGGCCGCCGACGATGTCGAGGTGCTGCCGAGGTTGGTGTTGCCGGTGGCGACGATCGGGCACCTCATCGTGATGAAGTTGCTCGCCCGAGACGACCGTCGCCGCCCCAACGATGCCGACGACCTGCGCGCACTCGCCGCCGAGACAATGCGGCCGATCGGGAACAAGCGTTGCAAGCGGCACTACTCGTCCACGAGCGGGGCTCTTGCCGTGAACGAGACCTCGTGGAACTGGTCGACGAACTCCGTTGCGATAGCGCCTGATGAAACTCGTGGAGAGATCGAGCATTCGAACCTGACCGGGTGCGGGGCTCGGGCGGTATCGTGGTTGGGTTCCTCTCGGGGGACATTCCTTCGGGGACGTAGCTCAGTTGGCTAGAGCACCTGCTTTGCAAGCAGGGGGTCGTGGGTTCGATTCCCATCGTCTCCACCACGAAATACCTGGTAGTTACGATTTTTTTTAGGATTGAACCTTCGTGGTCCGTGCCAACTGCGTGCCACTGTTGACCCTTGCTACTGGCACGAGCGGCGTTCGGTGACGGGGGTAGCGACGGCAATTGGACTCAACGCCCCAGGTCAGGCCCTTTGTTCTGCGGAACACCACCTGCAGAAGCAGCAGGTGGTCAATCGCCCTCAGTATGGGCCTGCCGGGCACACCCGAGTCCGGGCGGGCCGCACCTCGTTCGCCAGTCGTACGTCCAGAGCGTTGATTTCGGTGGCACTCGAACTCAACTGGGTGTGAACGGTCCCTTTGGTGCGGGGTCGTTCTGCCTACGGGCACGCTCAGTTGTCGGCGGGATGCAAACTCCGGGAGCTTGGTACCGCCGCTCCGGGGACTCTGTTATTGCGTGACCAGGATGCCGCGGCTCAGACAAGGCCTGCCCGTGCCTCGTTCGCCGGTCGACCGGAGGCGAGGCCACTCGCACAAAAGACCGTTCCACCGTGGGGCTCGTCAACGCCGTTCGATGCTGGTGTCACGAACAGCGTGTCGAGACCGCCGCCGAATGTGCATGACGTCGCTCGCTGGACGGGCACGTCCAAGTCATTCACAAGGGTGCCGTCGGCGGCGTAGCAGCGCACGGCTGCACCGCTCCAGATGGCCACCCGGATCCGGTTCTCATCGACGACCGTGAGTCCGTCGGGGTAGCCGTCTGTGTCGACGATCTCTGCCAAGCGGCGGGCGATTGCTCGCTGTGCCTGAGCCGGCATCGAAGTCGAATACGTCGATGCGGCGGCTGAGCGTGTCGGTCCACTTCATGCGTCGGTTGTCGCATGACCAGTCGATGCTGTTGGAGATGTCGACGCCGGAGACGGCCTCGTCGGTCCGGCCGTCGGACACACACCACAGGCTTCCTCGTCCTGGGCCGTCGTCGCTCCACAACTTGCCGGCGTGTGTGTCGACCCAGACGAGCCGACTGTGGCGATGGTCCCAGAGCGTGCCTTCGCCGAGGGAGCTGTCAACGTCGATGGCGACCTCGAAGGTGCTCGTTATGAAAAGGTCGACAGGGAGTCATGCACACGCCCGTTGAACGCGTTGAGTCCGAGGTTCATCTGATGCTCAAGCTGCGCCGGGCGGTGGCTGGTCGGTCTGGCGGAAGAAGGTGAGTGAGTCCCACGTGTCGATGCGCCGTGTGATGA
>Ga0209491_10001575_pt1 | contig 43751 bp, 36 predicted proteins | sample BON02_FD_187213 | JGI IMG/M metagenome (GOLD analysis project Ga0209491, IMG submission 187213) | Freshwater microbial communities from Lake Bonney liftoff mats and glacier meltwater in Antarctica - BON-02 (SPAdes) (version 2) | ecosystem: Environmental > Aquatic > Freshwater > Ice > Glacier...
CAATAAGGTTTGGTAGTCATTAGTCCACCATCGGCATATTGTGTCATTCCATATACATTGGGCACCATCACCCAGTCATAGGCGTCTACGTACATTTCCATAAACCAGCGGTGTACCTCATCCGGATCAAACTCACAGAGCATCATAAAGTTACCAAAGAGCATCAACCGCTCTATGTGGTGAGAGTAGCCCGTTTTTAGTAGTTTTTTTATGGTTTGGTCTAGGGGTACTATACCCGTATCTCCTGTCCAGAAGCTTTCTGGTATTTTACGCGAGTAGCCAAAATGGTTAGTGGTCCGTTGTTTTACTCCTTCTAGTGAGTAGATGCCGCGTATAAATTCTCGCCAACCTAGTATTTGACGGATAAACCCTTCTAAGCTATTGAGTGGAAAGTGGTGCGTCTCGTGTGCTTTTAGTACTTCATTGATTACTTGCCTAGGAGAGAGTAGACCTATATTGAGCATAGGTGTCAGTACAGAATGCCATAGCCAGCGTTCGTCTGCTACCATCGCGTCCTCATAGTCGCCAAATAGCGTAAGTCGTTCACTTATAAAGCGTTGTAAATGTTCTTCTGCGTCGGAATGAGTGATGGCGTAATAAAACTGGTCTACATCTCCGTAGTTATCTTCAAACTGGTCCTCTATATATCTTTTGGCCTCGTCTACATAACTAGAGGACGCAGGTATTTTAATTGTTGGAATGATTGTACTTTTTGGTACTTTCTTTCTATTGTCTGCATCAAAACTCCACTTGCCACCTATTGGCTTATCTCCGTCTTCTAATAGGATACCGTGTTTTTTGCGAGATTCGGCATAGAAACTAGCCATGAAGTAGCTTTTCTTTTTAGAAAGCATATCCCGTACTTCACTTTCTGGATTAATGAAATTAGGATTAGTATAGCGTACTAGAGGTACAGCATGTTTTTTGGCATATCGATTTATCCTACGTTCCAGTAGATAATCATCCGTATGGTAGCAATGTACTTCGTTTTCCTTTTGGCTTTCTAGTATTTTTTCAATTCCTAGATAGTCAGTTGATTGTATGTACTTAACTGTAGTGCTACTTGATATAAAATCAGCATAGTATTTCATACTGGCTCTGTGTAAAACAAGCTTTTGCTTGTGAAACGAGTATTTCGTAAAGAAAAGTTCCTCTTCTAGGATGTATACGGTATCGCAGTTTGCCACTACTTCAGATTCTTTGAAGAGTTGGTGTGGGAATATGAGTCCTACTTTTTTCATATGATTATGATTCCTTCTTTTGGGTTTCCTATCGCTCGATGTCTATTTTCCTGATGTCTAGTGCCTATGAGTAGAGCCATAAGTGCGTCTACTTGGTGCCAGTTGGTGGGTTGTTCCATTAAAGTAAAATCTTCTATGGCTACCACATCACGCAGGAATAAACTTATATCTTCTTTGTAATGAATGCTTTGTATTAATTCTGACTGGAAGAAAGCAGGATATATTTCGTGAAAGGTCAAGTCTGTCAATGCGTTTTTTAGGCTCATCGCCCTGGCGGTAAGGCCGCCTAAAAACATAGGTGACATAGCTCGGGTGATTTTATCTGCTTCTCGGTAATGGTAGCTTTCTCCATTACCAAAGTAGGCGGCTGGCAAACTAAGCGGAGCATCCAGATATACTACATCGGCTTGGAGTGTCTCTAGCTCCTTAGTAAGCCAGGCGTCTGCGTCTTTTTTCTTTTCTACTTGGCTAAAGTGTATTTCACCATTCACATAATGAGCAAGCACAGTATTGCCACTCATTTTAGCTCCGTAATCTACTCCTACTATGTTAGCCATAATTTCCTGTACTTGCCGTCTTCATCGTACCGTTCTGCCTGTCCTTGTGTATTGAATTTACGGAACGGACGTGGATCATTTCCTACCCCGGCTATGTACATCCAGTTGCCGTAATTACTTGCTGGATCATAGTCTATAAGTTGGCTCTCTAGGTATGCTGCTCCCCACCGCCAGTCTGTACCTAAGTCGTGTATCAGGTAACTGGCTACATTTTGTCTACCTCTGTTACTCATCCATCCTGTAGTGTTGAGTTCTCTCATATTAGCATCTACCAGATCATCTCCAGTTTCCCCGTTGGCCCATATCCAAAATACCTTTTCGTTTTGGCGAAAACGTATTTCTTTTCCCTGGATCCCCTTGCGTTGAAAGAATGCGTCTCCGTGGATTTGGAGTTGAAGTTGGAAGAAATCTCTCCATAACAACTCAAAGATGAGCCAGTAGGTAGACTCATTGGAGACTACATCATTTTCATACTGCACGATATAGTCGAAAACGGTTCGAGCAGAGATGTTTCCCAATGCCAGCCATGGACTCAGTCTACTGCTGTAGTCTGTACCTACCATACCGTTGCGAGTCTCCTTGTATGTAGCTATTAGATTGCTGTCATTGAAGTAATATTTCAACCTATTCAATGCAGGATTCTCTCCTCCGCGTAGCTCAAAGGATATGGAATTAATCGGTAACTCAGGGAGGGATACGGTTTCAGCGTAACTACCGTATTTACCCACTTTATTTTTGAAAGGAGTGAACGTATCTGGCATTTGTGCCAATGTGAAAGGCAGGTTGTTTTTGTCTACCAGTGTGAAGTTGTCAAAACTGAAAACCGCAGCAGCATGGAGGTTTAAAATGGCTTCTTCCTGCTTTCTTTCTTCTGTACCATATAGTTTTTGATAGGTAAGAATATCTGTTCCTAGCATTTTGCTAGCGTCTAAGTCTTGAATTGTATTAAAGATTCGAAAATCAACACGGAGTACGTCTAATTTTGCAGCTAACTCAATGAGAGATTCATTCAGGAATGCTTTACGTTTGTCACTTATCCAAGGGAAACCTAGGGAATGCGAATCATCATACTTTTTTTCCAGTACATAAAATGCCGTAACCTTTTCAAACTCGTCAAGCCTTGAAAATATCTCATGGTCTGAGACACGTTGGTCTTTTCTAAACCAATGTACAATTCGTTTATTTTTTAGTTCTTCTACAGCGTTCACTACAGTATTTTACTTCGTCCCAGTTTTTCTCCCATTTCTTTCGCCACGTGAATGGTAATTCACACGTCACGCACACTTTGGAGGGGAGATTTGTCTTTTTGTGCATTTATCCTTTATTATTCTTGTCACTTCGAGTGAAAGTGTCTTCGACGCTTTCGCACATAGAAGTCTTATTCTTGTTCAGTTCTCGATAGATCTTAAGCAGAGCTTAAAACACTCGAACCGACAACCTATCGTGTACTCTTGTCACTTCGAGTGAAAGTGTCTTCGACACTTTTTTACCGAGAAGTGTACCGATAGCTATCCGTTAGACAAACTACTCATACCACCATCTACACCTATGATTTGGCCACTCATCCAGCGAGCTTTATCACTAATTAGGAAAGCAGCCATATGTGCTATGTCAGTAGCTTGTCCTATGGCTTTTAGTGGATGACGCTGCTCAGCACCTTCACGTTGCTTTTCGTTTCTCAATAGTTTTTCTGCTAGAGGCGTATCTGTAAGACTAGGAGCTACACAGTTTACACGTATATTGGGAGCTAGCTCAGCTGCTAGTGCTCTGGTAAGCCCTTCTATTGCTCCTTTTGCACCCGCTATACTGCTGTGAAAAGGCATTCCTTTTTGCACCGCTACAGTACTAAATAATACTATACTGGCTTCTTTTGCTTCTTTAAGGTTAGGCAGATAATTTTTGATAGTCTTCACCGCACCAAAGTAGTTGACTTCCATATCATGGTGAAAATCAGAGAGTTTCAATCCCCTGAATGGCTTTAGGTTGATGCTTCCGGGGCAATATATGAGTGCGTCAATGCCTCCTTCTATAACAGGGAAATTGGGTTCTTCTTCGAGTACATCTACTCCTCCCTGATTTCTACTGATAAGTATAGTCACTGCACCCTCGGCTAATAGCTGCTCGTTTAAAGCTGCTCCTATTCCGGTATTTCCTCCTACTATTAATACGCGTTTTGTCATACTAATTAAACACGGGAAAATCCTTTTGGTTTAGGGGCACTTTTGTGAACATTGTTTCACTTACTTCGTTAACTTGCGTAAGGAGTTTTGGATAAGCAAAAAGTCAATATAGTATGGTTTAAACGTGATTTACGATTAGCGGATCACGCTCCGTTGCAAAAAGCGGCTGAAGATGATATTCCTGCAATTTTGCTATACATCCTTGATTCTGAGTATCTTAATGACGTGCATTATACTGCTCGCCATTGGCAGTTTGTCAGAGACTGTTTGAAGGACATGGCTCGCACTCTAAGTGGTGTAGGGCATAAGCTACTTGTACTTGAAGGAAGCACATTAGAAATCTTCCAACTATTGGATTCTCAGTATGCTATTCAGCATGTGTACTCACATCAAGAGACCGGACTTAATTTTTCGTATGCCATAGATAAGATATTCAAGCAATGGGCTGATAGTGAAAAGATAATATGGAGTGAATATCAGGAGAATGGAATCGTACGTGGGGTTAAAAATAGAAAAGACTGGGTGCAGAAGTGGTATGCGTACATGCATGCCCCATCAATAGTGGCAGACTTATCTGTGCTGAAATCCATACGACCAGAAATAGAGGAGTTCACGCCTACGTACTTTAAAGAATTGGTGCTGGATGAGAATATACAACGGGGAGGAGTGGCAATGGCTCGGGAGTTATTGCAGAGTTTTGTGAGCATACGATCTGCTCAGTATATGTACCATATTTCTAAGCCTGCACAGAGCAGAAACTCGTGTAGCAGGCTATCTCCTCACCTAGCTTGGGGTAGTGTGAGTATACGACAGGTATATCAAGCTGCGTACGGAGCTAAAGGGAAGGGGAATAAACGAAATCTAAATGCATTTTTATCCCGACTACGATGGCACTGCCACTTTATCCAAAAGTTTGAACAGGAAATAGAAATGGAGTACGTGCCACAAAACAAGGCGTATACGTATCTCAAAAGAGAATCTAATCAGGAGTATATACAACGGTGGGAATCTGGTACTACAGGTATTCCGCTTATAGATGCGTGTATGCGATGTGTATGCAAGACAGGTTATTTAAATTTTAGGATGAGGAGTATGCTCGTGTCTTTTCTTACGCACGCATTATTGCAAAACTGGGAAGATGGAGTGCACCATTTGGCTAGGCAATTTACCGATTTTGAGCCAGGGATACACTATCCGCAGTTTCAGATGCAAGCGTCTGTGACTGGGATTAATACCATACGTATTTATAATCCTATAAAACAGTCACAAGAGCACGATCCAGAAGGCATTTTCATCAAAAAATGGATCCCGGAGCTGGCTAGCTTTCCTAATGAGCATATTCACGAACCTTGGAAGGTGAACGAAATGGAGCGGGTGATGTTTGGGATACAAACGGAGTATCCTGCCCCTATGATAGACGTCACGGCATCACTAAAAGTAGCTAGAGAACAGCTGTGGGGAAATAAAGGGTCCAAGGAGGTGAAAGCCGGACGAAAAGCTGTACTAGATAAGCACGTAATATCAGGCAGAAAGAAGCAATAAAAAAGGCCCTCGTCATAACGAGAGCCTTTTTTATTGCTGCTATTGAATTCGCTAATTCAAATCCTCAATTATTTGTAATGCCTCATATACATAAGGGTCTTTTAGTATGCTTTTTATCCAATCCTCGTTTCGTTTTACTCGAGATTCTTCCGTCTTTATTTTTTCTAAATCTGAAGAAATATTGGTCACTTTAAATCCGCTAATCTCAAGTTTATTTAAAATCTCAAATTTTTCTCCCTCTTTCTTCTCTTGCTCTTCTTGTTCTGCATACTTAGCCAAGCTAAGAGGGTACATTCTAGACTCTCTTTGCTTCTCCCATCTGCGTGCATTCTCTTCTATTAATTTAAAAGTCTCATTGCTTTGCACACGGGCTTTACTTGTTTCAAAAACAGAACGTTTCACTTGGTAGCTCTTACTATCGTAGCTAGCACTTTCTATCTGGTCCCAAGCCATTGGATAGTCTTGTTCTTTCTCCCCAGTTTTAATATACATATAGTTATCTGGCAGCAGTATATCTGAGCTTACGCCTTTTAACTGAGTAGCATCTCCGTTAATTCTATAAAACTTTTGGATAGTGAGTTTTATACTCCCTAGATCGGGTATGTTTTTATTCCTAATAGTTTGGTTTAGGTCTAAGAAACGCTGCACCGTACCCTTACCGTGAGAAGAAGAAGACCCAACGATGACAGCCCTACCGTAATCTTGCATAGCGGCAGCCATTATTTCAGAAGCAGAAGCACTAAACTCATTTATCATTATTACAAGAGCTCCGTCCCACTCTGAGCCAGCATATCTATCTGCTAGCACTTGTGCTTTTCTTCCTTTCTCTTTTACTTGTACTATAGGTCCTTCGTCTATAAAGAGGCCGCCCATTTTTACTACGTCATCTAGTGAGCCGCCACCATTATTTCTAAGGTCAAGAATTATCCCTTTTACGCCAGCAGTTTTAAGTTTTTCTACTTCTTCTTTAACGTCCTTCCAGCTAAATCTACCACGAGGATTTCTAAAATCTGCATAGAAACTAGGTAAGTAGATATACCCGGTTTTTACATTATCGTTATCATTTAATATAAGAGACTTTGCATATGTTTCCTCTAAAATTACAACATCTCGAGTTATAGTGATGTCTTGCTCAGCACCATCTGGTTTGCGAACGGTAAGTGTAACTTTAGTTCCTTTTTTTCCTCGTATTATTTTTACCGCGTCATCTATTCGCCAATCTAGTATACTTACAGCCTCTTCTCCTTCTTGTTTTACTTTGATTATAAGGTCATTTGCCTGCAAATCGCCTTGTAGAGACGATGGGCCGCCCGGTATTATATTGGTTATTTTAATATATCCGTCCTTTTCCTGTAGTTGAGCACCTATTCCTTCTAGCTGCCCGCTCATTTGAATATCAAAATTTTCTTTATCTGCAGGCGGAAAATAGTTGGTGTGCGGATCGTAAACTGCGGTAATACTATTAATATACATAGATAGACGGTCTTTACGTTCCAGTCTTTTCAGCCTTGCATAATAGTCTCTATGGGTTTTTAAGACACTTTTACGTGCATTGTATTCCAATGTGTCGTAAGGTTTTGGAGTAAAAACAGTATCGCTTTTTTCTTGGGCTTTCTCTTGAGCTAGTTGGTCAGCGTATAGCTTGGTTAGTACGTTGTATTTCAAATAGGTACGCCATCTATCTTTCAATTCTTTTTCATTTTTAGCATAAGGTATATCTTCACCAAAGTCTACATCTTCGTTTACCGTAAAGTCAAAGGGTTGTGCCAGTATTTCTTCGAAAAACTGTTCGGTGAGTATCGTTTTCTCGTTTATTATTTCTAATGAAGAGTTAAAAAAATGATACGTGCCATTTTTAATTTCATCATCTATCTCTTTTTCGAACTTTTCTAGTTTTTTTACATCAGCCTTGGATAGTAGTCGCTTGTTGGCATCTATATTTTTAAGGTATAGTTTGTATGCCTTTTCAGAGAATTCGTCATCTATAACAGCAGGATCATAATGTGCTCCTTGTAAACTCGCGGTTACAGCTTTTAGAAGTATGTCTTCTCCTTCGTCTTGTGTTTTTAGATAAAAACCAAATGCTACAAATAGCATAGGAGCGATAAGGAAGAATGATTTATTGATATTCATATATTATTTCAAAAATTGTATGTAGTACTCCAAAGTGCAAATTCTTTGCCAAGTGTAGAGCACTACTATATAAAGGACCAAAGTACATATTTATTGTGCAGTATATCACTATATACCACTAAGTATAAAAAAATCCCGACCAATAAAATATCAGCCGGGATTAAATCTTAATTTAGAATGCAGGTTCTAGTACATTTCGAAAGAAGAGAAGAAGAATGAAGCTTCACCAGCTGCATTTTAGGAGTAATAGGGTTCGCTGACCGTGAACAAAAAATTCAAACACAACTTGCTTATTTGCAGCGTTTTACCTATTTTATTCAAATTTTTTTATTCAAAAGAAAAATAACTATTATCGTATTGAAGCTTTAGATTACAATTGACCCAAAAGTCCTAAGTTGTAATGTTTTTCGGAGAAGGTATAGTGCTGTTGGATAAACAACTCGTTTTAGGGTGATGGCGAAGTATTTTCTCTTTCCAATTAAAAATATAATAACTAATAAAAATGAAAAAAACTTTAACATTAGCAGTAATGCTTGCTTTTACAACTATTTCTTCAGCACAGATTAAAATGCAAGTCAATGGAGATATAGCCTTAGGTGACCACTATGGTCAAACACCAATTCAGGAATTAGATGTTTTCCATAGAATGTTTGTGCGACAAAATCCACGAAATGGAACACCTGGATATCAATATACAGGTGCCGGCTTTGTAACATACACGAACGGAACGAATCAAGACCCAATAATGGAACCACAATGGGGAAATACATATTGGCTTGGGAGACCAGGTTTTCAGTTCTGGCGTGTGTATTCTAATCAGTTTTATGCCAATAGTGTACTTATTACATCAGACGCCCGTTTAAAAACTAATTTAAAACCCGTTAGTAATTCACTAGACCGTATTTTAAGCCTGCAACCATACACGTATGATTATAAATTTTCACCTGACGAAAAAGTTTCTGAAGCTATAAATAAAAGAACGGAAGACGCTGCTAAGAATCATGTAGGTTTTAAAGCACAAGATTTACAAATAGAATATCCTAATCTTGTAGTTTATGACAATGAAAATGATCGGTATTCTTTGAATTACATCGGACTTATACCCGAGATTGTGGCAGCAATGAAAGAGCAAAATAATGTCATTATTGATTTGAAGTCAGAATTGGAAATGGTAAAGGGTAATTGTTGTAACTCAACTACACCGAATAATGAAAAGGGTAATGTATCTGGAGGCGAAAGTTACACAGAGAGTCAATCTACACTGGAACAGAACCAACCCAACCCATTTTATCAGCAAACGGAAATAAAATATTACCTGAGTGATGGTGTAGTGCATGCAGGACTGTATATCTATGATTTTAACGGAAAACAAATAGATAGATTTGTTTTAAGTGAAAAAGGACATCAGAGTATTACCATACAAAAAAACAAGCTAAACGCAGGTATGTACTACTATAGTCTGATAGCAGATGGCAAGGAAATAGCAACTAAAAAAATGATTTTAACAGATTAATTTTAACAATTTAACACAATGAAAAATTTATTAATAGGATGTGGGATATGTTTATTTGCAGCATTTGGATGTGGGGATAAAACCCCTGAACCAGTAAACTCAGTTAAAATAGAGAATTTATTAGGTAGCTGGATGAGTTTGGATTCTGTCATTGGCAGATTACCTGACGGTACTTTTGATTATATGCGTGATTATTTAGTATTTACGGATGATTCAATTATATTTAATCCGCCCTATACATTTGATAAGTCAAGTCGGACATCAATATATTCCTTTGAGTTATTTTCTTCTGATAGTATTAATTTACATTATATAGGTCCTGGTGAAATAGGTTTTGTAGATAACAATTGGTTGAACAAGGTAAGTCTTAGAGGTGACACCCTGCTTTTAACAGATATGACAAAAACTTATCCATATTCTCACTTTAATAAGTTTATAATCTTTAAATAGTTATGAATAAAATAAAAAGACTTTTACGAGTAATATACGGCGTAGCATTAATGTTGGTTATAACACCAAAGCTTAATGCTCAATGATAAGATAGGTGCGGATGAGGTGCAAGCAAAACAAGAATATTTTACTGTATATCCCAATCACAAGTTCCAATAATCAAAAACCAGATAAGATAGAAGTTTTTGATATGCAAGGGAGAGTGGTACATTTTACGATAAACGACCCTTTCACTGCTCACTCATCAACGCTCCACTGCCCTGCTGGCGTCTACTATCTGAATATATACCGTACAGACGGCTACTACGAAACACATAAAATAATCATACAATGAAAAACATTTTAAGTATACTGATATTGTTTACTTCCCTTTTTGCCCAGGGACAGTATTTTGGAGAGAATACCACTTACCTAGTCAAAACTATTAATGAGAATGGTCCTACAATTAGAACTGGCGGTTATTTGGTAGAATTAAATAGTGTCTCTAAAACATCAACTAAGGAATCCTATGAGTTGGGTAGCGATAGTATATTGATTCTAAATGACTCTATCCTATCACTTCGGCTAAACCAAGAAAGTGGCTACGATACTGTTTTTATTTTTTCCAAATCCTTCGGAGTAGGAGATTCATTCTCTGCCAAAACTAATGTCAACAATGAAACGATATCCATACAGTATTTTATAGACTCTGTTAAAATGGCATTTGATCATAAACAGCTATTTTTTCATACAGAAGATCTAGAAGCAATAGGGTATAGAGATTTTGTATGGATAGAAAATGTGGGAGAGCTAAATCATGGTGTAGATTATACTTCTGTATTTAGTCTGGTAGATGTAAATCAACAGTATTTGGCGTATTGCCGTGATGATGATATCCGGAGTATGGACGGTTCTGAATGGACCGTCACTGAAGATCAGAACTGTGCGTTCTCCAAATCCCTTACCGTCCTTAGTACGAAGCCTACTTCTACTTTAAAAAAAGTACAGCTTTATCCTAATCCGGCATACGATGTGATTTATGTAAGAGATGTGATAGCTGGCAAGTATAAAATTATGGATGTTAGTGGAAGTACCCTTGACAAGGGGAGTTTTACAAATGGTATAAACGTGCAGAACTTATCTGCTGGCGTCTATTTTGTAAAAATATACCGTACAGACGGTTACTACGAAACACATAAAATAGTACTACAATGAAAAAGCTAATTACACTAAAGGCGGATTAGAACCTAGAGTACGGGTAGAGAGTATTTGTGATATTATGCTGGACAATATCATAATAAGTTCATAAATAAGCAGAATAGATAACCCACAAAAAAAACCGACCCTAGGGGTCGGTTTTTTAATAAAAATTTTATTTGGGAAGAGGTACTAGTACATCTCGAAAGAAGAGAAGAAAAATGAAGCTTCACCAGCTGCATTCTCATCACTATCACTTCCGTGTACAGCATTAGCATCTATGCTCTTAGCATATTTAGCTCTAATAGTACCTTCGGCAGCATCTGCTGGGTTAGTAGCTCCTATTAGTGTTCTAAAGTCTGCAACCGCATTATCCTTAGACAATACCATAGCCACTATAGGACCAGAAGTCATAAAGCTAACTAGGTCATTGAAAAAAGGACGCTCACGGTGAATACCGTAAAAAGCTTCTGCTTTTTCTTTAGACAAGTGAAGATATTTCATAGCTTTAATGGAGAATCCTCCTGCTATGATATCATTGATAACATTTCCAGTATGCCCGTTGGCAACAGCATCTGGTTTGATCATAGTAAACGTAATGTTTGACATGTTTTTCTCGATTTACGGCGGCAAAAATAGAATTATCCTATTCTTTTAGCGAGTTTTGTCTCAAAAATAAACGCGTGTTAGATACAATAACTCATAATCTCCAAGATTTAAAAAGTCAGTCAGGCAAAATAATTATAACAACCCATTATAAACCAGATGGTGATGCCATGGGTTCTAGCTTAGGTTTATATTTATATCTTAAGAGTGCAGGCATTGATTCTCAGGTAATTACCCCTACGGATTATGCAGATTTTCTGCATTGGCTCCCGGCTAATGATAGTGTGATGGTGTACGAAGAGCATAAAGAAAAAGCCAATGAGCTTATAGCAAATGCAGGATATGTTTTCTGTCTAGATTTTAATGCCTTGGGCAGAATAAATGAGATGGGTGAGCATGTAGCAGCTAGTAAAGCAAAAAAAATACTAATAGATCACCACCAAGACCCGCAAGATTTCGATGATGAAAGATTCGTAGAAATAGGAGCAAGCTCTACCTGTGAGTTGATTTACAAATATGTACAATCACACTTAGACCCGAGTTTTATGACCAAAGAAATGGGCGAGTGTATTTATACTGGACTTATTACCGATACAGGGTCATTCAGATTTGCCAGCACTACCAGTACCACCATACGCACCGCTGCAGACTTGATGGACCTAGGTGTAGTACCCGCCAGAATTTATAATAAGCTGTTCGATCAGAACAGACTAGATAGGCTACAACTACTGGGGTATTTTTTATCCAAAAAAATAGAGCTGATAGAAGATGGTAAAGTAGCTCTTGCTCACCTCACCGCTGAAGAAGTAAAAAGATTTAACGTGATAACGGGTGATACAGAGGGTTTTGTAAACTACGGGCTAAGTATACAAGGAGTGCAAATGAGTGCTCTTATTATAGATAGAGAGTATTTGGTAAAAATGAGTTTTAGAAGCACAGATAAGTTTCCGTGCAATGAGTTTAGTGCAGAGTTTTTTAACGGAGGAGGACATAAGAATGCCGCAGGTGGGGCTAGCAAAGATTCCTTGGAGTACACGCTCAATAAGTTTAAAGAAAGCATAAAAACATACAAATTACATTTATGAGAGGCTCATATTACTTTTGTATAGTATCACTTACGGTACTAATGGCTTGCGGGGAATCCCCTTTTGAGCAACAAGGAAATATTCAATACAATCGTGCAGCAACTGCTTGTTCTGGGGCCAATAAGAATCATTGGTTAATGGATCTAAGAGTCAAAAATGCGGCAGATTCTGTATATCTTAACACATTCACTTTAGGTAGGAAAATAGAAATTCATACTCCGCAAATAGATACAGCATCAGATCTATATAAGCTACTATCTACTACTTGTGCAGGAGATAGTATAGAGCTAAAGCTAGACGCTAAGACTTTTTATACTTCGCTTAATGGCAGTGTCCCCATGAATATGGAGGGAGAAGAAAACATTAATGTGAAGATATGGATGCGAGACAAACTATCAGATGTAGAGCATATTGCGTACAAGAAGATTTTCGAAGCTAAGGCAGCAAATGCATATGTGCAGGAGAATAAATGGAACGCAGTATACGATAGTACTAAGGAGGTTTATATGGAACGCTTGAAAACGAACAAACTAGCTCGAGGCGATTTTAATAAAGTAAAGATAAAGTATCAGATTTCATCTCTTAATGGCACACCGATAGCCAATAGCAGAGCAGATGATTTGTTCGTTTATAATAAAAAGGACAAAGAGATAATAAAGGGAATAAGCTATTTGGTAGATAGGCTGGCAGTGGGAGAGAGTGGTCGTGTACTAGTGACATCTGCACTTGCCTATGGCGAAAATGGAAACGAGAAAGTGCCCGGTTATATGCCTGTGATTATAGAAATAGAAGTACTAGAAAAGATAGAGTGACTAGGGTCAATAAAATATTTGGAACCTGGGTTTCGCTAAACTCTATTTTAAGTAAAAAGCATAAAAAGTTATATGCCGTAATGGTAGGTATAAGTGTTTTTAGTGCGTTGCTAGAAATACTAGGGGTTGCATTGCTACTACACACAGTTTTATCTATTCTTAAACCAGAGTTTATTCACCATAATTTTCTGACTTCCTACCTGTATAATGTTCTAAAGCTTGAAAATACGCGTTCGTTTATCTTGGTAATTACCTCATTACTCTTCGTGCTTTATACTATTAAGAATGTGATCTTGGTACAGCTGAATAAACTTCAAGTTAGATATGCGTTTCAGATCACAGATAGGCTCTCTGGAAAGCACTACAAGCGAATAGCTGAGCAAGAATTACTATATTTTAAAACCAAAAAATCTTCTGAAATTATCAATGAGTTAATTACTACTACGATCGCATTTCCAGAGACTATACTGCTGTCTAGTATTATGCTTATTTCAGAGCTTTTTGTGATTTTCTTTATGCTAGGGGCTATTCTTATATACAATCCGTATTTATTCCTTTTTACCTTTGTTACAGTGCTACCTACTGCTGCCCTGCTTGTTTTCATAAACAGAAAAAGTCTCAGTAAAAAAGGGTTAAGATTACACTCAATAATACCTTTGGTATATGAGAATATAACGGAGCTTACAAATGGTATATCCAATATAAAACTTTGGAATGGTGCCGACTATTTTTATAAGAGGTATTCCAGGTTTAAGAAAGAGTCCTATGCTCTGAAGGAGAATATTTATGTAAACTCTCAGTTTGTTCCTATTCGTATATACGAGGTTATTGCCATTACGGGTATTCTGTGTGTAGTGCTCTTTGGTATCTTAGGAGATCATCCTAACTCTAGTATTATATCCTATATATCTATTTACGCAGGGGTTTCATTCAGACTGCTGCCCAGTATCAATAGAATCATTACATCTTCAAACTCTCTGTCTACCAATGACTATATGGTAAGGTATTTGGAGAAGAATAGTGTTTCGAAACCCAGATTCAAAAAACCAGTCCCTCTTCATTTTAAGAATAATATAGCATTGAGTCATGTGAGTTTTGGCTATTCGCCTGATACGAGTGTATTCCAAGATATTAGTTTAAAAATTGACAAAGGTGATTTTATTGGGATAGTAGGTTTGAGTGGGTCTGGCAAATCTACCTTAGTTAACACTATCGCGTCACTTATAGAACCTACATCGGGTGTATTGACGCTCGACGGCATTGTGATCGATAAGGAAAATTGTGGGTCGTATAGGTTCTTATTCTCTTACGTAAAACAAGATGTTTTTATGCTCAATGCGTCTATCGTAAAAAACATAGCGTTTTTGGATGAGGAACCAGATATAGCTAAGGTGAGAGAATGCATAGCTAAGGTAAATCTGCAAGAATGGGTAGCTACTTTAACTCAGGGCATAGATACGAATGTGGGAGAACTAGGTGGTCAAATAAGTGGTGGCCAACGCCAGCGTATTGCTATAGCCAGATCTCTTTATAAGGACGCAAGCATTTTTATCTTTGATGAGGTAACTAATAATCTAGACTCTTATTCTAGAGAACAAACTTTAAAAGCGATAAGTCTACTAAAAGATGCTGGTAAAACCGCTATTTTTATTACACACAAAGAGGATGAATTAAACCTTTGTAATCGTGTTTACTCTTTGGAAAATAAGAAACTGGTTAGCCTATAACCAAAACGGTTTAAGTGTCTATGTAGTGTTACTTTGTTTCACTTTACAGAGTTGTTTTCAGTTTCGTATGTCAGAAAAGCTAGTCCTTTTTTAGTTTTCTGTTTTTTCTTACGTCTACTAAAAACCGATTAGCAAGTAGTTTTCTACCCAGCAGTACTGGGTATCGCATTTTAGATCTATTGCTAAGGTTAAAAGTGGTGCGAAAAAACCTACCCTTTATTTCAATAGATAGCTTTAGTTGGTATCGGTTCGTTTCTATACCATTACTACTGCGTACTTTTTTTACTTTGTAGTCTAAGGTGCTGTGCTTTTGGCTAGTATAGTGTTTGTTAGAGGGGTTAAGCAGGGTAAAGTACAATACTTTTTCACCCTCTTCATTTTCTTTTTCTTCTGCGTAGCAACAGTCTATGGCACTATTATAAGCACCGGTATCTGTCTTAGTCGGCAAGTGTACTATATGGTTATTTGGAAAGTTGATACGCTCGTGCATGCCTATAATGTCAAGTGAGGATATAGTCATATGCTAGAGCCATTTTTTACGTTTGAAGTATACTAATATAAAAACTACAATTATCGCCATTACACCTATTACACTGGGATAAGCATACGGGAATTTCAGCTCAGGAATATTCACAAAATTCATCCCATATAATCCTGCTATAAATGTAATAGGTATAAATATAGCTGACATAATAGTCAGCAATTTTATCATTTCGTTCAGCTTGTTATTTTGCTGTGCGAAGTGTAAATCACTTAAGTTTTTAGTATGCTCCAGCTGCCTGCTAAAGGAGTCTATACTGTACTTGGCATTGTGACTAATGGACGTAAGCAATTTTTTTACTAAATCAGTAAATACGTAAAAATCTGAAAGGATAACTCCATCTAAAACGTCGCCTGCAGCTCTCACATCTTTGTGTGTTTGCAAAAGCTCTCTTTTAGCATTATGCAGGTTATTTAATCCTACATTTTCATAGTTGTTGTTTATCTCTTCTTCTAATAGGAGCATGGACTCCTCAGACTCGTCACTTATAAGAGTATATTGGTCTATCAAGGCATCGCAGAGTAAGAAGAAGAGGTAGTCTACTTTCTTTTTGCGAATTAAACCATAGTTATTTTTTATACGCTTGCGTATATGTTCGAAAACATCCTCTTTTATTTCTTGAAGACTAATAAGTACGTCTTCCATTAAAATAAAACTAATATGCTCTGCACCATCAAAGCTTGGTTTCTTCATTTTAAATGAGCAGAATAGGTGCTTTTCGGTAAACCAATATTTTGACCGCAGAGAGAAGTCTACAGCATCAGACATCATAAAAGGATTAATGCCGAAGTGCTCTTCGATATCCTCTAGTGCTTTCTTGTTTTCAAGGGGGTAAAGATTGAGCCAAGTGGTTTTATCTTTGTTTAGTGCTATGAACTCTTTTACTTGTGGCCATCTTGTGTCATCGAGCCGCATATAACCTTCTTCGCTGTACACAATGCAGTCCATGTGCATTTCACCATCCTCTATCTCAAGGTTTAGGGTTATAGGACTATGAAAAAGTTTTCTACTCCTCTTTCTTTTGCTCATTGTTTTTGTACACTATGGTTCTATGTGGGAACGGTATCTCTATTTTGTTAGCTTCAAAAGCTTTCTTCACCGAATAAAACAGATCCGTTTTTAGAAGAAACCCATCTTCCTGCGAATCAGTCCAGATATAAGCACGAAGTGTTATAGCAGAATCTGCCCAAGCAATTATACGTACGTCTATAGTATCAATGTTGTTTTTCTTCTCAGACTCACTTCTATAATCTCGACACAGAGGGTGGTCGTTTCCTAGCTGCTTTATAATCTCAATGGCTGTGTCTACATTTGAATCGTAGCTAATCCCAAAAGGAATTCTATTCATAACACGTACGTCTTTTAGATGAGCATTGTGTATGGTCTCTGTGCTTATAAGGGAGTTTGGAATAACGATTCTCTTGTTTTCAAAGTCTTTTATAACAGTATGTCGTAGTGTTATATCTTCTACATAGCCCTCATTTAAAGAACCTACCTTAATAAGGTCACCTATCCTAAAAGGTTTAAAGAGCACTAAAAATATTCCGCCTATTATATTACTAAAAGCTTGCTGTGAGGCGAAACCTAAGATAGCAGCAAATATTCCGGCACCGGCAAATAAGGTTTTTCCTATATGTTTTACCGAAGGAATAGAATAAATAATTGCAATAACAGCAATAGTATAAACCAGGAAAGATAAAGTGTTATAAAGAAATTTTAGACCCGTGACTTTGGTGTCATCGTCAGATGGGTCATTATAAGTCTTGCGTATACTGCGGCGTATCGCGGCCTTTCCTATTTGCACTAGTAAATAGGAGCCTACTACTATTATTCCTATCTGAATTAGTTCTGCTTTGCCCATTCCTGCTACCATCTTATAAGAGCACTAGCCCAAGTGAATCCACTGCCAAAAGCAGCTAGACAAATAAGGTCCCCGTCTTTGACTCTGCCAGCTTGCTTAGCTTCTGCTAGTGCTATAGGAATACTGGCCGCTGTGGTGTTTCCATATTTATGTATGTTGTTAAATACTTGGTCATCGGATAGCCCCATTTTTTTTTGTACGTATTGAGAAATACGTAAGTTGGCTTGATGTGGTATCAGCAAGTTAATATCTGCAGATTTTAGATTGTTTTGGGTTAGAGCTTCTTCTATTACCTCAGGAAAGCGTGTAACCGCATGTTTAAAAACAAAAGTTCCGTTCATATAAGGAAATATAGCTTCATCCTCTTTTCCTTTACCATCAAATATTTCTGGCACCCATCTACGTGTACTGGGTCCTATTAATGTTAATTCTTCCGCATGCTCTCCTTGTGAATGAAGGTGTGTAGATAGTATGCCTCTATGTACGCTTGGACTTTTAGATACGATAGCGGCTCCTGCACCATCTCCGAAGATTACGGAAACGCTACGACCCTTAGTAGTTTTATCTAGTCCACCACTGTGGTATTCGGATCCTACTACAAGTATGTTTTCATACATTCCCGTTTTGATGTATTGATCAGCTACTGATAATCCATATACAAAACCGCTGCATTGATTTCTAACATCTAACGCACCAATGGTTTCTATTCCTAAGTCTCTTTGGAGTGTAACTCCAGGGCCTGGGAAGTAGTAATCTGGACTAAGAGTAGCGAATACTATAAAATCGATATCAGACTTGTCTATTCCTGCGTCCTCTATAGCCTTTTTTGAAGCTTCTAGGGCCATAGAAGAGGTGCTTTCGTCATTGTTTATCCATCTACGTTCTTTAATACCTGTTCGCTCAGTGATCCATTCATCTGTGGTATCCATTATTTTACATAGGTCCTTATTAGTTACTACGTTATCTGGTACGTAGTATCCCATACCTTTTATGATTGCACTATTCATAGGTGCAATTTAGCAGGAAAATGGAAATAAGAATAGATGATATTGAAAAGAGATTCTATAAAATCTCATCTGCTATACGGCTTGTAATCTTCATATGAGGTAGAACAGCTAAAACAAAAAACCCAACACTAAGAAGTATTGGGTTTTAAAATATTTAAAAATAGAAAGATTACTTAAGCTTTCTAGCTACCTGTACCTCACGGTAACCTTCTATTAGGTCAAGCTCTTCTAGATCATTGTAATTTTTAATCTGTATACCACATTCGTATCCTTTAGCTACTTCTTTTACGTCGTCTTTGAAACGTTTAAGAGTATCGATTTCTCCTGTGTACACTACTACCCCTTCGCGTATGATACGCACCTTATTATCGCGGTACATTTTACCTTCAGTCTGCATACATCCTGCAACAGTACCAACCTTAGTGATTTTGAAGACTTCACGTACTTCTGCAGTGCCTGTTATTTCTTCTTTCACGTCTGGTGTAAGCATACCCTCCATAGCGGCTTTTATTTCCTCTATAGCTTGGTATATAATGCTGTATAATTTTATCTCTACTCCTTCACTCTCTGCTAGTTTCTTTGCACTTGGCATAGGTCTCACTTGGAAACCGATTACTATAGCATCAGATGCCTTTGCAAGAAGTACATCGTTATCGGTAATAGGACCAACAGATTTTTGTATAATTTTAACTTCTATCTCTTCAGTAGAAAGTCTAAGTAATGAATCTGATAGTGCTTCACTACTACCATCTACATCCGCTTTTATGATAAGTTTCAACTCTTGGAAGTTTCCAATAGCTAAACGCTTTCCGATAGTATCAAGTGTAAGCATAGAAGTAGTACGTATGGACTGCTCTCTTTGTAGTTGCTCTCTCTTGTTTGCTATTTCTTTTGCTTGTGACTCATCAGTTAGCACTTGGAATGTCTCACCTGCTGCTGGTGCTGCAGAGAAACCAAGGATAGATACAGGCGAACCTGGACCTGCTTGTTTCATTGCTTTACCACGTTCATTGAACATAGCCTTAACTCGGGCGTAATGCTGTCCAGCTATTAATGCGTCACCTATTTTTAATGTACCTTCACTTACAAGCATAGAAGCTACAACACCTCTACCTTTTTCTATTTTGGCTTCCAATACAGCCCCTTTAGCATTCTTATTTGGGTTAGCTTTTAGTTCTAGTAATTCAGCCTCTAAACTTACTTTTTCAAGCAATTCTTCGATGTTGATTCCTTTTTTAGCAGAAATCTCTTGACACTGGTATTTGCCACCCCACTCCTCTACGAGTATATTCATAGCAGAAAGAGATTCTCTCACCTTATCTGGGTTAGCTCCTTCTTTATCTATCTTATTGATAGCGAATACTATAGGGACACCCGCAGCTTGAGCGTGACTTATCGCTTCCTTAGTTTGAGGCATCACTACGTCGTCTGCAGCTATCACGATAATTGCAATATCCGTAACCTGAGCACCCCTAGCACGCATAGCTGTAAAGGCCTCGTGACCAGGAGTATCTATGAACGTCATTTTGTTTCCGTTCTCCAGTTGCACCTCGTATGAAGCTACGTGTTGTGTTATTCCACCGGCTTCACCAGCAATCACATTTGCACTTCGTATATGATCTAGCAAAGAAGTTTTACCGTGGTCTACGTGGCCCATCACCGTCACAATGGGATGTCGTGGCAGCAAATCTTCTTCCTTGTCGTCTTCTTCTTCAATCTCTATTGTTTCGTCTGCATCTACGAAATTCACTTCGTATTCAAACTCTTCTGCTACTATCTGTATAGTCTCAGCATCTAGACGTTGATTTATAGATACCATAAGACCGAGAGAAAAACAAGCTCCAATAATCTCATTAACATTGACATCCATCATGTTAGCAAGGTCATTTGCCGTTACAAATTCGGTAACGTCTAGTATCTTACTTTCTTCAATATCTTGTAATTGTTTTTCTTCCCACTTCTTTTTGTGCTCTTGTCGTCTAAACTTACGAGCTTTCTGACGCACCTTACCACCATGTGATGGTGTTTGCTTACCAGAAGACATTCTAGAAAGTGTTTTCTTGATCTTATCTTGTATTTCTTTTTGAGAAACAATTGGTTTTTCGCCTGGTTTTTCAGTTGCTCTAACAGAGTTACGTTCGATTCCGGGTTTATCTGTAATTACCTTTTCACCCCGTATTCTCTTCCGTTTTTTCTTTGGTTCATCGTCTTTCTTGGCACGTGTTTTCTTGACAGGTTTTTTTATTTCGACCATACCTAAAACGGTAGTTCCCTCAAGTTTTTTATATTCTGTTTCTACAACTGTATTTTCTGGTTCTGGCTCAGTTTCCGCTTTAGGTTTTGTCTCTAAAGCAGGCTTTACTATAACTTTCTCCGTGATGACAGGTTTCGGCTTTTCTTTTTTGCTTTTGTGACCTTTTGTGAAACTTAGATCTATAGTGCCTAACACTTTTAAGCTTGAAGAGCTGTCAGGCTTTGCGAGTTTCATTTCTGGTGCTTTTGCGACCTTTGGTTTTTCAACCTCTTGTACCTTTTCGACCTCTTCTATCTTTATAGGCTCCTCTACTACTTTAGGCTCCTCTACTTTTTTAACTTCCTCTTGTACTTCAGGCACTACCACAGCTTTTATAACTGGAGTGGGAGTCACAGGCTTACTGGCTGACGTATCTTTTACGTAAACTGTATTTTCTACTGTAAATTCTTTTATTGTAGGCTCAGGTTTTTTTATTTCATTTATTTCCTGAGTTTTGGCATCCTTACGGATATTAATTTCCAATTGTTGCGATTCTTCCTTGGCTTGCTTGTCTTTTTTATAGAAACTCAGCAAATCGGAGTACATGGCATCATCCAACTTAGCGGTGATTTTTGCCTCTACCTCAAAACCTTTTTGGTTTAAATGTTCAACTATAGTTTTCCAACTTACGTTAAACTCTGTTGCAACCTTATTTATTCGATATGTCTTTTTGTTGTCAGCCATGTATTGCCTTGGCAGCGTCCGAAAATAATACTTTAACTTTTAAAGTATTATTATTCGAATTCTGCTGCTAATATTTTCTTAATTTCCTCTATTGTTTCTTGTTCTAACTCGGTTCTTGATATTAAATCTTCATTTGACATGTCTAAAACACTTTTTGCTGTGTCTAGACCTATGCCCTTTAGTTCATCAAGTATCCAGTTATCTATCTCATCTGAGAACTCATTCAAGTCTACGTCCATATCCTCGTCTTCGTTATTCTCACGATATACATCTATGTTGTATCCTACTAGTCTACCTGCTAGTTTTATATTGTGTCCACCTTTACCTATAGCTAAAGATACCTGGTCTGGGGGCAAAAATACGTCTGCTTTCATTTCGATATCATTCAAAGTTATGCTAGATACTTTAGCAGGACTTAAACTTCTCTGAATAAGCAATTGTATGTTAGAGGTGTAGTTAATAACGTCAATGTTTTCATTTTTTAACTCTCTCACTATACCGTGTATTCTACTTCCTTTCATACCCACGCAAGCACCTACAGGATCTACTCTATCATCATAGCTTTCTACTGCTACTTTGGCTCTTTCTCCTGGCTCTCTTACTATTTTTTTAATAGTAATAAGGCCATCTAGTATCTCCGGAACTTCAAGCTCAAATAACCTTTCTAAGAATTCTGGAGCGGTTCTAGATAAGATTACCTTTGGATTAGAATTATACATCTCTACGCGTAACACAACGGCACGTACAGAATCTCCTTTTTTGAAGAAATCTCGCTGAATCATTTCACGCTTTGGAAGTATAAGCTCATTTCCTTCATCATCTAGAATCATTATTTCGTTTTTCCAGATTTGATATACTTCGCCCGTTACTATCTCACTTACTCTATCCTTGTATTTTTTGTAGAATTCGTCTTTCTCTAGCTCTAGCACTTTAGATAGAAGTGTCTGTCTAGCAGTAAGAATGGTTCTTCTGCCAAATGTAGCCATATCTATTTCTTCAATTGCCTCTTCACCTATTTCGTAATCCTCTTCTAGCTTCTTAGCAGTATCTATAGATATCTCTTGGTTCTCATCCTCTACTTCTCCGTTGTCGACTATCTCTCTATTTCGGTATATCTCTAAGTCTCCGTTATCTGTATTTACAATTACATCAAAGTTATCATCAGAACCATATTTTCTTCTTATCATGGTTCTAAACACATCCTCTAGCACACGCATCATCGTGGCTCTATCTATGTTCTTAAATTCTTTGAATTCAGAGAAACTTTCTACTAGTTGTAAGCTCATTTCTTTTTCTTTTTAAAGGATACTTTTACTGTACATTTATTAATATCGTCAAACGCTAGGGTTTGAGTCTCTTTTTTATTTTTAGATAGCGGAACACTTAGGTCAAAAGTGGTGTCATTTACACTCTGTAACTCACCTTCTATCTCACTATTGTCATTTTTTATAATGGCTAAATCTCTTCCAATATGCTGCACATATTGTCTTTTGTCTATCAGTGGTTGGTCTATTCCAGGAGAAGATATTTCATACCGGATAGGGGTTTCGTCTAAATATTCTTCATCCAATATTCGTGAAATCTTACGACTCAATTTGGTGCAAATTTGCACGCTAACTCCCTCACTACCATCTATAAAGTACTTCAAGTCAGTTTCTGCCATATTGGTATCTACTCCTACCAAAAAACAGTCGGTACCCACCAACTCTTTTTCTATGATTTTCGATATTAAATGCTTTACGCTCAAAATTTATTGTAAGAAAAAAGGGGTCTTGACCCCTTTTAAATTCTTGTATATATAGTGCAAATTTAACTCATTTGTTAATATCTCAAAGTCTATTGGGGTTGACATTAAAATCTAATTGATAAATTTGAATTATCATTGATCAAAATATGAATATAAAATACTCAAAATTTACGCTTTTTGCACTTGTAATTGGAGCGGTTCTTTTTATGTCTAATAGAGGCGGAAGTCCAGGGGGCAGAACAGGGTCCAGTACAGATGGGAGTACGTGCGGAACCGGATCAGGTTGTCACAATAAGAGCAACACGCAGGTGATACCTCAGGATATGATATCATCTGACATACCAGCGACAGGCTATGCTGCAGGGGCTACGTACACTCTTATTGTCAATCCCAAGAAAATGGGTACGTCAGTATGGGGTTTTGAAATGATGGTAGAAAATGCTGCTGGAACTGGTGTTGGCTCATTTGCAAATGGTACAGATGTGAATACTAAGGATAATGGCTTGAGAGCAACACATAAAGCTTCAAGTTCTGCAAAAGCAAATGAACAAACATGGACTATGCAATGGACTGCTCCTGCTAGTGGTACTGGTGATATACGTTTCTATGCGGCGTCTTTGGCAGCAAATGGAAACGGCACTACAAATGGTGACGATGTAATTATAGATACGTTGTTCGTTTCAGAAAATGCTACATCGTCTGTTGCAGATCTTACTCACGTTGCTGTAGAATTATATCCAAATCCAGCCACAAACCGTATCAATATTGTAGGATATGAAAATTTGAACGCCTCTCTTTCGGTATTTAATAAATTAGGAGTAGAAGTGTTGTGCTTACCTTTTGCAAATCAAATAGACATCTCTAACTTGCCAAAAGGGTCGTATCACTTGAAGATTATAAACGGGGATATGGCCGTAACAAAGAACTTCTTGGTGCAGTAAGCAACTTTTTACCGCAGCGAAGCATCTTCATATTGGTTGACCAATAGTGACCTTAAATCAATTTTTAAAAATTGATTATTTAGGATTTTGAACTCATAATCTAACCATTTTAATTTTTTAATGAGTGAAAATGCCTAAAATCTGTATTTTCGCCGTTTAAGCAAAACATAATATTTCTATCTGGAAAATGAATAATTTTAAAAGAGTAAATACCATCTTAGGCTGGGTAAGTTTCGTAATAGCCTTAGTAGTTTATACACTTACACTAGAGCCTTCTGTAAGTTTATGGGATTGTGGTGAGTTTATATCTGCATCATACAGGCTACAAGTCGTACATCCTCCTGGGGCTCCTTTGTTTTTGATGTTGGGAAGAATCTTTACAATATTCGCTACTCCTGGGACCAACGAGGTAGCCATAGCTGTAAACATGCTAAGTGCTGTATCTAGTGCTGCAGCTGTAATGTTTACCTACTGGATTACGGCACATTTTGCTAAAAAGATTTTAAAAGAAGATATCAATGCAACCCAAATCGGGCTTAGCAATGCTATAGCTATTATAGGTTCTGGATTAGTGGCTGCACTATCGGTTACCTTTATGGATACATTTTGGTTTAGTGCTGTTGAGGCAGAAGTATATGCAGGGTCTTCTTGTTTTACTGCTCTAGCATTTTGGGCTATTCTTAAATGGGAGCGAGTAAAAGATGAGCCGACTTCAGACAGGTGGATCGTTTTTATAGCTTATGTGATAGGTTTAGGCATAGGACTTCACTTGCTGAATATACTTGTAGTACCAGCGGTAATTTTCTACTACTTCGTAAATAAATACGGATCTACAACGTCTAATGTACTGAAAGCAGCAGCTGTAGGACTTGGCTCTATTGCTCTTTTGCAATGGATTATTATACCTAAAACTCCAGCCGTAGCAGCGTTTTTTGATAAAATATTTGTAAACTCATTTGGTTTACCTTTTAACTCGGGAGTGCTTTTCTTCCTACTTCTTATTGCTCTAGGAATATTCTTTGGTTTGAAATACACTGCCAAACTAAATAAGCCCATCTTAAATTTGGTGCTACTTTGCTATGCATTCATCATGCTTGGGTTCTCGTCTTACGCAATGGTTGTGATAAGATCTATAGCAGAACCTGCTGTAAACATGAATGCACCTAAGGACGCTGAAAGTCTACTTAGCTACATTAATCGTGAGCAGTATGGCTCTAGACCCTTAGTGAAAGGACCTTACTGGAATGCAAGACTTACAGAAGTAGAGGAAGGTGACGCGACATACAGAAGAGGAGAAAAGGGGTATGAAAAGACAGGAACGAAGCAAACGCCTATCTATGATGATAAATACTCTACTCTGTTCCCACGTATGGGAGATATGAGTGAAAAGTCTCAATACTATCCTATCTGGAGTGGCATGGACGATATGTATATGAGTATACAGTCACTGGAGCAGCAAGTGCGATCTAACCCCAATGATAAAGATCTTCGTCAGAAACTGGAAGAGGCTAAAATGAGAAAGCCTACCATGGGCAATAACATGAAGTTTCTTTGGAACTACCAGATACAATGGATGTACGTGAGATATTTCATGTGGAACTTTGTAGGTAGACAAGATGATGTACAAAACGTTACAGGAAATGGATTGAACGGGAATTGGATATCAGGTATTAATCCGATAGACGAAGCTAGATTGGGGATATCTCAAGATCTTCCAAATCAGTTGTCTAATCACAAAGCACGTAACACGTACTATTTCTTACCGTTAATTTTTGGTATAATGGGTATGATAGTAATGAGTAAACGGAGTAAGATGGATTTCTATACGGTACTCATTATGTTTATCTTTACTGGCCTTTTGGTGGTAGTGTATCTTAACCAACCTCCTTTAGAACCTAGAGAACGTGATTATACATTTGCCGGCTCCTTCCAGACTTTTTGTATTTGGATAGGCTTAGGTGTTTTATTTATTTACGATTTTATAGGTCAAAAGATTAAAATGAAGAATACAGGTTTGGCCCTAGGAGCAACGGTAGTTAGTTTCCTAGCAGCACCAGTCCTTATGGGCTTTCAAAACTGGGATGACCATGATAGATCAGATAGATACTTAGGAATATCATTTGCAAAAAATTACCTAAACAGTTGTGAGAAAAATGCCATACTCTTTACCAATGGAGATAATGACACGTACCCACTTTGGTATGCTCAAAACGTAGAAGGTATAAGAACTGACGTTAGGGTAATAAATTATAATTTATTACCAACGGAGTGGTACAACAGTGCACTCAGAAACAAAGTGTTTGACTCTGAGGTATTACCATTTACTATACCAGCGGAGAAGATGGTGGAGGGAAAACGCGATTATGTTAGATTTTATGACTCAAAAACATTCAATCAGCAGCAGTTTTATCCGTTAGACCAAGTGTTGCAATACATAACCACTGATGACAAAAGAATGATGCAGATGACTAATGCTAATGAGTTGATAAATGTGTTTCCAGTCCAAAATTTCAGTTTAGATATAGACAAGGATGCCGTTATCAAAACGGGTTTTGTGCCTGCTAAAGACCATAACAAGATAGTGGACAAAATGTATTGGAATATAGGACGTACGGGCCTAAGCAAAGGAGATTTGATAGCATTAGATATAATAGCTACCAACGCTAAAGAAGGTTGGAAAAGACCGATATACTGGACTACCACTGCTGGCTCTTCTGTGTTCTTAAACTTAGATAAGTATCTTAGAAATAATGGATTGACCTATCAGCTATTGCCCGTAGAAGCCAATACTCGTATGCGTGGTATGGATGACATGGACATGTTATACGATAAGTTTATGAATGTGTACGTATGGGGTAACATGGAAAAAGGTGAGATGTTCTTAGATGAGAAAGCTCAGCTTGTTCCTCAAAATCTTCGTAATATGTTTGTGCAAATGGCAACTCACTATGCTGGCAATAACATGCTAGACTCAGCTGTTAATTTACTCGACAGGTGCTATGAAGTGATACCAGAGAGCATATTACCTATAAACCTACGATTAAAAGCAGCATCAGCAGATATATACTACAAAGCAGGACAGACCGACAAGGCGGATAAGATGCTACAAGAGATAGGTGATGACGCATTTGAACTAGTAAGGTACTATAGCAATAGTAACGGTGAAGACTGGAAAGGTGCAGGAAGTGAAAAACGTGAGAATCTTACGATCCTAAGAGATATAGGACCATTGGCAAATCAACATAATCGAGCGGAGCTTAGTAAGAAATATACCGATTTGTATAATCAGGTCAACACAGCTTACTAACGTATGAGTAAAGATGGGGTCGTTATAGGCTATCATGCCGTAGAAGAGCTGCTAGGAAGTGGCGAAACCGTAGGTAAAGTATATGTGAATAGTCAGGCAGATAAGCACAAGATAGGTGCTCTTAGAAACTTGGCTAGACTTAGCGATACGCCTTTTCAAATGGTTCCTATAGAAAAACTCAACAGAATAAGTAGAGCAAATCATCAAGGGGTAATTGCCATTAAAAGTCCAATAGACTTTGTTCCTTTAGAAGAAACCATAACACGTATGTATGAGGAGGGAAAAGCTCCTAAGATAGTAGTATGTGATGGCATACAGGATATTAGAAATATTGGAGCTATCTCCAGATCTTGCTTAGCCTTCGGAGTAGACCTTATGATAGTAGGTGTAAAAGCAAATGCTGAGATAGGAGAGGGTGCTATTAAATCTTCAGCAGGTGCATTACTTACACTACCTGTAGCTCGCGTAAGTAGCCTTTCTGACACGATAAACTATCTTAAAAGCTGGGGCCTAAAACAAATAGCTACGACAGAGAAAGCAGAAAAGGCACTTTCGGCAGATACCTTTAGCGAATTGGATGCTTGGGTACTATGGATGGGAAATGAAGATAAGGGGATTTCTAAAGAGCGATTGTCATTAATGGACGAAACTGTTCGCATAAATATGCCAGGGAAAATTGATTCGCTGAATGTCTCTGTAGCTACGGGCATAGTGCTTCACCAGCTAACCTGCAAGTAGCCAAGCCCTTGCGGCTGTTTTTACTGAAAATTTGCTTATTTGCAATTAAAAATTATTTTCGCACTGAATATAAAAGTATATTTTTTGATGCCTTTTATGTATAATATAATATAATTTTTTAACAATATGTATTGGACTTTAGAACTAGCGTCATACTTAGATGATGCACCTTGGCCGGCCACAAAAGATGAGCTAATTGACTTTGCAATTAGAACAGGGTCACCTTTAGAAGTAGTAGAAAACCTACAAGAGCTAGAAGACGATGGCGAGCCATTTGAAACAATAGAAGAGATTTGGTCTGAGTATCCGTCGACAGACGACTACTTTTTTAACCAAGACGAACTATAACAGATTCCTCTGTACGAATTAAAAAAAGCCTCACTAGTTTACTAGTGGGGCTTTTATTGTGTATGTTTTATCCACGACTGTAAGTTGATTTGACTTAAGCCACGGATTTAAGGATTTTAGTACGTGATAGTTTGTGCCCAACTGCAAAGCATATTCCGCAATATTGTTTATGGAGCTATCCAAAAATACATCTGTAGTAGAAGTAGAGCCGTAATAGTCTTCATTTTTCAGATGAATGCCATAGGAAGTTTGATTCTCGAAAATAGTCTTCAAGGCCAATATACGAAGAACATACCGAGAGGACTCTGTATTTAAATGCAAATCAAAGTAGTCGCGGACTAGCTGTTTGGCAAGATCTCTCTCCACACCAGCGGGTCCTCTATTGTATGCAGCAGCAGCTAGTGTCCAGCTACCAAATCTAGTATGTGCTTCTTTTAGGTATTGGCACGCAGCTAGAGTACTTTTTTCTAGGTGTAACCTTTCGTCCACCTCTTCATTTACTTCTAAGCCGTAGCTTTTTGCTGTGCTAGGCATAAACTGCCAAACGCCTTTGGCTCCTGCCGATGAAGTGACATTTAGTAAACCGCTTTCCGCTACAGCTAAGTACTTAAAATCATTTGGCACATTGTTTTCGGCCAATATGGGTTCAATAATTTCAAATACTCGCTTACTTCTTTTGATCATAAGCAGTGAGTTGCTTTGCCAATATGAGTTGACTAGCAATTCTCTATCTAGTCTTTCTCTTACTTCAAACTTGTCCAAGGCTACTTTTTCGCCCGCAAAGCTTATATAGTTTGGTATAGGTACAGCTACGACCTTGTTTCCTTGGGCAATAACTTCTTCCTGCTCAGCATTTTCATCTTTCTTAGAAGAGCTAATTATAAAAGTAAGAATAAGTAGTGAGAAAATGGCAATTAGATAATTTCTTTTCATTTGATGTTCTTTTTTTAAAATAATACTCCTATTTCTAAGCTCAGGTTTCTAATGATTCCACCTTTGCCAGTACGAGGATAGTAAGAATCAAAATTAATCCCATTATTCACATTTTTCAATCCGAGTTTGCCACCCACTTGAAAACTTGCCACAGGGCCGTGTATAGTGAAATAAGTTACAAATCCTGCATCAAAAGGATCTAGATCAAGATTGTTTAGTTCGGCCTTTTTCTTTTCACCTATATAAAGCGAAGACAGACCAAGGTAAGATAAGTAAGGGCCAAAGGAAATAGATTTTTTCCCTTCTTGAAAGTCGTATTGAGGTAGTGCTGCAATATCTACATAGAATAGTGCAATTTGAGAGTAGCCTGTGTCGCCATTAGCAAAGTTGGAACCACGAAAACTGCCTAGTGCCTCTGTATGTAAGGACCATTTTTTTTTAAAATCGGGTGTTTCAAAGTAAACACCAGCGGTGTAACCAAATTTAGGCCTAGCGTTTTCAAATTCTGTACCTAATAAGGAAGAGATATTGATACTAGTCTTAATACCTAGCTTGTAGGTACTGCGGTCTGCTTCTTGGGCGTTTAACTGCCCAAAAATCAAAAAACATACTAGTATTAAAGCTGATCTCATTATTCTATTTTCTTACCCTGTAGAGCCTTAGCGATGTTTATGTCCATTGCTATTTCTGCAAATTGTCTGCTGTAGTTATTTAAGCTGTCCATAGCACTAACGATTCGGTCCTTGTCTTTAGCGTCTATGGAAAGAACTATTTGGTCTTTTAGGTAATTTATTTTTTCAATATTTTCTGCTGTGAAGATGTTCTCATTATCTCTGATGAATTTATCTGTAGCATAGACTAACTGATCTGCTTCAGTCTTGGCTTCGGCCAAAGAACGCTTGTCCATATCTTCTTGGGCATTGTCTATGCTTTCTTTTAGCATAGTTTTAATTTCTAGATCTGTTAAGCCATACTGCGATTTCATATCTACTACCTGCTTAGTGCCACTCCTTTTTTCCTCTGCACTTACCTGTAGTATTCCGTCTGCATTTAGCATAAAGGTCATCTCTATCTTGGGCAGTCCTGCGGGCATAGCGGGTATGTTTTGTAAGATGAATTCTCCCAGTTTTCGATTATCAGCGGAGAGCTCTCGTTCCCCTTGGTACACACTCACTCGGAGGTTTATCTGACCATCTACAGATGTAGTATACTCTTTTTTTAAGGTAGTAGGTACCTTAGAGTTTCGTGGTATCAATACGTCCATTAGGCCGCCTACAGTTTCTATACCTAGAGAAAGAGGCGTAACGTCTAGTAGTAGCATATCCGTTCTATTACCAGCTAGTATATCCGCTTCTATAGCCGCTCCCAAGGCAACTACTTCGTCTGGGTTTAGCGTATCGTTCACCTCAGAGTGCATGAAATAGTTCTTTACCGCATCTTTTACAGCTTTAGTCTTGGTGCTTCCTCCTACGAGTACTACTTCGTCTATAGCACTTAGTTCTATTTCGGCGTCAGATATAGCACTATTGCAGCATTGCATTGTTCTGCCTATAAGTGGTTTAATGAGCTCATTAAGTTGCTCGATGGTGAGATTTAATGAAACTTCTTTTGTGCCTATCTGTAGTTTATGAGAATATTCTTGAAGATTTGTTAAGGTTTTTTTAGCTTTTTCTGCTGTGACTCTTAGTAGTTGCTTATCAGAAGTATTTAGGTTGCTCAGCCTGTATTCAGTGGTCCATAGATTTACAATAGCTCTGTCAATATCATCTCCTCCTAAAAAGGTGTCGCCATTTGTAGATAGTACTTCGAAAACTCCATTGTGAATCTCGAGTATAGAGATATCAAAGGTCCCCCCACCTAGGTCAAAAACGGCCACGGTGCGAGATTTTGTTGGGTCTAGACCAATACCATAAGCCAAACTTGCTGCAGTAGGCTCATTGATAATACGCAGCACATCTAGTCCAGCTAATTTACCTGCGTCTCTTGTTGCTTGTCTCTGAGAGTCGTTAAAGTAAGCTGGAACTGTTATCACAACCTTTGATACTGCTTCTTGCAATTGAGTTTCTGCTATCGACTTTAGCTCCTTGAGGATAAGAGCAGACAACTCTATTGGAGAGTAATATTTGGAGCCTATTTTTACTTTTACCAGTTTCTCTTCATCGTCTATTATTTCGTAGTTTAGCTGCTGCTTAGCATCCTGTATATCGGTGTAGCTTTTGCCAAGCAGTCTTTTTATGGAGTAAATAGTATTCTCTGGTTCGGTTACTAGCTTAGCTATGGCTTCTGAACCTATTATAGGTCCATTTTCCCCAAAGTATATAGCACTGGGCACTATGCTCTCCTTTTCTTTGGTAATGCAATATGGAGCCTTGTTTTCTCTGTTAATAGTGGCGATAAGGCTGTTGGTAGTTCCTAGGTCTATTCCTATCACTGCGGTACTTTTAGTGACTGTACCTGATGTTAAATTAATGGAAATTTTGGCCATGCTGCAAAGGTATCTATTAAATATTGAGTGAATTAAGAAATGGAAACATAAATTTGTCGGGTATCAAAATCTATTAATTCTTGTTTTACGTATACGAATGAATAATATAGTACTCTTTGATGGCGTGTGCAATCTCTGCAACAGATCTGTAGATTTTATTATTCGCAATGAAAAAACAGATGAATTGCAATTTGCTTCACTTCAATCTGATGTAGGAAAGAGTATTACGAGTAAGTCTGGATTTGATGAGATTCCAGATAGTGTAATGCTGTATGTGGATGGTAAGCTGCTAGTTCGTTCAGACGCTGTAATAGCGATAAGCACGTACTTGAAACGGCCGTATGCGTATGGAAAGGTTTTTAAGTATGTTCCTAAGGGTTTGAGAGATTCCGTTTACAGACTAATCGCTAAAAACAGATACCAGTGGTTTGGGAAGAAGGAAACGTGTAGAGTTCCGTCTGCGGAAGAACGAGAAAGGTTTTTAGGATAGCTTATTTGCCAGTTGACCGCAAGCAGCGTCTATATCCTTACCCCTACTTCTACGTACATTCACTATAACCTTGTTCTTTTCTAAATAATCTGCAAAGCTTTGAATTTTTTCTGCTGAACTAGAAATAAATTCCGCGAGGTCTATAGGGTTGTATTCTATCAGATTCACCTTGCATTTTATTCTACGACAAAAAGCGACAAGTTCTTCAGCTTCAAATGGATTATCGTTTATATCATTGATAACACAGTATTCTAGGGTGACGCGTGTGCCTGTTTTGTCATAGAAATAGTTAAGGGCTTCTATCAGGTCTTCTAGCGAATTACTTTCTGTTATTGGCATTATCTTGCTTCTTTGCTCATTATTAGCAGAGTGAAGCGATAGTGCTAGGTTAAAACGAGCTCCGTCATCGCCTAGTTTTGTTATCATTTTAGCAATGCCGGCAGTAGACAGTGTAATACGCTGCGGGGACATTCCTAAGCCGTCTGGGGCTGTTATCCTCTCTATGCCACTCATTACGTTAGCATAGTTCAGTAGTGGCTCTCCCATGCCCATTAGTACGATGTTACTTAGGTTGATACCATATTCTTTTAGCGACTCCTCTCTTAGAATAGCTACTTGATCGTACATCTCATCTGCACGTAGGTTTCGTTCTCTTTTGAGAAAACCAGTAGCACAGAAAGTGCAGCTTAAGCTGCAGCCTACCTGAGAAGATATGCAAGCTGTAACTCTTTCTTTGGTGGGTATCAATACTCCCTCTACTAAAAAGCCATCGTCTAGTCTAAATGCGTATTTAATAGTGCCATCACTACTTCGCTGAGTGTTGGCAATGGTCATCACTGGAAAAGAAAATGCTGTGGCTAGTTTAGCTCTGAAATCTAGAGACAAGTTAGTCATTTGCTCAAATGAGCGTGCACTTTTAAGCCAAAGCCATTCCCAAAGCTGGTCTGCTCTGAACTTTTTTTCGCCCATGTCTTCACATAGCTGTACTAGTTCTTCTTTGGTATACGACCGAATGTTTTTCAATGGAGCAAAGGTAATGTGTATTTTATAACCTGAGTTCGACTATTCTTTTGAGATGCAGATTTTCATAAAACTTTGTAGGCGAGAGGTTTTAGTGCAGATATAGCGAGCTATATCAAGATAAAACAACGATGATGCCGAGGTTTTATGAAAAAAACAGCTGTTTAAAGATGTTCTGAATCCAAAATAATAATCGAACTCAGGTTTATAGTAAAATAGAATGCATAAAAAAGCCTCTTACCAATATTGGTAAGAGGCTTTTTGTTTTTATAAATTGAATTACTCTACTAAAGTAGCAGTAGATAAGTTTACAAAGTTGTACTTAGTACCTACTTTGTTATACATTACTGCAATTACTTTAATGTGGCTTTCGTCCCAATCAGAATCTATATCAATAGTAGCTTCTCCAGATACATCAGTACCTACAGCTAATCCCTCAATTTTAGATCCATAACCAGCTCCAGCTGTAATTTCTTTTCTTAATACATTTTTGTGTAAGGCATTATCACCTTCTGAGTGACCAGATTGGTATCCTTTTACTTTATCTTCTAGCACATATATAGCTAGGTAAGGTGCAGAAAGGTCAGACCAAGCAGTAGTTTTGTACTTCATGTTCATTACCCCAGCTACTATTTCATACTTCACAGTTGTGTTTGCTACAACCGTAGCTTCTGCGTGAGCGTTTACTCTATCATAAATTTCTAGTTCTTCTGCGGTTGTATTAACGCCGCTAGTACGTGGAATAGTTGTTACACTTCCGTTGGCACCAAAGTGAGGGTAACCTGTTGCACCCCAAGAGTTTTGTAGAGTTGTTGCAGCGTCGATTACAAACAATCCAGCAACAAAATTTTGACCATAAGCAGTCATATACTCTCCAGATCCGTCTACACCATCTTTAAGAGAAGAAGCCATTGTCCATCCCCATCCGCCACAAGGAGGACAGTTAGTGCCACTGAATTTTACGACAAAAGAGTTATTTGCTTTATTTACAATAGTAACGGCTAGTTTGTCCGCTGACCCACCCCCGCCTCCAGTTACAGGAGTAGTAGTGGCTGTATCTGAACAACCGAAAAGAAATGCTGAAGCTATGAAGCTAAGTACAAAGATTTTTTTCATTATTTTATTTTATTTTGAAATTCAAATATACAAGATATTTTTTCATTATTTTTAAATTTGTAAATAATGACATTACAAGTATTATCTTGATTAATATGTTATGCCAGCAATAGTCAGCTCTTTTTGGCTACTGGGCTCACATCTACCTATTATTTTTGCCTCTACATTAAAGTTTGCCGCTATGCCGATTAAGTCACTTGCTATAGCTTTATTACAATAGATCTCTAGCCTATGCCCCATATTAAAGACTTCGTACATCTCTTTCATAGAGGTGCCTGTAGTTTCTTGTATCGTTTTATAAAGAGGTGGAATCTCTAATAGGCTATCTTTAATAATATGTAATGGCTTATCTAAAAACTTCATAACCTTAGTCTGAGCTCCCCCTGTACAATGAATAATACCGTTTATGGCACCTTTCAGAGCAGTGTCTTGCATTATCTTATTAAGTATGGGTGCATACGTACGAGTAGGGGAGAGTAGTGCCTTTCCTATATCTACCGGTGTGCCTTCCAGATTATCTGTAAGCGAAAATTGACCACTGTAGATGTACTCTTCGTCTGTATTGATATCATAAGACTCAGGATACTTGGCGTGGTAAGAGTGATGTAGTAGGTCATGTCTGCCAGATGTCAAACCATTGGATCCCATTCCTGCATTATATGCATTTTCATAAGTTGCTTGTCCGTAGGAGGAGAAACCAACTATAACATTGTCGGATTGAATATCTACCTCTAGTATTTCACCACGCTTTGGTCTACAAACTACAGTACTATCTACTATTATGGTTTTCACCAAGTCACCTACGTCTGCGGTTTCCCCACCTGTAAACTTTATTTGAGTTCCAAAAGAAGCCATAGTGCCTATACATTCTTCGAAACCCTCTATTATCTCTTTGATAACTTCACCTGGAATAAGATGCTTGTTTCTACCTATAGTATTAGAAAGCAAGTAAGGTCCAGTGGCACCAGTACAGATAATGTCGTCTAGATTCATTACAAGTGCATCTTGAGCTATTCCTTTCCATACGCTTATATCTCCAGTTTCTTTCCAATACAAGTAAGCGAGGGAAGACTTGGTGCCCGCTCCGTCCGCGTGTACTATGTTACAATAGCTATCATCACCACCTATAAAATCCTCTACTACCTTGCAAAATGCATTAGGAAATATTCCTTTATCTACATTAGTAATAGCCTTATGTACATCTTCTTTTTGCGATGAGACACCGCGTTTTTCGTATCTACTCAATAGATTAAGTGCTTTTTATTCTTCGTCTTTAAGAAGCCAAATCTTATCATCCTTTATTTCGAAGTCCACATATATTTTGTCAAATATGCTATAACCTAGTATGGTGCTATTTGTTTCTGCCATTTTACATTTCACCTTGGTATATACTTTATCCTCTATTTTAAGTTCTGCTAGAGTAAATGAAGTGCCATATATTTTGGTTCCGTCTGTAAGTTTAATCTTTTCACCTGTATCTGTAAAATCTTCAGGTTTAAGAGATCCAGCTTTAATTAACTGCTCTACAAGAGATTGTGGCATTAGTGTTCTACGCTCTTCGCCGTCGTAATCAAACTTAATTTTCTTTTTGCCTATGAAACCATAAAGGCTGTAGGCATCTCCTCTTCCTTTTGTTAGCGTAACAAAATCGTATTTGGCTAATAATGCTTCTTCAGCTGTCTTTACTAACAGTAAACTATCATTTACATCCTTTGCTCGCAAGAAACTATCTATATCTCCTTTCGTTTTAGTAAGGAACGCTCTCTGCTGCGTAAGCAGGTATGGACTGTAGACAGATCCTTTTCCATTTAGTGCTTCATCATTACGTTGTCCATATTCTACACCTATAGATAGCACATCAAAGTTGCAGTTAACGACTTTTACAGTGGTTCGTCTGTTCTTTTGGTGGTCCTCTTCGCTACAGTCTGATTCTACTGGAGTTTCACAAGGACAGTCAGTTACTAATTGACTTTCACCATACCCTCTAGCCTCTAATCTGAATGGGTTTATTCCTCCTTTTTCTACTAAGTACTGTACTGTAGAGTTTGCTCTCTTCTGAGATAGGTCTCTGTTAAACTCATAAGACGCACGACAGTCTGTGTGAGAACCGAGCTCTATAGCCATACGTGGGTATTTTTTAAGTGTTTTTATTAAGTCATCTAAAATAGGGATTGCATCACTACGTATGTCCCATTTAGCTAAGTCAAAATAGATAGGCAACACGAATACGTCGTTACACGTATTTTTCATACAAAAATCTTTAACATGTTGACAGTCCAAAGAATTGTCTACGCCCATAGTACTTATATACTGCGGTTTAGCATCGTAGTAATATGCATTACGTTTAGATACTTCAATAGTGTATTCTCTATTGATACCTATTTCCGTTTCATAGTATCCCTTGTTATCTGTTCTAAGTCTTATTTTAGAAGAGTCTACATTATTGCTAATAAGTACTAATGCATCATTAATGGCTGTTCCACTATCACAGTCGGTAATCTGTCCTTTTAGCTTACACTCTATTGGCTCCATAGTGAAATGAAAGATATCATCTTGGCTTTTATCCCTATTTGAGCTAAAATATCCACTTTCTTTGGTGGCATCAATTATTATCCCAAAGTCATCTCCAGAGGAGTTAACAGGGCTTTTCATGTTATTTGGAACGTTCCATTCTGTAGGTCCTTCTCCTGTTTTAGTAGTTTCGAAAATATCTAGACCACCAATACCTGGGTGTCCGTCAGAAGCAAAATAAAGACTTCCGTCCTCGTGTGCATATGGAAACATTTCGTTATCCTCCGTATTTATACTTGGCCCTAGGTTTATTGGCTCACTCCAGGTTCTGCCTCGTCTTACGAACGTCACCATCCATATGTCTTTGGTTTTTTCTAATATGGAAGTATCACTCTCTCCATACCCTCCAGGTCTATCAGATGCGAAGTACATAGTCTTGTCACCATCTGCTAGTGCAGGGTGTCCATAGTTCCAATGTACATCTTCTGGGTTTGCACAAAAACTTAGTGGGTCAAGACTCATCTCCCAACCTTTACCAGACTTTCTAGCTTCGTATATTTTACATTTTGGTTCTTTACCTGATGTGCCGTTACATTGGGTCACGTACATCTTAGTCATACGTTGATTGAAACACACCGTTCCATCATTGTATTTGGTGTTTAAACCTTCAACAATATCAGCCGTACTCCATTTTTCTTTTCCTTTTGAGCTACTCAACTTTACTTCCCATACATCACTATGGCTTCTCAAGGTTCTGTCATACGCCCCCCCGTCATAACCATCTTCTCTGTCAGAGGTAAACATTATAGTCTTATTATTTCTGTCAGCCCACATTGGCGAGAAATCATCTGCTTTTTTATCGTTGGCAGGCTTAAAAGATTCAACCCTATATCTCGATTTTTCCTCTTTCCATACTAGGGCTTTTTCACAACCTACAATCATAGGTCCAATTCGCTCATCACCGGGCACCGCTTTTTGATACTTTTTGAAAGCTTCAATAGCCTTTTCGTAATCGCCTAGTTGCTTGTGCATCTGAGCAATTCTATAAATGACTACAGGGTCTTGGGCACCATACTGCAAAGCTTTGTCATATAATTTCAAAGCTGGCTTTGGCATGTGGTTAAACCTATAGCTTTCTGCACCTCTAAAGGCCGCATTCTGTCTATCAGCTTTGGGAAGTTCAGGGTCGCTAGCTAGTTGATCGTACATATCTGCAGAAATAGCGTACTGCTTTTTTTGCATTGCCTCTGCTGCTTTTTTCATGCTTACGCTACCGCAGCTAGTTAAAACAAGAATAAAACTACAGAGTAATCCTAACTTAATAGAGTGGTTTATTTTCAGATTCATCGTTTGATAAGAACGTCAAAAATCCAAAATTCTGCTGCCAAAAGCAAATTAATAATTCAAGGGCATAAAAAAGCTCCTGAATTAAATGTTAAAATAACTCAGAAGCCTATTGTTTTGTAAGGTTTATTGAGGCTACTACTTCAAGAAAAGTAATTCTCTATATTTTGGAAGTTGCCATATCTTGTCATCTACTAGCTGCTCTAACTTATCTACGTGATACCTAATGTCGTCAAACGTCTCTTTTACATTATAATGATATGACCTTGCCATTTTAACGGAGTCTTTCTCATTGTTTGCTTTTTTACGAGCTTCTACCATTTTATCTGTTTTGTACTTAGCAGCGTCTATATGCTCAGATATTTGCATAATAAGGTCCCTTTGAGCCTCACCTACCTTCAGTTTAGAGTCTTGAAGTGCTTTTATATTCTGGGCCAAAGAAGTTAGATACTCAATAGCAGGAGGAAGAATGTATGTATAGACCAAGTCTCCTAATACTCGCCCTTCTATCTGTATTTTTTTAATGTATTCTTCTAGCATTATCTCATATCGAGCATGTAATTCTTCTTTAGTAAAAATTCCATTTTTTACAAACGTATCAATGGCTTGTTTGCCAATATATGCACCTAAAGCCTCCGCTGTATTTTTGATATTATTAAGACCTCTTTTCTTAGCTTCTTTAGCCCATTCGTCACTGTAGTTATTTCCTTCAAAAAGGACATTTTGAGCACTTCGTAAGACGGCTTTTAGCTCTTTTACTATAGCGGCTTTTTGATCTACTCCTTGAGCTATCTCTTTATCTACTGCAGTTTTAAAGAGGATAAGCTGGTTAGCCACGGCACTATTTAGTGCAGTCATAGGCTGAGCGGAGTTGGTAGAGGACCCTACTGCTCTTAGTTCAAACTTATTGCCCGTAAATGCGAATGGAGAGGTTCTGTTTCTATCCGTATTGTCTCTAAGTATTTCGGGTATTTTATCTATATTGATTGACTTTTTATCATGCTTATCACTTGCTCTTCCGTCTTCTAAAAAGGCATTTAGCACATCTGTTAGTTTAGACCCTATAAATGCCGATATGATAGCTGGAGGAGCTTCGTTGGCTCCCAGTCTGTGATCATTAGAAGCAGAGGCAATACTCGCTCTTATAATATCTGCGTTATCATAAAGGGCTTTTATTGTATTGATGAAGATAGTAAGAAAAAGCAGGTTTGAGTTGGGATCGTTTCCTGGAGAAAGAAGGTTTACACCGGTGTTAGTGAGAAGTGACCAATTATTGTGCTTTCCACTTCCATTTATCCCTGCGAATGGTTTCTCGTGGAGTAGTACTTTAAAATTATGTTTACAAGCCACCTGGTCCATAATGTCCATAAGTAGCTGATTGTGATCTACGGCAAGGTTCACGTCTTCAAACATAGGAGCACATTCGTACTGCCCAGGAGCTACTTCATTATGTCTTGTTTTCAAAGGAATACCGAGTTTAGCCGCTTCTATCTCTAACTCAAACATATAATTGAACACTCGATCTGGAATAGCACCAAAGTAGTGATCATCCATCTGCTGGCCTTTAGCCGGAGCGTGACCTACTAAGGTTCTGCCACACATTACTAAGTCTGGTCGTGCGTTGAACATAGCCTCATCTACTAAGAAGTATTCCTGCTCTATTCCAAGTGAGGCTGAGCAAGAGGTTACTTTTTTGAGAAAGTACCTACAGATATCTGTAGCAGCTTTGTCTATTAAGTTGATAGACTTTAGCAAGGGAGCTTTGTAATCTAGAGCCTCTCCGTTATAGGATACAAATACGGTGGGTATACATAATGTTTTGCCTGTAGTATTCTCATGAATGAAGGCGGGTGATGATGGATCCCAAGCGGTATATCCTCTTGCTTCGAAAGTATTTCGAAGGCCACCATTTGGCAAACTTGAGGCGTCTGGTTCTTGCTGTACCAATGCGTTAGCTGAGAATTTCTCTACTGCTTTTCCTCCACTGGGTTCCCAAAAAGAATCATGTTTTTCTGCTGTAGAGCCTGTAAGCGGCTGAAACCAGTGCGTATAGTGCGAAGCTCCTTTGCTGAGGGCCCACTGTTTCATACCGGAAGCTACATGCTCTGCCATTTTTCGGTTGATAGTTTTGCCTTCTTTTATAGACTTACTAACAGATTCGTATGCTTCTTTACTCAGAAAATCACGCATTGCGAGATCATCAAATACGTTAGCATTGTAAAGCTTAGTAAAGGAAACGTCTCCTTTATAAGAAAACTTGTTTTTTCTAGATGTTGCAGTTTTTATGGCCTCGCGTCTCATATCTTAGGTATTAAATTGATGCAAAAATATTTTTTTATAGCTTTTTAGCCTAAAATGATTGCTTATTGTGAATAATTTCACAAAACGAGACTATAGACCTCCTATTTTGAGCTTTTCTGCATTTTCTGCCATTTTGAGAGCATCTATAACTTCTAAAATGTCGCCATTCATTACTCCGTTCAGATTATAGAGCGTTAGATTAATACGGTGATCTGTTACTCTACCTTGTGGGTAGTTGTAGGTTCTTATTTTTGCAGAGCGGTCACCTGTACTTACCATCGTTTTTCGTTTTGCTGCTATATCGCCATTTCGCTTCACTAGCTCTATGTCATACAATTTAGCTCTAATCATGTCCATAGCGATTACTCTATTGGCCAGCTGAGAGCGAGCCTGAGAACATACTACTACTATACCACTTGGTTTGTGCGTAAGCTGTACTTTGGTTTCTACCTTATTTACGTTTTGACCACCCGCACCACCAGATCGTGATGTCTGCATGTCTATGTCTGCAGGGTTTATGACTAAGTCTATTTCTTCTACCTCTGGTAGCACTGCTACTGTAGCAGCAGACGTATGCACTCTGCCTTGGGTTTCTGTTTCTGGAACACGCTGTACACGGTGTACTCCTGCTTCAAATTTTAGTGTTCCGAAGATTTCATTGCCTTCTACCTTTACTATTATCTCCTTATATCCGCCAGCTGTACCTTCCGTGCTGTCCATGATTTCATGCTTCCACCCTTGGTTATCAAAGAATTTGCTGTACATCCTATATAAATCTCCAGCAAATATGCTTGCCTCGTCACCACCTGCTCCAGCACGAATTTCTACCATGGCATTTTTATCATCTTCAGGATCCTTAGGTATGAGTAGCATTTTTATTTCCTCTTCCAGAGGGCCTCGTTTCTCGTTAAGTGATTCGAACTCCTCCTTGGCCATCTCCTTCATCTCAGGGTCGTCACTATCTAGCATATCTTTGGCCTCAGCTAGGTTTGTTATTAGATTTCTGTACTCAAAATAGCATTCTACAATTTGTTTCAGATCGCTGTACTCCTTGTTTAACTTGGTAAAACGCTTCATGTCCGAAGCTACCTCAGGGCTACTAAGTAAAAGTTCTACTTCTTTAAAACGTGCGTGTATTCCCTCTAATGTTTCAAGCATGATTATAAGTGTGCAAAGGTATTTATTCTACCTATTGTATTGAATAGACTCCTAGCTTTCCACTGATTTCAAGATTACTTGATTTTTTGAATAATAGTAGATGGCCTTATTATACAGTGAAAATGATGTGTAGTTAGGCAGTGAAAGTTCAGTTTTTATTAAATCTCTAATGAGGGTATTATACAAATGCAGTTTGCCGCCAATTGATAAATACATTCGACCGTTTACTCCTATAGCAGCTTTATTGTTAGGAGTATAATGCGTGGTACTATAGGTGGCGTACATATCAAAAACATGCACTCCAACGAGTGAGTCTGCTAAATATACCTCATTGTTATACTCCCAAAGGGTATAAATATTTAACTTGGTACTCAGAATGCTGTTTAAATAAGCTGATTCTGATATTACTTCACCTGCTTTATTTATTTTCAACAGTTTATACTGAGATAAGTCCACTACCCAGATGTTGTTATCATAAGATCTAGCTACACAAGAAACGTTGCTTAAAAAGTAATCGTTTAACCTCAACTCTCCTCTTACATTGAGCATATTATCATAGAATACTATGATGTTTTGATCTTTGTGAAAGACATAAATTTCAAAAGGATTGGTGCAATCTATTGAGGTGATTTCACCATAAGACTTGATATTTACATTTGTAACGGGCTTACCTTTAGTATCATATTTATATAATGTAAAGTTATTGTCTGCCACGAAAATATTGCCCTTAGTATCAATGCTCATACCAACAATTGTATTGATGTTTTGCAATAAAATAGTATCTTGAGCAGATGCCCGAACTACCAGTATGCAACTAATCGTTATAAGTATGTAGCGTAACATTATTGTCTTCTAATATAGCATATGTATTTTTAGATATCCAATCTCCTAGGTTTATTAAACGTGCTTTATCTCTTATTGGTACGTCCATAGGTTTATGTCTGTGCCCAAAGATATAGTAATCTATATCATTTTTGGCTGAGTGGTCCATGGCAAACTGGTATTGATACTCCATTTCTAGCGGGATATCAAGCTCATCTTTGGCACTGTTCTTTTTTCTGCTGCTTGTACTAAGATAGTTTGCAAGGCCTATTCCAAAGTTAGGATGCAGCCTTTGAAATAGCCAGATGGCCCAGCGGCTTCTAAATATTTTTCGTATTAATTTATAACTTGCTTCTCCTTTCCAAAGTGCATCTCCGTGGTGGAGGTAAAGGTTTGTTTCATTAAGAGTTATGGATAATTCTTCGTCTACTACTTCCAGCCCTATTTCATTCTGTAAATAGTCAAAAGTCCACATATCATGGTTCCCCTTAAAGAAATAGATTTTTATACCTGCATCTGTCATAGAGGCGAGCTTACCTAGCAGACGTGTGTAGTACTTTGGAACCACGGTGGTATACTCATACCAAAAATCAAACACATCGCCCATTAGGAAAAGGGTTTCGCAGTCAGACTCTATCTCACCAAGCCATCTTACGATTTTTTTTTCACGAGTAAGAGACTCCTCGTAGGTAGGAACTCCCAAGTGAAAATCTGATGCGAAGTATGCTTTGCCCATTAATGTAGCACGAAGTTAACGTAAAATTGAAGGGATATTAATTTGTGTTCGTTAAGAGTTCGGTAATTGAATCATCTAACACTTGCAACTCTTAAATTCAAGTCGTAAATGCAACCCCTAGATTAAGAGGTATAGGGTGTAATAAAAATAGCGGATTAGGGTCTAGCCCCTAATCCGCTTCGGAAAATGTTACTACCTTTACTTCTCTTCAAAAAGTTGCAAAAATGAGTAAACACATAACCGATACACAAAGGTATACGATTCAAGTAATGAAGGAGCAAGGTCATAGCAATATAGCCATCTCCAAAATTAGTGGCATAGACAAAACAAACATAGGCCGAGAGGT
>Ga0209491_10001579_pt1 | contig 43672 bp, 38 predicted proteins | sample BON02_FD_187213 | JGI IMG/M metagenome (GOLD analysis project Ga0209491, IMG submission 187213) | Freshwater microbial communities from Lake Bonney liftoff mats and glacier meltwater in Antarctica - BON-02 (SPAdes) (version 2) | ecosystem: Environmental > Aquatic > Freshwater > Ice > Glacier...
TAGAACTGTTCTTTGAATTCGCTGCTGTATTTTTCCTTCCTTGCGACCAGCGATAGCTCTTTCATTTCGCCAGCAATCGCAAGGACATCGTTTCGCCTGACCCGCACCGCGCCGCAGTGGCTGCAAACGTCAGCGTTACCCCAAAGGTGGCCACACCTCGGGCATTTGGCTGCATCCTTTTCTTGATCGGTAGGCTCTTTGCGTGGCTTCTTGTCCTGTTCGGCTTTCAGGGAGTTCACGCCGTTGGCATAGAAGTCGTCCCAAGATTTTTGAAACCGCAGCCAGTTGCCGGAGTTGTCCTGCACTACACAATAGTTCTTGCCATCGTGTGGCCTGGCGCCGCGGCCGATCATCTGCACGTGTTCACTGAAACTCTTTTTCAGCGGCCTGGCAAGAATGACGTGCTCGACGTCGGTCTGGTCGAAACCTCGGCTCAGGATCGAAACGCTGATGACCACCTTGATGTCGCTGTCAGGCTTGGCAAAATCTGCCAGCACTTCGGCCCGGTACTCGTCTTCGTCATTGGCGCTGATCTGGACCGCGTTGACGCCGGCCTCGTTGAACTTCTGCGCAAGGTCGGCGCCGTGGGCAATGCCGCAACTGAAACAGATCGTCTTGCGATACCCGCCAAAAACCTCCTGAGAAATCCGGACGTAATCAGCAACGACATCGCCGACGATCTGCTGCCCGCGCTTTTCCAGTTCGTCCTTCTGCCACTCGCCGGCAATGACCTTGACGCCGCGCGTGTCAATCTCGTGCGCCACGAAGACGCGGAACGGGACCAGGAAGTTTTGCGTCACAAGCTCCTGCATGGAGACGACGCTTGTCACCCGGCTAAAGTAGGCCCCCAACTGTGGGTGAAATGGTGTCGCCGTGGCGCCGATCACGCGCATGGTCGGGAACACCTTCATCATGTTCTTGATCGACTTGCGCATGCAGGCGTGGATTTCATCGATGAAGCAGATATCGAACGCCGGCCAGGACTCCATCTTTTCCAACGTCTGAGCGGTAGCAACTTGCACCAGCGCCTGAGGCTTGAATAGCCAGTGCTTTGCCATCATCACGCCGTGGTCAATGCCTTCTGTGAAAAGGTGCTTGGAGAATTGTTCGACCAAGATGCGCCGCTCGCAAATGAACAGGATGCGCTTTTTTTTTGCGATTGCGCTCTTAATCATGTCCAGCATGACGATCGACTTGCCAGAGCCCGTAGGCGCGGCCAACACCTGGCGGCCATGTTTCTCGCGGAAACCCTGGCGCAGGTCTTCTATTGATGCGACTTGATAGGGGCGGTCTGCGGTTGCCATGGTCAAACCGCCTGGAGCTGCTTCAGCTTCGCCTGCTGGCTGATGCATTGGCGCTTGACGTGCGCCAGTTCGTTCATGAGCGAGTCGCGCGAGAAAGTTACGGCCTTGAGTGTTGCCCGTAGCATCTTGATTTCGGCCTGTAGCTCTGCGATGTAGGTGGCCGCTTGCTGCTTGTCTTCCTGAGACACATCACCCTTGAGCGCCACCACAAGCGATGCCTGTAGTTCACTGATCTGGTCGTTCTTTGCGTCCAGTTCGGTGTACTCAGGCTCGGGCGGTTGCACGAGGGCGAGGGTCGGGGCTTCTGGCGTTGGTGTTGTCGGTTTCGCCTGAGTTTTCCCAATGTTTGAAACGTCTTGCTGGTACGTCTTCCCGGCGCGTTGGACTGTGCGAGTTTCTGGTTCTATCTTGCCATTTGGCAAGATAGACGCTTCCCTATCATGGGAATTCCCAAGATCGCTAGCCCGATGCGCCGCTACTGTCTTGTGATCCACGCCGCACAACTTTGCAATGGCGTTGTCACTCCAGACGCTCCATTCCAAGTCGGCCAGCATTGTATGAACGGCTTTGCGACGGTCAGACACATTGGAACGAATGCCATGTCGGTCATTTGCACCAAGGGAAAACAGCACCGCATCGCGCTTTGTTCCTGTTTTGACCTGGGCCTGAATTGACGCTCTGCCAATTTGGTTATGAGCATGGAAGCGATGAAATCCATCGGCGAGCCAATGATCCGTTCCATCGTGAAAGACAATGACCGGGGGGAATTCGGCGCCGGCCTTGATTGCGTCGGCATATTCAGTGACCGCGTCAGTGTTGATTACAACGCGGGACTGAGTGCCGCCATCAATCCGAATAAGTTTGATGTTGAGCGTTTTCATTGCTGCGCCCCTTGAAGCGCCAGGCGGTCAAGGTCGCCTTGGGTGACGAAATAGCAGGGCTCGCGCGCAGCGATGCGCGCTTTGGTGGCGGTGTACATCTGGTTTTTCGCCTGGTGTGCCGCTTCGATGTCGCCGCGGGCCATCACCGCCTCAAGAGCGCGGCCAGCCTGGCGGGCAACGGACGCGAGGCGCCGGTCGTCCAGGTCCGCCGGGGCGTTCATATCGCCACTCCCATCGCTAATTTGATTGCGGAGACGCTCCAGGCTAGGCGGCCATTGAGCACCAGCGGTCGCAGGCCATCAGTAGGAAAATCGCCGTGACAATGCCATCCCCTTAAGGTCTGTGGACGGCGGTTCAGGTAATAGGCGGCGCTTGCGGTGTCAACGTGTGTACGGGTGACTTCTTCAAGCGGCAGGTAGGTCGCGCCTACTTTGAGACCCTGTTTTTCCAAGTGCGCCAGCGTTGCAGCGCTTGGGAGTCCGGTTGCGGTTGCGGTTTCCATGTTGAACCATCTTTCTGCCTTGCGGCGTAGTTGTGATGGTTCGTCATTATTTCGAGATATTTGAAAATTGCACCAGTCGCGGCGGTGAGCGGCGGTGCGCGGCGTTCAGCGGCGTTTGCCGGGTTTCCCTCGCTTTTTCGGGTGTAGCCGTTTGTTGAGTGCATCGCGCTTAAAAATGGCAGCGATTCCCTTGTTCAGATATTGCAATCCATCGTCAGTTGCACCGATAAGCGGGGCGGTTTTATTTTCAGCAAGCACCTGCAATTGCGCCCACACTTCAGCGGTATCCGTTGGATTGCGGCATTTGCTCTGTGCAAGTTCGATAACGGGCGTCAGGTTGTAGCGGCGCGGTGCCTTGGTCGAGTGGGTCACAGTGCCAGACGCGGCCGGTTTACTCGCTGACACATCCACCACGGTCGCATCAGGCGGGGCTACAGTGGCTTCAATCACGGCCACGGATGCCACGGTAGCGGCTGACGCATCAGTCACGGCAACAACGCCCCCTGTCGCTAGCGCGGGTGTCTCCACGGGAAGGGGTGTCAACCGGTGCAAAATTGCGTCGGTCATCGTCGTTGACGACTTCGTTTGCTGTGGCTCGAAACCCTCCAGCACCATAGCAGTTTCGTTTTCAGAAATGAACGGATTGAAATTCAACGTAAGGTCGAATGCGCTTTCCTCTTCGGTAGTCGACCTCGTGCTGTACTCTTCGTATGAACCGTCGTTGTACTCTTCGAATGAGTCGTGGGGGTCGTAACATTTCTCGTAGCACATCACGTATTCATCTTTCCAGACAAAAACCCCGGCAGGCAAAAGGAGTAGCGATTTATCGCGCCATCTCTGGTGGCCATCTTCAGGGCTCAATTCGGTCGCATCGATTTGGTCATCGAGTACCTTCAGCTTTTGGCATAAATTCCGCCAACAATCGTTGTCGACTGGTGTTACCGCGCCATCTTGTCGGTGATGGGCGCTCAGTTCATAGAAGCCTTCGTGATCCTCATCGTCTTTGTGCGCAAGCGCAGCGACAATTTCGTTGGGTACCATAACTCGCCAATTTGTCAGCCATGGAATAGCCCGAACAGGGATAGCCTCTCGGCCCCCAATCAAAACAACGACATTCACATCGCGCCCCTTCAAGGTGTTCACTTCAATTCAGGATGCCCCAACAGGCAGGTGAAGGAAGCATGATTTTCATCCGGACTTCGAGGTCGGACTAGCTGGGACAAAACGAATCAGGCTGCAAGCGCCTCAATGACAGCGTTCGGGTTGTGTGCGATGACGTTTAGCAGTACCAGTGCCGAGCCATGTGGCGCACCGCCTTCTGCGTGTTCAATGGCCTCCAGCAGGCCGCGTTTGATGCTGTTGAATGTAGTGCTCATGTTGTAACCGGTTTCAAGCAGCTACGGCGTGGCCCACAGCAATGCGGCTGCGCCGCAGGGACGGCACACTGTGCGATACCTTCGGCTTGGATACCTTGACGGTGGGCGACATTCCAGCAGCAGCGGCCATGTCGATCAAGGTGTCGAGTGAAAACAAATTGATCTTGCCGCGCATCAGGTCAGACACACGCGGTTGCGTTACGCCAAACAGGGCGGCGGCATCGCTTTGGGTCATGCCGCTACTTTGAATAACGGTGCTCAGTTCCATCATCAGCGCCGAACGTGCCTTCATGCTCGCGGCCTCTTGTGGCGTGTCTTCGATAGCATCCCACACGCTGGCGAATTTTTGTTTATCGGTCATTGCTCATCTCCTTGATTAGCTCCGCCAATCGTTGGCGGGCTAGGTCTATGTCACGCTTGCTGGTCTTCGGGGTCTTCTTCTGGAAACAGTGCAGCACATACACGGCATTTTCAAACTTGGCGACGTACACCACCCGAAAAGCCCCGGCTTCGTCTCGAATTCGCAGCTCGACCACGCCCGCACCAATCGTCTTCATGGGCTTGAAGTCATCCGGCTGCAAACCGTTCTGCACCTTGTCCAACTGGTAACCCGCATCGCGCTTGATACTCTGGGGAAAGTCGCGCAGGTCAACCAGTGCCGTGCCCCTAAACTCTATCAGTTTCATTGTTGAAGTATATATAACTTTGTATGTTTATGCTGGCTTTTTGACAAGTTCGGGGAAACTGTTATCTAGCTACTGCGCGCAGGCCACCAGCGCCAGCCTTGGTATCAAACACAATTCCGGCCTGCTCCAGAATCCACGCCTCTATCTTTTCGTGATGCAGACGCAGCAAGTCGAGCGGTCGGCGAATGTAGTTCTGCTCGCGCACACCCTGGGGCGCATGGCCTTGAATTTGTGCACTGATACCGCCGGGAATGTCCAGCCACTCGCACAGTGAAGCAAACGAACGACGCAACCCGTGCAAGGTCAGCACCAGCCCGGCAGCGGTGCAGGCGCGGCGGTGGGCGTTACTGGGGTCTACCAATCGGCCTGATGCGCTGCGGGTTGCTACAGCACCCACTGGTGCGGCCTGTCCTTTGGCCTCGTGATAACGGGTACGGCGCAGCGCAGTCTTGCCATCCTGCTCCAGTATCAACACGCTTGAGAAAACCCATTCATTGCGGCGGGGCAACCCTTCAATCAGGCTTTTCACATACGGCGTCAGGGGCACGGCGCGGCGGCCTTCTATCTTGTCTTTCAAATCCATGCCACGCCATTGAAAATTGACATCCTCCCATTTCAGCGCGGCCAATTCCTCGCGCCTTGCACCAGTCAATAGCAGGCATTGCAGGTAAGCGCTGATAACGGGGTTTTGAATCTGGCGCACATGGGTGAACCAAACTGGTAGTTGCTCGCGTTGCAGCACATCCTTGCGCACAGTAGGACGGCCCAACACTTCTTTTGACTTCTTGGTTTTGGCAGGGTTTGCCGCGATGAAATTGCGGTATTCCTTTTGCTCCAAGCACCACGAAAAGAAGGTTTTTAGGCAGCTATGGGCACGCCTTGCAACGCTCTTGCGCGTCTTGGCTTGAGTAGCGGCCCATTCTTCAATCACCTCCGTGGTGACGCTGACAAGGGGTAAGCCCATCAGTGGGTGAATGGGGCGGGCAATGGTCATGGTGTTGGGCTTACCTCGCTTAGGCTTTACGCCCCCAGCATCACCTAGCGTCAACTGGTCTTGATACTGCCACTCTCCCCAGTAAGGCTTACGGGCTGCAACATAAGCCCCCCACGCCTCACCTACGGTCAAGGTAGCTTGTCTGTCAGATTCCAGCGCGGCGGCGGTCTTGGCTTGTTTATCGGCCTGTAGCTGGCGCTCAATCTCTCGGGGGTCTGTGCCTTGCTCGGTCAACCCACGCAGGGCATGGGCTTGGGCTCTGGCTTCACCAATCGACACAGCAGGCCACTCTCCCAATGCACGAGTAATCAGCTTGCCCTTCAATCGGGTTTCAAATTGCCAGTGCTTGCCGCCGGCTTTCGTGACACGCAGGCGCAAACTCTTTTTATCCGAATCCTTGACCAACACGAACGGCACACCATCAGGGCAGGCGGCGCGCTCTAGCAGCCCCTGGGTGAGGTCGTGAGCGGCCTTGTAGTTAATGCCTGCGGTTTTGCTTGGCCGTGCCATGTTGAACCCCTTTTCAGATTTACAGACTTTTTACAGACTGTTTACAGACTGGAATAACCTATTTTGTCGAATTTCAATCAATACTCAAGCTGTTCACTTGTCCAGTGGTATAGCTGTAAGTTGTTGATTTATATAGATTATATAGGTGTTAATCAACACATGGAAATACTGGTACAATCGCATTCATAATGCTGATGTCGGTGGTTCAAGTCCACCTATCACCACCAGATTTCTTGCGATTTTTCAGCCTCTGGACAACACCATGAACCGCTGTAACACAAGCTGCCCTTGGCTGGCTGCGCTGATTATTTTTGCGGCCTACGCCAACCTTCACGCTCTGCCCGCATCGGCGCAGGCTAGTTTCGAAGAAGAAGCCAAGCCCAACATCCGTCATTTTCCTAAAACTGCTTTTCGCGGCCAGTTGCAGGTAACAGCTACGCCTGACGCTTTAATGAACGGCAAGGCTGACCGCCTGTCACCGGGTTCAACCATTCGAGACATCAACAACATGCTGGTACTGCCGGGCGCGGTAACGGGCACCAAGCTGGTGGTCAACTACACGCGCGAAAACACCGGGATGGTGCACCAGGTGTGGATTTTGAACACCGAAGAAATCAAGCAAAAGCTGCCCAGCCAACGTCATAGCACACCATGAGCAAAAAAGTATTTATCAAAACCTTCGGCTGCCAGATGAACGAGTACGACTCCGACAAAATGTCCGATGTGCTGCACGCTGCGCAGGGTTACGAGCTGACGCAAAACGTTGACGAAGCCGACCTGATTTTGTTCAACACCTGCTCGGTGCGCGAGAAGGCACAGGAAAAAGTTTTCAGTGACCTGGGCCGCATCAGGCACTTGAAAGAAAAAGGTGTGCTGATCGGCGTGGGCGGCTGCGTTGCCAGCCAGGAAGGTGCGGCCATCATCGACAGAGCGCCCTATGTTGACATAGTGTTTGGCCCGCAAACCCTGCATCGCCTGCCGCAGTTGCTGGAAAACCGCGCACGCCTGGGCAAGCCACAAGTTGACATCAGCTTTCCCGAAATCGAAAAGTTTGACCACCTGCCGCCAGCACGCGTCGATGGTGTCAGCGCTTTTGTCAGCATCATGGAAGGCTGCTCCAAATACTGCAGCTACTGCGTGGTGCCCTACACGCGCGGCGAAGAAGTGAACCGCCCGTTTGAAGACGTGCTGGTTGAAGTCGCCGGTCTGGCTGACCAAGGCGTGAAAGAGGTCACGTTGCTGGGCCAAAATGTGAATGCCTACAGAGGTGCGATGGGATCAACATCAGAGATAGCCGACTTCGCCACGCTGCTTGAATATGTCAGCGACATCCCCGGCATCGAGCGCATCCGCTACGTCACCAGCCACCCGAACGAATTCACCCAGCGCCTAATCGACGCCTACGCCACATTGCCCAAGCTTGTGAACCACCTGCATCTTCCGGTGCAGCACGGCTCGGACCGCATCTTGATGGCGATGAAACGCGGCTACACGGCGATGGAATACAAAAGCACCATCCGAAAACTGCGCGCGATTCGCCCTGATCTGGCCCTGAGCAGCGACTTTATCGTTGGCTTCCCCGGTGAAACCGAAGACGATTTTGAAAAGATGATGAAGCTGATTAACGACGTCGGTTACGACACCTCATTCAGCTTTATCTACAGCCCGCGCCCCGGTACACCGGCCGCCAACTTGGCGGACGACACACCACACGCGGTCAAGCTCAAACGCCTGCAACGCTTGCAAGCGGCAATTGACGACAGCGTCAAAGTCATCAGCGCCAGCCGCCTGGGCACCGTACAGCGGGTGCTGGTGGAAGGCGCAGCACGCAAGACCGCCAATGCACTGTTTGGCCGTACCGAATGCAACCGCGCGGTGGTATTTGAAGGCCCTGACAGGCTGATTGGCCAGATGGTGGACATCCAGATAACGGATGCGCCGCAGCGCTCACTCAAGGGCGTTGTGGTGACGCGGGATTTGGAAGTCGCTTGAAAAACCGCTTTTACAGCCCGAAAAATACCCCGTTATTGGACTGCAGCCGCTCATTTTCTTCATCATGCTGCATCTGCTCAAACTCATATTTCAGCGCTGCCGATGACGTGGCAGGGAGCCAAGTGGAACGGGCTCAGGGACGCAAATACGACCAGCCTTCGCTTTGCTTCTTCATGAGCTCGGTCGCGCCGGCGGGCACGTAGCTCATGGCAGGCAGCAGATCGCTCTTCGTCAATTTCTGGGCACGCATGGTGTTTTCGCAGACCACCACGTTCACGTTGGCCTTGATCGCGTCGGCAACCTTTACGCCGCTCGGTGAGTCAAGCTTGACCATGCCGATACCTGGGCCATAAACGACGATTTCAACATCCACGTTGGCGGCACCCACATCGTTCTGCAGGTTTTTGGCGTTGTTGAGCGCCAAATTCCACGTGGCCGGGTCCTTGTCGCTGACCTGGATCACCATTTTGTAGCGTTTTTGGCCTGCCATACCTACTGCTTGAGCCGCTGTTTGCGCGCCAGCAGCTGTTAAAAGTGCGGCACTTGCGGCGAGTACGCCAGCCTGAATGTAGAGTCTGCGATTCATTTGAGGATGTCTCCGATATAAAGGTACTTCATTTCAACTGACCTTCCATGCCGTGTCTAGATCTAGCTGTCGTCGGCGCTTGGGCACAACCCCGCGCGCGCGGTTGTGCACGACATAACGCGCCAGTTCGAACAGATACGACGCTGCCCCTGGATGGATTTAAAGCGGCCCTGGAAATCGTAAAGCACCAAGTTTAGGCGGATGGCGTCTGCCCGATTTCGAAATTGGCCAGCTTCTCCAGCGCCCGCACCATGGCCGAGTGGTCCCAGGCCTTGCCGCCATGGGCGACACACGAATTGAACAGTTCCTGCGCCGTGGCGGTGTTGGGCAGCGAGACACCCAGGGCGCGCGCGCTGCTGAGGGCCAGGTTCAGGTCCTTCTGGTGCAGCTCGATACGAAAACCCGGATCAAACGTGCGCTTGATCATACGCTCGCCATGCACCTCCAGAATTTTGCTGGAGGCAAAGCCGCCCATCAGCGCCTGGCGCACCCGCGCCGGGTCCGCGCCCGCGCGGGCGGCGAACAGCAGGGCTTCGGCCACCGCCTCGATGTTCAGCGCCACGATGATTTGGTTGGCGACCTTGGCGGTCTGGCCGTCGCCATTGCCGCCGACCAGGGTGATGTTTTTGCCCAGCAACTCGAACAGGGGTTTGATGCGCGCAAACACCGCCTCGTCGCCGCCGACCATGATGGACAGGGTGGCATTCTTTGCGCCTAGTTCGCCGCCGGACACTGGCGCGTCCAGGTAGTCACAGCCGAGTGCGTTGATTTTCTGGGCGAAGGTCTTAGTGGCAATCGGCGAGATCGAGCTCATGTCAACCACGGTCTTGCCAAGGCGGGTATCGCCCTGCCCGGCCGACGCTTTCAAGCCGGCCGCAATGCCGCTCTCGCCAAACAGCACGGCTTCCACGTCCGGAGTGTCGGGCACCATAATGAAGATGATGTCGGCCCGCTCCGCCACGCCACGCGCGCTGGTGCACTGGGTGACGTTGCTGTGCGCAATGGCGGCGGGCATCTTGCCGCGCGTAAAAACAAAGAGCTGGTGACCGGCGTTGATCAAGTGGCTGGCCATCGGCGTACCCATGATGCCGAGGCCAACAAAGCCGATCTTAAGGGGTGAGGAGGTCATGTAGTTCTCTTGGGTTGGGACGGGGAGAGGATCAAAATGGGGGCTCGTCAAGCGGGTTTTGGCGTGAGGCTTTTGAGCCGGCCCAGATCGGCTTCGGTGCTGGTAACGGGTTTGTACTCGCAGCCAATCCAGCCACTGTAACCGATGCGATCAAGGTGCGCGAACAAGAACGGGTTTGCGCTCCAACAACCTGTCGGCCCTGCTGGCCGTTGCACGCGCGGGCATGGGCATTGCCGCGCTGCCCTGCCTGGTACGTGGCCCATGAGTCGGTGCGCAACGCCAGCGTGCTGCCGGTGCTGGCGAACTGGGCGCTGCCGACCCAGGAAATTCATGCGGTTTATTCCTCCCCCCGGCTAGTCACGACCAAGGTGAGCAGCTTTGTCAGCTGGTTGCAGGAGCAGCTGGGCGAGCGCTGGTGGGCCGATCCCAAATCCTGATCAAAACTTCGGCATGCCCTTCATGCCGCCCATGCGTTTCATCATCTTCATCATGCCGCCGCCCTTCATCTTTTTCATCATGTCTTGCATCTGCTCAAACTCCTTGAGCATGCGGTTCACGTCCTGAACCTGCACACCTGAGCCTGCGGCGATGCGGCGCTTGCGGGTGGCCTTGATGAGTTCGGGCTTGCGGCGCTCCAGCGGGGTCATGCTCTGGATGATGCCTTCCTTGCGTTTGATGTCTTTTTCGGCTTTGTCCATATCGACCTGGCCCGCTTTGGCCGCCATTTGCGCAGGCAGTTTATCAAGCAGGCTTGACAAGCCACCCATGTTTTTCATCTGCTGTAGTTGGCTTAAAAAATCACTCAAATCAAAGCCACTGCCAGACTTCATTTTGGCAGCGAGTTTTTGTGCGGCGGCTACGTCAACGCCTGCGGTGACCTGCTCGACCAGCGCGACGATGTCGCCCATGCCCAGGATGCGGCCAGCGTGGCGTTCGGCATCAAACACTTCGAGGCCGTCGAGTTTTTCACTGGTACCTGAGAACTTGATGGGCGCGCCTGTAATTTGCCGTACGCTCAGTGCCGCGCCACCGCGCGAATCACCATCAGTTTTGGTCAAAATAATGCCGGTCAGCGGCAGCGCGTCTTTAAAAGCTTTGGCGGTATTGACTGCGTCCTGGCCCTGCATGGCATCGACCACAAACAGGGTTTCAACCGGGTTAAGTACGGCGTGCAGCTCTTTGATCTCGGCCATCAGGACTTCGTCAATCGCCAGACGGCCAGCGGTATCAACCAGCAGCACATCAAAGAAATGCCGTTTGGCATAGTCCAGCGCGGCGCGGGCAATGTCGGCCGGCTGCTGGTCGGGTGTGCTCGGAAACCACTCGGCCCCGGCTTGCGCAGTGACGGTTTTCAATTGCTCAATGGCGGCGGGCCGGTACACGTCACCAGAAACTGTCAGCACTTTTTTCTTGCGCTTTTCAATCAGGTATTTGGCTAATTTTGCTGTCGTGGTGGTTTTACCTGCGCCTTGCAAGCCCGCCATCAAGATCACGGCTGGTGGCTGGGCTGCCAGGTTGATGTCGGCAACGCCTTGGCCCATGGTAGCGGCCAGTTCTTTGCTGACGATACCCACCAGCGCCTGGCCGGGTGAGAGCGAACCCATCACCTCCTGGCCCAGTGCTTTTTCCTTGACGCGGGCAATAAAGTCGCGTACCACCGGCAGGGCCACGTCGGCCTCTAACAGAGCCATGCGCACCTCGCGCAACATGTCTTGCACATTGGCTTCAGTGATACGGGCCTGGCCGCGCATTTCTTTAACCAGGCGAGAGAGTTTGTCGGTAAGGGCTGAGGCCATTGGGTAAATTGAGTGAACGGAAGTAGGGAGCGACGAAAAGCCAGTTCAGCAGCGGGGCTGTAAGGGCTAAACTGTAGGCATGATTTTAGCTTTGACTGCATGGTGGGCTCTAGCAGCGGCTGCGGGGGCTGCTGTGAGCTACGCCGTGCTTGCGCTGGCTGCCAAACGTTTGAGCCCGCCCGCGCTGCGCGGCGTGCTGTTTGCCGCCTGGCTGTTGCACGCCATCTCCCTTGCCGAAGGCCTGCTTGGCGAGCCGCCACGCTTTGGTTTTGCCGCAACGCTGTCAATGACAGTCTGGCTGGTGTTGAGCGTTTATGCGATTGAAAGCCGACTGTTCCCACAATTACAGGCGCATTGGGCACTGGCAGGCATTGGCAGCGTTGCGGTCGTGCTGTTGGTTGTTTTTCCGGGCATGCTCTACCATAGGGTTGCTTCGCCCTGGTTGCCTTTGCACTGGGCGCTAGGCGTTGCTTCTTATGGCCTGTTTGCTGCGGCAGTCGTACACGGCTGGTTAATGACACGCTCGGAGCGCTCGATACGCCTAGCTGCGCAAAACGATGCCGGTGTACCGCTGCTGACGCTGGAACGCCTGACCTTTCGTTTTGTCGAAGCCGGCTTTGTATTGCTGTCGGCGACCTTGCTGGTTGGCTGGCTATTTGCGGAGCAGTTGTACGGGCCTGGCCTAGTCTGGCAATGGAGTCACAAAACCGTTTTTTCAGTGCTCTCATGGCTGACCTTTGCCGGCCTGCTGCTTGGCCGCGCGCGCCTTGGCTGGCGCGGGCCAACGGCGGTGCGGGTTTTGTATCTGGGCTCCGGGCTGCTGTTACTCAGCTATGCGGGTTCGCGCTTTGTGCTTGAAGTTGTTTTAAAGCACGTATGAAGTATTTACTGGTTCTGGTGATTGCGTTTGTAGTGATCTGGCTCTGGAAGAGCACTCGGCGCACGGACATCAGCGAAAAAGCCAATGCAGCAGCCAGCAAAAAATCAAAACAAAAAATGGTGCCGACCGAGATCGTGGCCTGTGATGTCTGCGGCGTGCATCTGCCGCGCGCAGAAGCACTTCCAGGGCCGGACGGCATTTATTGCTCCTCTGCCCATCGGCAGCAGGCAGGAGGCTAGTAGTCCGTTTCGCCAAAAAGATTGCATAATGAAATTGATGGATTTTTGCGCCAGACTAGGCGCACGGGCGCAGCCAGACCGGGAGTCTGGCAAGACTGGGCAACGACGTATGGCACAAAAAGACGCGATTTCATGTAAACATTTTGGCGAAACGGACTACTAAATGGCCCAGGCGCGGCTAGATCGGCCAGAGCAGCTAGAGGTTTCCAGCTCCTGGTTTGGCCAGCAGGCGGGCATCGCAGACGGAGCCGAAGAAGGTAGCCTTGGCCAGCGCTGAAGTCCCCGCCGCCGGCCCGCTCTGGCAGCAGGGCTGGTACCGCCATGCAAGGGCGCTGGCATCGCCCAACTTCGGGCAGCGCCCGGACAATGCGCAGACTGACCTGATCGTCATCCACTCCATCAGCCTGCCGCCTGGCGAGTTTGGCAATGGCCAGGTGCAGCGCCTGTTTACCAACCAGCTCGACTTTGAGGCGCACGCCTACTTTCAGAGCATCCGCGGCTTGCAGGTTTCATCGCACTTTTTTATTGCCCGCGGCGGCGAGCTTTGGCAATTTGTCAGTTGCGATGAGCGCGCCTGGCATGCCGGGCAATCCAGCTACCGCGGACGCGACAACTGCAACGATGACTCGATAGGCATTGAACTGGAAGGGCTGGAGGGTGATGCCTTCGAGCCAGCTCAGTACGAGACCCTGGGCGGACTGTGCGCGGCCATCATGGCGCAGTATCCCGTCACACATATTGCTGGTCATGAACACATTGCACCCGGCCGCAAGCTGGACCCTGGCCCGGGGTTTAAATGGCCCTTGCTACAACGCAGCCTGGGCGCGCCAGACAAGTACTTTCCGGAATGTACTTGAGCAGACGGCGTTGATGGCTAAACGCAGCATCCATGCGGTGTCAAGGCAGTATAAAAGCGTAACGGAAAAATTTTGTGAGAATTCTTCTCAAAACACTACCTGTAGTGCTTGAATAAGCTTCAGACACTAGGTATAGTGTGTGAACCACTGCCAAAAAACACCACCAGTTTTCAAGAAAAATTCAAGAACAATATCCAAAGGATGCACATGCAAACAGCTCAAAGCACCACCTTCGCCGCCACCAGCGCGCCAACATTTTCCCAGCACGCCACCGACAACGCCAGCCCATCCAACCCTTTCGGCAACTACCAGATCATCCGGCGCAATGGCGCCGTTGTTCCTTTTGAGCCGAACAAAATTGCGGTCGCCATGATGAAAGCCTTCCTCGCCGTGCATGGCACGCAGGGAGCCGCATCGGCCAGCGTTCGCGAAACGGTTGACGGCCTGACGCAGGCCGTCATGCGCGCCATGATGCGTTCACGGCCAGGCGGCGGCACCTTTCATATTGAAGACGTGCAAGACCAGGTCGAGCTGGGCCTGATGCGCGGTGGCCACCATGAAATCGCCCGCGCCTATGTGCTGTACCGCGAAAAACGCACGCAGGAGCGTGCCCACCAGTCACAGGCACAAGCACCCGTTGCCACGCTTATCCATGTCATGGATGGCGGCAAAAAAGTCGCGCTTGACTTGCGCAACCTGCAAGCCCTGATCGAAGCGTCCTGCGCCGACCTTGGCGCAGACATCAAACCTGCCCCCATCGTTGCCGAGACTATGCGCAACCTGTACGACGGCGTGCCAATCGACGAGGTCTACAAGGCCTCCATCTTGGCAGCCCGTACGCTGATTGAAAAAGACCCTGACTACACCTACGCTACAGCTCGCCTCCTGATGCACACCATACGCCGGGAAGTACTGGGCGAAGAAGTGACCCAGGAAGAAATGGTGACGCGCTACGCAGAGTACTTCCCGCAGTTCATCGCCAAGGGTGTGAAAAACGAGTTGTTAGATGAAAAGCTCCAGCAGTTTGATCTGGTCCGTCTAGGCTCGGCGCTCAAGCCAGAGCGGGATCTGAAGTTTGGCTACCTCGGCCTGCAAACATTGTTTGACCGCTACTTCCTGCATGTACGCAAGCAGCGCATCGAGTTGCCACAGGCTTTCTTCATGCGCGTGGCGATGGGCCTGTCGCTCAATGAAATAAATCGCGAAGAGCGGGCCATCGAATTTTACGAAGTGCTGTCGTCGTTCGACTTCATGTCGAGCACGCCAACCCTGTTCAATGCCGGTACGCTGCGCTCGCAGCTCTCATCTTGCTACCTCACCACAGTGGCTGATGACCTGGGTGGTATTTACGATGCGATTAAAGAAAACGCCCTACTGGCCAAATATTCAGGTGGCCTGGGCAACGACTGGACACCAGTGCGCGCACTCGGTGCTCATATCAAGGGCACCAACGGCGAGTCGCAGGGCGTGGTGCCTTTCCTGAAAGTCGCCAACGACACGGCAGTCGCCGTCAACCAGGGCGGCAAGCGCAAGGGCGCAGTCTGCGCCTATCTTGAAACCTGGCATCTGGACATCGAAGAGTTCCTCGATCTGCGCAAGAACACTGGCGACGACCGCCGCCGCACCCACGACATGAACACCGCCAACTGGATTCCCGACCTGTTCATGCGCCGCGTCATGGAAAAAGGCAGCTGGACGCTGTTCTCCCCCAATGACACGCCCGATCTGCACGACAAGTTCGGCAAGGACTTCGAAAAAATCTACACCGCCTACGAAGCCAAAGCCGAGCGCGGCGAGATCAAGCCGTCACGCAAGCTGCAGGCCACCGACATGTGGCGCAAGATGCTGTCGATGCTGTTTGAAACCGGCCATCCGTGGATCACCTTCAAGGATGCCTGCAACATCCGTTCACCGCAGCAGCACACCGGCGTAGTGCATTCGTCCAACCTCTGCACCGAGATCACGCTCAATACCAGTGCCACCGAAACCGCTGTCTGCAACCTCGGCTCCGTCAACCTGGTACGGCACCTGAAGGATGGGGCCGACGGCATCAAGGTACTTGACCACACCAAGCTGCAAAAAACCATCACCACCGCCATGCGTATGTTGGACAACGTGATCGACATCAATTACTACGCGGTCAAGAAAGCGCGCGACTCCAACATGCGGCATCGCCCGGTTGGCCTTGGCATCATGGGTTTCCAGGACTGCCTGTATGAATTGCGTGTGCCTTATGCATCGCAAGAAGCCGTCGAGTTTGCAGACCAGTCCATGGAAGCTGTCTGCTACCACGCTTACTGGGCTTCGACTGAACTGGCCAAAGAGCGCGGCAAGTATGCCAGCTACAAGGGTTCGCTCTGGGACAGGGGCATACTGCCACTCGACACGCTGGACCTGCTTTTGGAAGCGCGTGGCGGTTATGTTGAAGTCGACCGCTCGACAACACTGGACTGGGAAGCGCTGCGCAAAAAAATTGCCAAAGACGGCATGCGTAACTCCAACTGCGTCGCCATTGCGCCAACCGCCACCATCTCCAACATCATTGGCGTGGAGGCCTGCATTGAGCCCTGCTTTGGTAACCTCTCGGTCAAGTCCAACCTGTCTGGCGAGTTCACGGTGATCAACCGTTACCTGGTGCGCGACCTGAAACGCCTGGACCTGTGGGACGACGTGATGGTGGTTGACCTCAAACACTACGACGGTTCGTTGCGCCCCATTGACCGTGTACCGCAAAACATCAAATCACTTTACTTAACCGCGTTTGAAGTTGACACCCAATGGGTTATTGAAGCCGCAGCGCGCCGCCAGAAATGGATTGACCAGGCACAGTCGCTCAATATCTACATGGCTGGCGCGTCTGGCAAAAAACTTGACGAGACCTACAAGCTGGCCTGGCTGCGTGGACTGAAAACCACTTACTACCTGCGCACGCAGAGTGCAACGCACACCGAGAAATCAACCGTGATGACTGTAGGCAAGATGAACTCCGTCTCTTCAGGTGCTGCAACTGCGGCTGGCGGCATCAGCGCAACGGGCGCAGCGGCGGCTGCAGCGCAGGCACAGATGAATGCAACACCTGCAACCGACATCCAGTTTTGCGCCATCGATGATCCAGGTTGCGAAGCCTGCCAATAAAAATGCTGCCGATGAAGCTCTTTCACAATTACTTTCGTAATCGCTTGATGGCATGTTCGATGTCATCAAGCGATGTAATTGAGCAACACAATTTTGCTGCTATGTGAATGAACACTTTTCATTTTCCATCGCTGCTTTCATAATCCACAAGTATTGGAAACCTATATGTTGACCTGGGACGAAGAAGTCAAACCATCATCGCAAAAAACACTTACAAGCGGCCTGCTAGAGAGCCGCTCGATGGAGCTTCCGCCACTTATCTCTACCGCACCTGAAGCGCAAGTTCGCATGTTGAACGACGGGCCTTATACACCTCCTGTTACGCCTGCTGTCACTCCCGTCGTTCCTCTCGCTGCAAGTGCGCAGCCAACAGCCGATTCCGCAGTAGCCAAACGCGTCAAGGCTTCGGATAAACGCATCATCAACGGTCAGACCGACGTGAACCAGTTGGTGCCGTTCAAATACAAATGGGCCTGGGAAAAATACCTTGCCAGCTGCGCCAACCACTGGATGCCGCAGGAAGTCAACATGACCCGCGACATCGCACTCTGGAAAGACCCTAACGGCCTGACCGAAGACGAACGCCGCCTGGTCATACGCAACCTCGGATTTTTCGTCACGGCAGACTCACTGGCCGCCAACAACATCGTGCTCGGCACCTATCGCCACATCACTGCGCCCGAGTGCCGCCAATATTTGCTGCGCCAGGCTTTTGAAGAAGCCATTCACACCCACGCTTACCAGTACATCACTGAATCGCTGGGCCTGGATGAAGCTGAGATCTTCAATGCCTACAACGAAGTCCAGTCCATCAAGGACAAAGACCAGTTCCTGATTCCATTCATCGAAGCCATCTCTGATCCACTGTTCAAAACCGGCACGCCCGAAGCAGATCAAACGCTGCTCAAGTCGCTGATTGTTTTTGCCTGCCTGATGGAAGGCCTGTTCTTCTATGTCGGGTTCACTCAAATTCTTGCGTTGGGTCGCCAGAACAAGATGACCGGTGCAGCAGAGCAGTACCAGTACATTCTGCGCGACGAGTCGATGCACTGCAACTTCGGCATTGATCTTATTAATCAGCTCAAGCTTGAAAATCCGCACCTCTGGACAGCAGAGTTCAAGGCAGAGATCAAAGCGCTGTTCATGAAAGCTGTCGAGCTGGAATACCGCTACGCCGAAGACACCATGCCGCGTGGTGTGCTGGGCCTGAACGCTTCGATGTTCAAAGGTTACCTCCGCTATATCGCCAATCGCCGTGCCACACAGATTGGCCTAGAGACCTTGTTCCCGAACGAAGTAAATCCGTTCCCGTGGATGAGTGAAATGATTGACCTGAAGAAGGAGCGCAACTTCTTTGAAACCCGCGTCATTGAATACCAGTCGGGTGGTGCTCTGTCCTGGGACTAATTGACCGAATTAAGAATACACAAGAACAACATGATTTCAAGAATTTCAATGCTTGACGACTGCACCACAGAGTGCACCAAATAATGGTCGCTAGGCATTGTTACTGTGTTCGCGGCGCTGGGGCCGGTTTATCCGACTCCCAACGCCATGAATCGCTTTACGTACTCCAAACGTGAAGTGCTCATTGCAACGTGATCAAGGAGAAAACTATGGCAACTGCGAAAAAAACTGCGGCTAAAAAAGCTGCTCCAAAGAAAGCACCGGCAAAAAAAGTAGCGGCGAAGAAAGCCCCTGCGAAAAAAGCGCCGGCCAAGAAGGTAGCAGCTAAAAAGGCTCCGGCAAAAAAAGTAGCGGCGAAGAAAGCCTCTGCCAAAAAAGCGCCGGCCAAGAAGGTAGCAGCTAAAAAGGCTCCGGCCAAAAAAGCTGCCGCAAAAAAGGTAGCCAAGAAACCCGCTGCGAAGAAAGCTGCGAAAAAGCCTGCTGCCAAGAAAGCCGCTGCGAAGAAAGCTGCGAAAAAGCCTGCTGCCAAGAAAGCCGCGAAAGCACCCGCTGCACCGGCTGCCCCTGCGGCTCAGACTACTCTGAACCCGCAAGCTGCCTGGCCGTTTCCAACAGCCAGCAAGCCGTAAGCAGTAAGGACCTTCTGCTTGAAAAGCCCAACGTCTCCGGACGCTGGGCTTTTTTTATGCCTTCATCACAGCTTCAAGCGTGTAGTTCTGGCCGCCACGGTAGGCGATCTTGTGCGCACCCACGCGGTTGCCCAGTTCTGCGCAGCGAACCAGCGACCAGTCTTTTTCAAGACCGAACAACAGCGCACCACGAAACGCATCACCGCAGCCAGTTGGGTCTACCACTTCTTTGGCAACGACTGGAGCCACCAGCGTCTTCACGCCATCCACCCAGACTTCACAGCCTTGCGCCCCCAGTGTGACGATCAAGCCATTGACGCGTTGCGACAACTCGGCGCACGACAGGCCCGTACGATCACAGAGCATCTTGGCTTCGTAATCATTGACAGTAACCCAGGTAGCCAGGTCCACGAAGTGCACCAGCTCTTTGCCATCAAACATCGGCAGGCCCTGCCCCGGATCAAACACAAACGGAATGTCCGCGACCTTGAGCTGCTCTGCATGCTCCAGCATGGCATCGCGCCCGTCCGGCGAGATGATACCGAGTTTGATGTCGCTACGCGCTGCGATTCTGGTCACATGGGCCAGCATCATTGCGCCTGGATGAAAGGCCGTGATCTGGTTGTTGTCACGGTCCGTCATGATCATGGCTTGTGCTGTGTAATTGTCAGCAACCTCGCGTACAAACTCGCAACTGATACCCATGCCCGTCATCCGGGCGGCGTACTCTGCACCGTCGCTGCCCACGGTGGCCATTGGCAAAGGTGTGCCGCCTAGTTGCTTCAAGGCATAGGCGATGTTGCCGGCGCAACCGCCAAACTCACGCCGCAAGGCCGGCACCAGAAAAGACACATTCAGAATATGCAACTGATCGGGCAGGATTTGTTCGGAGAATCGCCCCTCAAAAGTCATGATGGTGTCAAAGGCGAGTGAGCCACAAATTACAACAGACATTTATTTTCTCTATAGGTGAATGAATGGAAAGATGAAAGGATCAGATCAAGGATAAAAAATCAGTACGCGATAGCCCGCCACTCGGAGCAGGCCTTGCGGTGTGGAAGCGACCGGGGTATCAACGCCCAGCACCTGCATGAGCACCGCACCTGCAAAATCAGAGCCCGCCCCCAACAGTGCGTTGCTGCTGCCGAACTGCGCAGGCGTCAGGACACGCCGCACCAGCGCCTGATCCTGGGTATCTGTGAGCGTGACTTCAAGCGAGGGCATTGCTACCGCAACAGCGCCGGAATTTTTAAGCATAAAGGTAAGGTGGTATGAATCAGCACTGACCTTGTTAAAAGACGAACTGTCGATGACCAGCGACTCCATCCTGCGCAGGGGCGCCACTTCACAATGAAGCTGTTCGCACAGTTTCTGTATCCACGGTTTGAAGGCTGGGTCGGCTGCGGCCAAGCTATCTCTTTGCTGAAGCAGAACCTGCAAAACCAGCAAGACCAGCAGCACGATACCAAGCAGGCCAAGCGCAACCCGCACACCTGGCTTACGCCAGAATGCCCGCCGCTTTGCATCGCGGACAAACGAGACATCCTTCGCCGCATCAGGTGCGTCCAGCGGGAATTCACTTAGAACGTCTCTAACGTCGTTATCGTCTCTATGGTCGCTGCGTACAGCTAAATCTGCCCGTGCGTTCAAGCCTTCCTCGTGTCCTGCCTGCGCCTGTGCAAGCTCTGCTCGCACCGCCTCGCTGTGCTCATCAACTTGCAAGCCATCTGGTTCGTGCGGTGCAGGCTGATGGGGCTGCTGCTCCGCTGCGGGTTCAGGCGAAAAAACGGGAGCTTGCGGCTGCATTGGTAAGGGGGCGGGAGTAGCGGTATTGCCAGGATCAGGAACGGAAGTTTCCTGTCTGGCCTGTAAATGCAGCGACGCATCAAAAACCTCGGCACAATGCCCGCATCGCACCCAGCCCTGAGCGACTTTGAGTTGATCGGTCACGACTTTGAACATCGTGCCGCATGCGGGGCAGCGCGTAATCAGGCTCATTTAGCGCTGTATTGTAGGTGGCGGATTATTGGGGTCAGACACCAATTTCGGAGTTTTTGGGGTCAGAGCCCAAAAACCCATTTTAAAATCTGGCGGTCATCAATATCCAGCCGTCTTCGCTGTCGGCCACTTGCAAAGCGCACCACGGCGCGTAAGCGGCTTTCATCTCGTCTGCCTGCCGCACCAAGATGCCCGCCAGCACCAGATTGCCACCCTTTTCGACATGCCCGCACAGCAGCGGCGCCAGCACTTTTAGCGGCGAGGCCAGAATATTGGCGAGCACTGTTTGATAGCTGCCTTGGGCTTTGTCTGGCAAGCCCGCATGGAGGCGCACATGGTTGGCATCGGCGTTGGCGCGCGTTGATTGAACAGCCGCTTCGTCGATGTCCACAGCGTCAATCTCTAGCGCACCAAACTTGGCTGTGCCAATAGCCAGAATGCCCGATCCGCAACCGTAGTCGAGCACCCGTCCGAAGACGGCAGCTTTCGAGATCCATCGCAGGCACATGCGTGTTGTCGGATGCGTACCGGTTCCAAACGCCAAGCCCGGGTCAAGCCGAATCAACTGTTTGGCCTCTGCAGGCGGCTCGTGCCAGGTCGGCACGATCCAGAACTCGGGCGTAATCTCGACTGGCGTGAACTGTGATTGCGTCAGCCGAACCCAGTCTTGTTCGGGCACGGCCTGAATGGCCAGCAACGCGCACTCAGCAAAAAAATCTTGCACTTGCAACAACTGGGATGCCTCGCGGGCCAACGCCTCAGTGGCAAACAGCGACACCATACGCGAGCGGTTCCACCCCGCCTTCGGTGGTGGCATGCCCGGCTCGCCAAACAGGGCCTGCTCGTGGGCGGTTTCTGCATCAGCGTCCTCAACCGAAACACTCAGCGCATCTAACACATCGAGTGCCTCGCTGACAGCTTCAACACTGTCGGCTGGCACCAACAGGACGAGTTCAAACACGATGGATAGACTCACACTGAATCGGTGTCAAAGTATTTCCAACCAAGCCGGGGCCGCGGAACTGGCTTTGCCAGGCCGCAGGCGCAGCGGACGACCGTGGGGGCCACATTAGCGAACACGCTTTGAAAGCCACTCTTCAAGGTAGTGGATGTTGGTGCCACCATCGATAAACTTAGCATCCACCATCAGCTCGCGGTGCAGCGCTATATTGGTGTTGATGCCTTCAACCACGGTTTCAGCCAGCGCGCCTCGCATCCGTGCCAGGGCCTGCTCACGCGTGTCGCCATGCACAATGATTTTGCCGATCATCGAGTCGTAATTCGGCGGCACAAAATAGTTGGCATAAATATGTGAGTCAACCCGCACGCCCGGCCCGCCCGGTGTGTGCCAGGTCGTGATGCGACCCGGCGAAGGTGTGAATTTATACGGATCTTCTGCGTTGATGCGGCACTCGATCGAATGCCCTTTGAGATGGATGTCGCGCTGCCTAAAAGGCAGCTTTTCACCAGCGGCCACCATGATCTGTGTACGTACAATGTCAATGCCCGTGATCCACTCTGTCACCGGGTGCTCGACCTGCACGCGGGTGTTCATTTCGATGAAGTAGAACTCACCGTTTTCATACAGAAACTCGAACGTACCCGCGCCGCGGTAACCGATTTTTTTAACCGCCGCCACGCAACGCTCGCCGATACGCTCGATCAGTTTGCGCGGAATGCCGGGAGCTGGCGCTTCTTCAATCACTTTTTGGTGACGGCGTTGCATTGAGCAATCTCGCTCACCGAGCCAGACCGCATTTTTGTGCTGGTCGGCCATGATCTGGATTTCAATATGCCGGGGGTCCTGCAGGAATTTTTCCATGTAGACCTCCGGGTTACCAAAAGCGGCCCCGGCTTCGGCCTTGGTGGTTTGCACCGCGTGTAGCAAGGCCGCTTCGGTATGCACCACGCGCATCCCGCGCCCGCCACCGCCGCCCGCCGCCTTGATGATGACCGGGTAGCCCACCTGCTTGGCGGTGCGCTTGATGACGACCGGGTCGTCCGGCAAGGCACCTTCGGAGCCGGGCACGCAGGGCACGCCCGCTTTGATCATGGTCTGCTTGGCCGAGACCTTGTCGCCCATGATACGAATCGACTCCGGCGTCGGGCCGATGAACTTGAAACCACTTTTTTCAACCCGCTCGGCAAAGTCGGCGTTCTCGCTCAAAAATCCGTAGCCGGGGTGAATCGCTTCTGCGTCGGTCACCTCGGCTGCCGAAATAATTGCCGGCATATTGAGGTAGCTGTCTTTGGACGGCGCAGGCCCAATGCAGACCGACTCATCGGCCAGCTTGATGTACTTGGCCTCACGGTCGGCCTCTGAATACACCATCACGGCTTTGATGCCGAGCTCGCGGCAGGCACGCTGGATTCTCAAGGCGATCTCGCCGCGGTTGGCGATCAGTATCTTTTTGAACATGCGTCAATTACTCGATCATAAACAGCGGCTGTCCATACTCCACGGCCTGGCCACTTTCGCACAGGATACGGGTGATCGTGCCAGACTTGTCGGCCTCGATTTCATTGAGGATTTTCATCGCTTCAATGATGCAGATCGTCTGGCCTTCCTTGACCACGCTGCCAACTTCAATGAAAGGTTTGGCACCGGGGCTAGCCGAGCGGTAAAACGTGCCAACCATCGGCGACTTGACGGCATGGCCAGTAGGTGCATCTGCCACAGGCACGACGGGTGCGGTCACCACCGCTGCGGGAGCTACTACCATGGCTACAGCAGGTTGCGGCATCACCAGAGGCGCAGCGCTGGATTTAACGATGCGTATCTTGCCTTCAGCTTCGGTAATTTCAAGTTCTGACACATTGGACTCTGATACAAGGTCAATCAGCGTCTTGAGTTTTCTTAAATCCATGGTGTTGTCTCCAACGACGGTTTTCCGAAGGCTTGGTCACTAGTGCAGTATTGCACCAAGTTTCGTTATCTGAATGCTTAATGAAAGCTTCTGGACGTTAAAGCATTTATCGGATGTTTAAATAGAAAATCTGGCAATAAATTTTTACCGGTCAATCCCTAAAGACGCAGAGTGTACATCAAGCAGTTGTGCTTGAAACCAAAAAATCGCCCACAGATTTTATTTATAAAACTGCTTTTTATCCACAGTAGTAGCTTTATCAGAGCTATTTAAATACATTTAGCGGAAGTTATTGAGATCGACCTTCACGAGACTCTATTTCAGCGCCGCCCAAAGCTTCAAGTCGTCCGGCGTGACTTGGCCCGTCTTGCGATGCAGCAATTTCCCGGAGCCACTAAACACCACGGTGAAGGGCAAGCTCCCAGCGGCATTGCCCAGCGATTTACTCAGTTCAATCCCGCTCAAGCCCGCCATGCCGACCGGAAACCCCAACGGTTTCGCCTGTAACCATTTGCGCACGGCGCTGGGCTGGTCTACCGCCAGACCGAGTACCTGCCAACCTTTGGCTTTTTGTTCCTGGTAGAAAGCGTCGAGCAGCGGCAGCTCTTCTACACATGGGGGGCACCAGGTGGCCCAAAAGTTCAGCAGCAGCGGCTTGCCACGAAAGTTGCTCATGGGCTGCGACTGGCCGTCAGGCGTGTCAAAGCTGAAGGCCCACAGCGCGTCTTGGGCGGCGTTGGTTTGCACGGGTGTTAGCTTTTGCGGCCCATATTTCAGCCAAGCCACGCCAACACCAGCCAAGCCCGCTGCGGCGGCGGCACCCATATAAAGTAAGTTTCTGCGATCCATGAGTCAGACTTTAGCTTCTTTGGCAATCAGCTTTTCAACCGCCACCACATCCCCACGCGGCTTGCGGCCTTTGTCGTCGGGCTTTAGCGCGCCGCGCAGGTCGTCGTGGTCATACACCATAAAATGCACGCCAATGTTTTCACTGAGCGGCTTGCACAGGCTGCTCAAGCTCAAGGCCTCGACTTTGCCACCAGTAAAGCCTGTCACCGTGCGCGGCTCATAGTCGACGTTGTGCTCAATCAGCGCAATTTCCGCCGATTTCGGGTCATCACAAAACAGCTGAATATAGATATCAGACAGCCGAGTCGCCGTGCCATGCCACACCGCCCCCGCCAAATGCGGCCTGAAGTCGGCCATGCGCTGCATCCACACCAACGCCAGTTCCCGCAACGCCACCAGCTCGCAAGGCTGGGTGTCAGCACAAAACACGGCGATGTATTCAATCACCGCGTCTTCAATCTCAGCGTTGTTAGGCAGCTCAGCCCGCGCAGGCAGCCCCATTTGCTTGACCGCCCGCCGCTTAGCCGGGCCATATTCAAGACCTTCTTCAACCACCAGGGCGGCGGCGGTAGCGGCTATTTCAGATTGGAGGGTGTGCACGACGAGAGAAAGGTTGGTTACCAGCAAAGCAAGAGTTTAGGCCAGAGCGCTGTTTGGGCGGGTCATTCCACTTCTAAAATACCCCTCATGCACATACACATACTCGGCATTTGCGGCACCTTCATGGGTGGCCTGGCGGCGCTGGCGCGGGAAGCCGGCCACAAAATCACGGGTTGCGACACCGGTGTCTACCCGCCCATGAGCCAGCAGTTGCGCGCCCTCGGCATTGAGCTAATTGAAGGCTACAGCGCCGACCAGATGGCATTTGAGCCGGATGTGTTTGTGATTGGCAATGTCGTCTCGCGGGCCCGCTTGCCCGATGGCACTGCCAAATACCCTTTAATGGAAGCCATACTCAACAGCGGCAAGCCTTACACCAGCGGCCCGCAATGGTTGTCGGGCCATGTGCTGCACCACCCGACACACCACCCCACAGGCCCACGCCATGTTCTGGCGGTGGCTGGCACCCACGGTAAAACGACGACGACGGCGATGCTGACCTGGATACTCGACAGCGCAGATTTACAGCCCGGCTTTCTCGTCGGCGGTGTGCCGCTTAACTTTGGCGTATCGGCGCGGCGCGGCGAAGGCAATACCTTCGTCATTGAGGCCGACGAATACGACACCGCATTTTTTGACAAGCGCAGCAAGTTCGTCCACTACCGGCCACGCACCGCCATACTTAATAACCTTGAATTCGATCACGCCGATATTTTTGATGACCTGGCAGCGATTGAAAAGCAGTTTCACCACCTGATCCGCAGCGTGCCATCAACAGGCCGCATCGTCGTCAATGCGCAAGAAGCCAGCTTGCAGCGCGTGCTGGCCAAGGGATGCTGGAGTGAGCAGATACTTTTCGGCAACAGCACTGTGCGCCACAACGGTTTTACGGCTGAGGGCGAACCGCATGACTTCAGCGTTCTGAAAGCCGGCAAAGTCGTCGGGCGAGTTCAGTGGGCTGTCAGCGGTATGCACAACCAGCTCAACGCCCTCGCGGCGATTGCCGCTGCAGAACACGTAGGCGTAGCGCCAGAAGTCGCCGCCAGCGCACTGGTCAGCTTTCAAAACGTCAAGCGCCGCATGGAAGTTGTGGGTGTTGTCAAAGCAGCGGGCGGCGACATCACCGTCTATGACGACTTCGCGCACCACCCCACCGCCATCCACACCACAGTAGACGGCCTGCGCCGACAGCTCAAAAGCGCAGGCAAAGGCGGCGAACGCATACTCGCCGTCTTCGAGCCACGCAGCAACACCATGAAGCTGGGCAGCATGACAGCGCAACTGCCCTGGAGCCTGGAGGCAGCAGACCTGGCCTTTTGCCACGCAGGCGGACTCGACTGGGACGCCCGCGCCGCGCTAGCGCCCATGGGTACACGTGCCCAGGTGGCGGACACCCTCGACCAACTACTGGCTCAGGTCAAAGCCGTCGCCCGACCCGGCGACCACCTGCTGTGTATGAGCAACGGCGGCTTTGGCGGCATTCACGCTAGGCTGCTGGAAGCGTTGAAATCGTGACCGGGATGGCCGCAATGCTGTTCAGTTAACCCAAGATCGTTCGGGCTGAGCTTGTCGAAACCTGGCGCTATGCTGGCGACCCTTCGACAAGCTCGGGGTGAACGGTCTTAAACAATCGTTCAGATTAAAAATAGTCTGGCTCCTCACGCAGCTGCTTTTGACTCTTCAGCCAGCGCTTGAAGCCCGCGTCTTCCTGCACCACCTGAAAGTCCTGCTCCATGGACGCCACGTCCTGTTTCAAGTCATGCTCTTCCATCAGCAGTTGACTGCGCAGCTTTGCTGCACTCGGCGTCTGGTAGGGCGAAAGATTGAACTCTTGCAGAACCTGCTGTTGGTGGGTGTAGAGCTCCCGCTCAAGTTCGGTGGCTTGCTGCTTGAACAAGATGCTCATAGACTCGATTTTTTCCTCGGCAAGTTGCGCCAGAGACTGATGATCGGTTTGTTCAATACGCAACTGGATGTGCAGCAGTGCCACCAGGTCCTGCCGCCCGTAGGCCGCATTGGCTTCACTCATCAAGGCGGTTTTACGCAGGTGCTCACCTGGATCGCGCTCACGGTCGGTGTGCAGCGCACTGGCCAATTGTCGGTAAACCTTGCGCAGGATGGTCTCGGCGTCGGCTTGCTGTTGCTCGGCTTTGCGCTGGGCCGCCGTGGGTTTCTTCCTGGCCCACGCGGCTTGGCGGCGGGCCTGCTCGGCTTGCGTCGCTTCTTCCATGTGCGCCATACCGGCGCGCATCACGGCGTCGAGCGGGTCCAGCGATTCATCCAGCTCCAGCGACTGGCCCAAAACATCTTCCATCATGGCGCGCATACCGGCTGCAGCGGCCTGCTCTTTCTTGTGCAGGCTGTGCGGGCTGCGCTTGTCGTGCAAGGCCGCCATGGCCTCATCGCCGCCAGCCGCCAGCGCCTCGCACAGCTCGCAAAGAATTTCGGTCCCGCTGCGCTTTTGTGCGGGGCTCAAGCCCTTGCCCTGCAGTCGCTCGTCCAGCCACAGCGCCATGCTGCGCATCAGCGTCAGGTGACGTTCCCGCAACGGGGCTAAGGTGGCGTGGTACAGTGGGCGATGCACATCCGCCAGGGCCTGAACTTCCGCGATCTGCACTTTCAGCTTGTCAATGCGCGCCAGCAGTTGATTAAAGCGCTGCTGCGTGGCAGAAAGACGCGAGTTCTTGCCCCCCAGACGAAGGGCCGTGCTTGTTGTTGTACTTGCCTCTGTATTTTCCTCGGCGAGCGCTGCGGGTATTTCGTCGCTAAACAAGTCGGCTTGTGATTTCATGGCGTGTCAAAAAGGCTGAAATATTGAAGTACATCCACTTTGGTGCGGTAGCGGCCAAAGGCTTTTATATCCTGCTCACGCACGATGGGAAAGGTGTCGAGGATGTAGGCGGCATCGTCAGCGTTCAGGCCGTAAAGGTAGAAGAACAGTGCATCCAGCGCGGCCAGGCGGGCGCGGCGCTCTTCGTCGTTCCAGACAAAGGGCGGCAGCACATCACCTTTTGCATCGACATAACCGAGGTCACGCGCAAACGGGGCCATGTCGTGCGCCGTATAAGTCAGCGCCAGCACCTGCGGGATTACAAAATCGGCCACGGTCGGTTGCGGGTGGTGGCCGTTCATCAGTTGCGCGGCGCGCATGGCTTGGGCGAAGGGGGCGGGTAGCGGGTCTTGGAAGCGGGCTGGGGCGATAACAACGGCCTGCTCCACGATGAACCAGTTCAGGTTCTGGCCCTGGACTTTTTGCCGCAGAGCAAAGTCGAACACCATGCTGCTCAGGTTGGCCATGAGCAGCGGTGCCCAGGCGGCGTAGCTTGCTTCGTGCCCGGCCTCTGGCAATAACATCGCCATGCTGTTTCCCACTCCGCACTTGGGCACGATGGCATCAATCATGGTGCGCATGTTGCTCGGCGATGTCACGGACTTGTAGGCAATGCACCAGTCACCGCCCCAGGTTTTTTCAACCTCAGAGGCAAGCACCCAGTATTGCGGCACCGGATAACGCCCGGACACCGCTTTTTCGTCGGCGTTGATGGCCTCCTGCTGGGCAGCGCGCTTCAGGTTGGCTGCATTGACCACCACATCGGCCGCCCGGTGGTCGTACATCTGCACCATCTTGCCTTCGTACAGCGGCACGGCCTCCGCGCCGGCCGCATTGCGCCAGCGGTTCAGCGCGGTGGGCGAAAAGCCGTCCTTTGCCAGTTCGTCGGCTTTCAAAAAAAGCCCCGAGTCGTTGGTCATATGAAACATGGTCGCGTACTTCACAGGCCAGGCTTTCACGTCGGGCTGCTTCCCGGTGGCCGCACTGACACCGCCGTGTTTCACCAGAACCGGGTGATTCGCGTAGAGCTTGAGCGTGATGTCCGCGTCACGCCGACTGCGGAAAATTGGCGCAGCGCCGGTGTTGGGGTTCACCGCTTTGAAGTCAGCGGCAGTCAGCACCAGCGAGTGCGACGGATCGTCCAACTCTGCCAGGCTGTGCAGGTAAAAAGCACAGCGCGTTTTCTTGAAGGTACGCTGCAAGCCACCAAACACCAGCGCGCAAAACTTGAAGCTCGCATGTACATCCGGAAAAAACACTTTTCGATTTTCAAAATCAAACAGCGCGCCCAATCGCCCGGTGTTGCTGATGCTGCTGAAAAATTCAGCCGCACCTTTGTCAGCCGCAATGCCGCTGGGCGTAATTAACGCCACCAGCCCATCGGGCGCAGCCAGGGCTTGCGCACGCTCGACGAACAGGCTGTACAAGTTCACGTCACCGCCACCCAGCAGCGGGTAGTCACCGCTACCCAGCTTGCCGTTGCCCAGCACGCGGGCATTGGCCTCGGCGCTGGCAACGGCCTGTTGGTACTGCGTCCACAAGTCCACCGTGGGCGGTGTGTTGGTGGCCGTCTGCGTCATGTTGATGCCGGCAAGTGCGGCAATCATGCGTTTGCGGTCAGCGGCGCGCGGCTGAGCGGCAATCGCGGGTGAGCGCTCTGCAAACCACTCCACCTCTTGCAGCTTGATGCGGTCCCACGGCGGGTTGCCAATAACGGCATCGAAGCCACCACGGCCACCAGCCCCAAACACTGTGGGAAAGCTCGTCCACCAATGAAAGAAGGTTTCGCGCTTGGCCAAAGCACGCGCTTTGGCCATCAAGTCGTTGGCAGCGAGCGTGGCGGCATCTTTGCCGTCCAGATGCCCCGCAGCCAATACGGCGGCTAAGTTGTTGTCGGGGTTCAGCAGCTTGACCAGGCCATCGAGCACTGGGTTGGGCTGGTCTTTTTCCACCTTCAATAGCTTCGACAGTTTGCTGATTTTGTCTACTGGCCAGCCGGATATCAGCCAGCGCAGCGCACGCCAAAAGTCGAGCACGGCGTGAATAGGGGCCACTTGCGCTGCGGCTTCTTGCGCAAGTTTTTTGGACAGTTGTACTTCAGCAATATCAACATCCGTCAGGTCAGCCACCTGTGCGATGTTTTTAGCGGCCAGCGCCAGGCGGTCAAACTCGGTTTGCAACAGCAACGCGCCCAGGTCTTGCAGGCTACGCTGCACCTGCGGCAAGCGCTCGCCGTGCAGGCTGTCGCCAATGCGCAAGTGGTGATCGAGAAAACTAAGCGGCGCACCCACCGTAAACGTATGCAGCCACAGCGCGGTCTTGGCCAGCTCAACAGCCATCGGGTTTTTGTCGACGCCAAAAATACATTTCTTCAAAATCATGCGGCGCACGATGTGGCGGTCATCAAGCTGCGCGTCTGTCACGGCCCAGCCGTGGTCTTTGGCGGTGGTTTTAATGCTGCGGCGAATGTGCGCTATGCGCGCCAGCACGGGGCTTTGCCAAGGGCGGCCCGTTTCTACCAAGTGAGCGGCCCACGGCTGCTGGCTGACTTGGAACGTTGTGGTGGCTATGGCTTCAAGCACGCGGTCGGCCAGGTCGTCCACCAGCGCCACCAAAAAGTGCCCGCTGCCCATAGCGGGGTCGCAAATTTTGAGTTCCAAAATCTGGCCCGCCGGGTCGATGGCATCCAGCACGTCCCAGTCGCCCGGATTGAGCGAGGCTTTTTTGGCCTGCTTTTTAAGGTGTGCCTCAAAAGCATCGAGCCGCTCTTTGGCCAGTAAGCCCACGGACTCGCGCAAAATCAAACGCACCAGGTCGTCATGCGTGTAGTAGCTGCCCGACACCTTGCGCGCAAAACTGGCGGGCTGGGCCGTCAAGCGGTTGATTTCAGGCTTGTCTTTGTAGTCGTCTTTGGCTTGTACTTCATGCACCAGGCTGTAGTCGAGCAAGCGCTCGTAAATGCCGCCGAGGTGCGAGACTGACAAGTCACGGTAGTTGATCCAGCCGGCAGCCAAGTCTTCGGTGCGACGGGACAGCGCATCAATGATGGGCGCCATGATGGCATCGGTGACGTGGGTTCGCTCTAACAACGGTGCGCGTGCGCGGTCAAACAAACCGCCGTTGTAGGCGGGCATGCCAATGTCGTCATCACCCACATTGATGATGTGGAATACGCCATTTAGCGAAAGCCACATCTTGGGTACCGTGCTCGAAAACTTCGTCCCGGCATCTACCTTGTCGCGTACCTCTTCGCGCAAGCGGCGCACGCTGTAGGGCGCATAACGCTCGTCCTTCACAGGCAGCAAATTACGGTCTTCGGCGTAAAACAAAAACAGCAGGCGGTACAGCAGCACCAGCGCGGCTTCGCGCACTTCGTCGAGGTATTCGCGGGTGTATTGCGGGCGCTTGAACTGGCCGTAGCCGACTTCCTGCGTTACCGCATGCAAATCGCCCCGGGCCAGTGCGTCGGCCAGTTGCGGAAAGACTTCGCCAAACACGCGACTGCCGAGGTCTTGCGACACTTTTTCTTCATACAGCCGAGCTTCGTTCAGTGCGTAGGCGTGAAAGGTGCGGCCCGCACTGTCCCAACTTTGCGGCAAAAAGGCGCTGCGCTGAAAGAACAGATAAAACAGCCGCAACGCGCGACTAGGCTCTACCTCGTCAAAGTCGTTTTGAATACCGGCCAGGCCCAGCGCGTTAGCCAGGTCAATTTCAAAAAACTCTTCAGCGCGTGAGCGGGCGTCTTGCCAATACAGGCGCCACACCGCGCCGTTGGTCAGCATGCCCCACTTGATGGCGCGGTCTGAGGCAACGTCAACCCGGCTCAGGTAGCGGAGCATTTGCGATGAGGGTGCGTCGGGGTCAAACACGTCTTGGCCGTCACCCCGGTCCAGCGGGCGCAGCCAGCGTTTGGCCTCCAAAATAGCCAGGCCGTGGCGGTAGCGGCGGTCGTCTTTTGGCTCGGCCAGTGCTCTAGCGCGGGCATCAACGTTGGCAAACAGCAAGGCATCGGGCACGGCTTCACGGCCTTTAGGGTCGGTGTTGACTTGGGGCATGTAGTCGTCTGCCCAGCCAAGCAAGGCCAACACCTTGTAAATCACGTCTTTTTCGGTCTGCGCTTCGTTGATGGTTGAAGCACCGTGCAAACCTTTAAACACCCCCTCAAGCCCCGAGCGGAAGGCAGCCAGTGCGTTGTCGGTGAACGCCTCATGCACGGGCGTGCTCTGCACACCACGAGTCAAAAAGTCTTGGGTAAAGAGTTGCCCTTGCATGTTTCGGAGTGCTTAAACAATCTGTGTAGTTGCTAGGAGTGTAAAGGTGGCATGGTGGCATTCGCAGAAACCCGAGCAAGCGCCTACTTTTTAACCTAGAAACCGCAGTTGGACGTGCCCGAGTGGGCCGTTGCGGGCGCGTCTGGGTAGGCGCGACAACGCGGCAGGCTACTGCCTGCAAGGCGGAGCAACGACCCCAGGCGTGGCCGCGGCGGCTCAATCGGGTACGTAGCGCTGCCACCCAAAAGGTGAACTCGGTCGTGGCGCGATCAGTCAGCGTTCATGCGGCCTTGCCAGCGGATACAAGCGGTCAACTGCGGTTTCTAGGTTTAGCCCTGCGGGCCACAACGGCTTGCGACAGGGTGTCCAGCACAACCAGTGAATCGCCCCACGACAGGCAGGCATCTGTGATGCTCTTGCCGTACTCGAGCTTGCTTGAATCGTCTTTACCTGGCGTGAATTTTTGTGCGCCGGCGTTGAGGTGGCTCTCAACCATCAGGCCGAACACCTGGTGCGAGCCGCCTGATACCTGGCCGGCAATGTCGCGCGCCACATCGACCTGCTTTTCATGCTGCTTGGAGCTGTTGGCGTGGCTGCAATCGACCATCAGCGTAGCCGGCAGTTTGGCTGCAGCCAGTTCTTTACAGGCCGCGGCTACGCTGGCCGCGTCGTAGTTAGGCGCTTTACCGCCGCGCAAAATCACGTGGCAATCCGGGTTACCGTTGGTCTGCACCACGGCGACCTGGCCGTTTTTATGCACCGACAAAAAGTGGTGGCCGCGCGCTGCCGCCTGGATGGCGTCGGTGGCGATGCGGATGTTGCCGTCGGTGCCGTTCTTGAAGCCTATGGGTGCAGACAGGCCCGATGCCAGCTCACGGTGTACCTGGCTTTCGGTGGTGCGCGCACCAATCGCGCCCCAGGCAATCAAATCGCCAAGGTATTGAGGTGAGATCACGTCCAGAAACTCACTCCCCGCCGGCAGGCCCAGGCGGTTGATCTCGATCAGCAACTGGCGCGCGATGCGCAGGCCTTCGTCAATGCGAAAGGTTTCATCAAGGTAGGGGTCGTTGATAAGCCCTTTCCAGCCCACCGTGGTGCGCGGTTTTTCGAAGTAAACGCGCATCACGATTTCCAGCGTGCCAGCGTATTTTTTGCGCTGCTCCATCAAGCGCTTGGCATATTCAAGCGCGGCTATCGGGTCATGAATCGAGCAGGGCCCCATCACCACCAGCAGGCGGTCGTCAGTGCCGGCCATGATGTTGCGGATGTTCTGGCGGGTGTGGGTGATGAGCGACTCGACGGCGGTGCCACGAATCGGGAAGAAACGAATCAAATGCTCGGGCGGGGGTAACACAGTGATGTCCTTGATACGTTCGTCGTCGGTCTGGCTGGTGCGGTCGATGGGGTTGGCTCCGGGTGGATACCAAGCATCGGTGGCATTAGCTGCGCGGGCAGACGAAGGGGCGTTCGCATGGGTGGACGGTGTAGTCATCGTGGGTTCCTGAAGAAAACAAAAATCAAAACATCAAAAAAAAACCGCCGGGATTTGAGTCCGGCGGTTCGAGTGAGGTTGCGGTTTACTTACGCGCTTGCCTCTCGTCCACCGGGGACTGAGAAATAAAAGCTAAAGTAAAACCAAGCGCGTTGCATACGGCTGAATGTAGCACAGGTTCTACAAGTGCCCTTGACACGCTGGTAGACCAGTCAGGTTTAGGCGGTGCCGCCCACCGTCAGGCCGTCGATGCGCAGCGTCGGCTGGCCGACACCCACGGGCACGCTCTGACCCTCTTTGCCGCAGGTGCCGACACCACTGTCGAGTTGCATGTCGTTGCCGATCATGCTCACGCGCTTGAGGCACTCCGGCCCACTGCCGACAATGGTGGCGCCCTTAACTGGGTACAAAATTTTGCCGTTCTCGACCCAGAAGGCTTCACTGGCCGAGAATACAAACTTGCCCGAAGTGATGTCCACCTGACCGCCGCCGAAGTTGGTCGCGTACAAGCCCTTCTTGATGCTGGCTACGATCTCTTCAGGCGCTTTGTCGCCAGCCAACATGTAGGTGTTGGTCATGCGCGGCATCGGCACATGGGCGTAGCTTTCGCGGCGGCCGTTGCCGGTGGGCTTGACCTTCATCAGGCGGGCATTCAGCGAGTCCTGGATGTAGCCCTTAAGGATGCCGTCTTCGATCAGTACATTGCGCTGGCTGGCGCTGCCTTCATCGTCTACGTTCAATGATCCACGGCGGTCGGCAATCGTGCCGTCGTCCAGCACGGTCACGCCCTTGGCTGCGACACGTTGACCGATTTTGCCGGCAAAGGCACTCGAGCCCTTGCGGTTGAAGTCACCTTCCAGGCCGTGGCCAATCGCTTCATGCAGCAAAATGCCGGGCCAGCCAGAGCCAAGCACTACCGTCATCTCACCAGCCGGTGCAGGGCGTGCTTCCAGGTTGGTCAGCGCGGCCTTGACCGCATCGCCCACGTACTGCGCAATCTGCGCATCGTCAAAATAAGCCAGACCAAAACGACCACCACCGCCGGCAGAGCCAACTTCACGGCGGACTTTGCCAGCCACTTTTTTCTCGGCAATCACCGTCACACTCAGGCGCACCAGCGGGCGCACATCGGCGGCTAGCGTGCCATCGGCGCGCGCGACCAGCACCACGTCGTACTCACTGGCCAGGCTTGCCATCACCTGCACAATGCGCGGATCTTTGGCTTTGGCGAGTTTGTCAACCTTTTCAAGCAGCTTGATCTTGGCCGTGCTACCCAGCGTTGCGATAGGGTCAAGATCGGTGTAGAGCGAGCGGCTGCTGGCAACTTTACGGCTGGGGGTTTTAACGCGGCCCGATTTGGCAGCGGCGGAGATGCTGCGCACCGTGCGCGCGGCATCCAGCAGCGAGGCTTCAGAAATATCGTCAGAGTAGGCAAAGGCGGTTTTTTCACCGCTCACAGCACGCACGCCCACACCTTGGTCAATGCTGAAGGAGCCGGTTTTAACAATGCCCTCCTCAAGGCTCCAGCCTTCGCTGCGGGTGTACTGGAAGTACAAGTCAGCGTCGTCAGCGCCGTGAGATGTGATTTCACCAAGGGCGCGACTCAGGTGTGCTTCGGTCAAACCAAACGGCGAAAGCAGCAGTTTTTGCGCAATCTCCAGTCGCTCCAAGGTCGATGCTGCCGTTGGCCGAACGGTAGAGGACGTGATGGAAGCGTTAAGGGCTGTAGCAGAGGCGGCGCGAAGTGAGTTCATCAGGCCATTGTAGGCAGTCTGCAGAGTTATTGGGGTCAGACACTAATTTCGCAGCGGTGCGAAGCACCGCCCCCGAAGGCTCAGCGAATTTGGGCTCTGACCCCAAAAACTCTCAGGATTGCACCAGCCGCTTGGCTTTGGCGATCGACATCAGTATCCCGACCGCCAGCCCCAGGGTGACCATCGCCGTGCCGCCGTAGCTGATGAAAGGCAGCGGCACCCCAACCACGGGCAAGATGCCGCTGACCATACTCATATTGACGAAGGCATAGGTGAAAAAAATCATCGTCACGCTACCGGCCAACAAGCGTGAAAACAGCGTCGGCGCTTCCATCGCAATGGCCAAGCCGCGCAGGATCAAAAAGATAAAGCCAACGATCAGCAGCAGGTTGCCAGCCAAGCCAAACTCTTCAGAGAACGCCGCAAAAATAAAGTCAGTCGTGCGTTCGGGAATAAATTCAAGATGCGTCTGTGTACCGGCCATAAAGCCTTTGCCGAACACGCCGCCAGAGCCAATCGCGATCATGCCCTGAATGATGTGAAAGCCCTTGCCCAGCGGGTCGCGCGACGGGTCGAGTAGCGTGCAAATACGCTGCTGCTGGTAGTTGTGCAGCACAGGCCAGCGCATGCCGTCGGCACACAGCTGCGGCTCAAACCAGAGCAGCAGACAAATACCGAGCAAACCGAGCAGAAGCGGCGGCACAATCAGCTTCCAACTCAGTCCGGCAAAAAAAATCACCGCCACACCTGCTGCCAGCACCAGCAGCGAGGTGCCCAGATCGGGCTGCCGCATGATCAGGCCAACCGGCACGATCAGCAGCAAACCAGCGACCAGAAAATCCAGCGGCCGCAACTGGCCTTCACGCTTTTGGAACCACCAGGCCAGCATCAGCGGTATGGCAATTTTGAGGATCTCGCTGGGCTGTATCACCACACCCACATTGAGCCAGCGTCGCGCACCCTTTTTGGTGATGCCAAACACGGCAACGGCAATCAACAAAGCCACACCCGCGATGTACAGCGGCACGGCCAGCGTCATCAGGCGCTGCGGCGGAATCTGCGCCACTATGAACATGATGAAGCCGGCAATCAGCATGTTGCGGCCATGGTCCACAAAGCGGCTGCCATGGTCGTAAGCCGACGAATACATGATGAGCAGGCCGGCGCTGGCCAACAGAAAAACCGCAAACGCCAGCGGGCCGTCGAATCCCTGAAATATCGGGGCGGCGCGTCTGAAAAAAGAGGGTTTGTCAAAAACGGCGGCCATGGGCCTGATTATGGGCGCTTCTAGAAATTCAGATTTTAGTTACGACGTAACTTGGGTACAAGTTAGTCTTCTCTGCAACTGCGTTGTCGGGATGAAGTGCAAGGCGCCCGGAGCACAGGAACCGAAACGTACTTCAGGTATGTGAGGATTTCGAGCACCGCGCAACGCCGCAATTCGCCCGAAAAATGAATTTATAGAAGTGCCCTTGACTACACTGGGTACGCATCCCCCCATCATTATTGAAAAGGCCTCCGTTTTGTTTGTATTGTTTGAAGAAACCGGCAAGTTCCTGGCTGGCCGCATTTTGTCTGAGGCAGACAGCTCACTGCAAGTCGAGCTTGACTCGGGCAAGCGCGTCAAGGTCAAGGCCGCCTATGCCCTGCTGAAGTTTGAAAAACCCACACCCACCGAGCTGATAGCCGCCGCGCAAAAGCTGAAAGAAGACATCGAGCTTGAACTGGCCTGGGAGTTCGCCAGCGAGGAGGAGTTTGGTTTTGCCGATCTGGCGCGCGACTACTTCAGCGCCGACCCAGCCAAACCGGCCACGCTGGAGCAGCAGGCTGCCGCACTTTTCAGATTGTTTGACGCGCCGCATTACTTCAGACGCGCGGGCAAGGGGCGGTTTAAAAAAGCACCGCTTGAAATACTGCAACAGGCATTGGTCGCAATTGAAAAGAAAAAGCAGGTCGCACTGCAAATCACCTCCTGGGCTGAAGCACTTGGCCAAGGCGAATGCCCAGAGCCGATTCGTGATCAGCTCTACAAAATTCTCTTCAAGCCCGACAAAAACAGCGCCGAATACAAAGCCGTGGTCGAGGCATCACGTAGCAGCCACACCGCGCCGCTTGACCTGCTGCAAAAGTCTGGCGCTATTGCGTCGCCCTACCAATTTCATTACAAACGCTTTTTGTTTGAGAACTTCCCCAAAGGTACGGGCTTTCCCGCACTGCAAGCGCCATCGCACACCGAAGAACTGCCGCTGGCCGATGTACGGGCGTTTTCAATCGACGATTCAAGCACCACAGAAATTGACGATGCGTTGTCAGTCACGGGGTTCGGCTCGGGCACTATCACATTGGGCATTCACATCGCAGCACCCGGCTTGGCCGTGCTGCCCGGCAGCGCGATTGACAACCTTGGCCGCACGCGGCTTTCAACCGTGTACATGCCGGGCTACAAGCTCACCATGCTGCCCGACGACGTGGTGCAAAGCTACACGCTACAAGCCGGGCGTAACTGCCCCGCACTGTCGCTGTACGTCACGCTCGACGAAGCCACACTGAAGATCAAAGAATCCGTCAGCAAAATCGAGATGGTAGCCATTGCCAGCAACCTGCGCCACGATGTGCTCGACAGCACTTTCACCGAAGATTTTTTTGAAGCAGCGCAGATTGCAGCGCCGCCTGCAAGCATCGAATGGGCCGTCGAGCTGGTGTTTTTGCACCGCTTTGCCAGACACCTCAAAGCGCAGCGTGAGGTGGCGCGTGGCAAGCCTGAAAACTTCAACCGCCCTGACTACAACTTCAAGCTCGACAACGCGCCCGGCACTGAGCCGACAGGCGCCGAGCGGGTGAGCATCACAACCCGCCAGCGCGGCGCACCGCTGGACTTGATCGTCGCCGAAGCGATGATTCTGGCCAACAGCACCTGGGGCCAGTGGCTTGCCGAGCACAGCGTGCCGGGCATCTACCGCAGCCAGGCCAGCCTGGCCCCCGGCGTGAAGGTGCGCATGGGCACCAAGGCCTTGCCACATGCTGGGTTGGGTGTAAAAAGCTATGCTTGGTCTACCTCACCGCTGCGTCGCTACACCGACTTGGTCAACCAGTGGCAAATCATCGCCTGCGTTAAAAATGGCCGCACCGCCGCGCTGGTTGCGCCCTTCAAACCCAAAGATACCGAGCTGTTTGCCATCATCTCGGGCTTTGATGCGGCCTACAGCGCCTACAACGGTTATCAAGCAGGTATTGAGCGTTACTGGACGCTTAAATACCTGGAGCAAAACAACATCACCGAGCTGACCGCCACCTTCTTCAAAGACAACATGGTGCGGGCTGACGACTTGCCGCTGGTGCTGTCTGCTGCTGGCGCACAAGGCTTGCCGCGTGGCGCCAGGGTGCGCGTGCGGCTGGGTCGGATTGACGAGATCACGCTGGACATATCCGGCACCGTGGTTGAGCGACTGGATGTGGTTCAAGAGATAGCCGAGTTTGACACCGCTGGCGACCCTGAAGACGGTGACGACGACGTCAGCACTGGGCCCATTTCAATCGCCGTGGATATAAACGAGCCTGCGGCGGGCGCTGCCGCCTAGCCCCGATAATTCACCCTCGTGAAATCCTTCAGCACACTGCAAATCGCCCTGGGCGCGTCCGTCCTGGTTCACGCAGCGGTGCTGACGACGCGCTTTGTTGACCCGGAAAGTTTTAACCGTGTGTTTCATGACACGCCGCTTGAGGTGATTTTGGTCAACGCCAAGTCAAACGAAAAGCCTGATACAGCAAAAGCCATTGCGCAGGTATCGCTGGCAGGCGGTGGTGAGCTTGAAAAAGGCCGAGCCACCTCACCACTGCCGCCATCGGCTTTTACCAATTTCGGTGAGGCCGCAGAAGACGCGCAGCGCAAAACCGAGGCGTTGCAAGAGCAGCAAGCCCAGTTGCTGGTGCAAATCAAAAAACAGCTGACCAGCATGCCGCCGCCCGACCCCAAACTGCCCGCCAATGACCCGGCGCAGGCCGAGCGTGAAGAAAAACGCAGGCAGCTCATCAAAATTTTGGCTGAGATTGAAAAGCGCATCAACGAAGAAAATGCGCGCCCCAAAAAACGCTACATCAGCCCCGCCACACGCGAAGAGGTTTACGCGATTTACTACGACAGCCTGCGGCGGAAAATTGAAGACGAAGGCACCAGCAACTTCCCTGAACTGGCGGGCCGCAAGCTGTATGGCGAGCTGACCATGATCGTTACCGTCAATTTTGATGGCCGCATACTGGCTACCGAAGTGGTTGAAACATCAGGCAACCTGACGCTGGACCGTCGGGCGCAAAGCATTGTCAGAAGCACCGGGCCGTTTGAAAAGTTCACCGATGCGATGCGACGCAAAGCCGACCAGCTTGTGGTGGTGTCGCGCTTCAAGTTCAACCGTGATGAAACGCTTGAAACCAAGCTCACGAATCGATAGCGGCAGATGAAAGGTTTATTACGCTTTTTAAGTTTACTGCTGCTCTCGGCCCTAGCCTTGCAGCTCTATTTTGTCGGCCGCATTGCCTTGATGGCGGTGCTCAACCCCGAGTCAACTGCCTTCCAACGCTCTGAAGTCTTGCGCGTGGCAACGACCACAGGTAGCCTCAAATGGCGACAGCAGTGGGTACCCTACGCGCAAATTTCAAGCAACCTGAAAAGCGCGGTGATTGCGTCTGAAGATGCCAGCTTTGTAGAACACGATGGCGTGGACCTTGAGGCGCTGGAAAAAGCTTGGGACAAAAATGCAAAAGCCGAGCAACGCGTGCAGCAGTCGGCCAGCAAACCCAGTGTCAGCAAATCCGCTGCGACGCAAGCCGTCAAAAAAGCACCCAAAATTGTGGGCGGCTCCACCATCACGCAGCAGCTGGCGAAAAATCTTTTTCTGTCTGGCGAACGCACGCTGCTGCGCAAAGGCCAGGAGCTGGTGCTGACCCTGATGCTCGAAGCCTTGTTAAGCAAAGAGCGTATTCTGGAGATTTATCTCAACAATGTGGAATGGGGCGAAGGCGTTTTTGGCGCAGAGGCCGCCGCGCAGCACTATTACCGCAAACCCGCTGCCAAGTTAAGCGCCTACGAGGCCGCGCGTCTGGCCGTGATGCTGCCGCGCCCCAAATATTTTGAAACCCGACCCAACTCGGACTATTTGGCATCACGCGCCAACACCATCGCTGGGCGCATGGGGGATGTAAGCTTGCCTTGATGGTAGGGCACTTCTATAAATTCATTTTTCGGGCGAATTGCGGCGTTGCGCGGTGCTCGAAATCCTCACGTACCTGAAGTACGTTCCGGTTCCTGCGCTCCGGGCGCCTTGCACTTCATCCCGAAAATTTGAATTTCTAAAAGTGCCCGGGAGTTGTGGTAGCCGCTTATCATCTGGCAAAAATAACAAATATTCAATTAGTAGCATATGCGCATCCTCGGCATCGACCCCGCCTTACAAACCGCCGGCTTCGGCGTGATTGACGTGGACGGCCACGTGCTCACCTACGTGGCCAGCGGCACCATCACTACCACGCACCTGGAAACCAAAAATCTACCCGCTCGCCTGAAGGTTTTGTACGACGGCATACGCGAAATAGCCGAGCGCTATAAGCCCGACTGCGCATCGGTCGAAATCGTTTTCGTCAACGTCAACCCGCAAGCCACCTTGATGCTCGGCCAGGCACGCGGTGCCTGCGTGACGGCACTGGTGTCGTGCGATTTGCCAGTGACTGAATACACCGCACTACAAATGAAAAAGGCAGTCGCAGGCTACGGCAAAGCCGGCAAACCCGAAGTGCAGCAAATGGTGATGCGCCTGCTAAAACTACCCGGCCTGCCCGGCAAGGACGCGGCAGATGCCTTGGGCCTAGCGATCACCCATGCACATGTAGGGGCGGCGACGCAGTGGCTGGCGTTGGCTGCTGGCAATGCGTCCACTGGGTATAGGGATGGGCGGAGTCGGTGAGAGCCCAGCTGCGCAGTCGCCAGTGCTATCCACATTCGTACTCATTCCACGTCTCACTTGGCAAACAGGGATTCCATATTTTTGAAGGCTTTGAACTCCAGGGCATTGCCCGAAGGGTCCATAAAAAACATAGTCGCTTGTTCACCAACTTCACCTTTAAACCGGACGTAGGGTTCAATGACAAATGAGGTGCCGACCGCTTTGAGTTTTTCGGCCAAGGCTTCCCACTGAGGGATCGACAGCACCGCGCCAAAGTGGCGAACCGGGACTTGATGATCATCGACGGAGCTGGTCTGTTTGTGGCCACACTCATCAGGCGCCAGGTGGGCAACGAGCTGGTGCCCATAAAAATCGAAGTCTACCCATTCCGGGGAGCTGCGACCCTCGCCACAGCCGAGCAGGCCAACATAAAACTGACGGGCTTCTTCGATGTCCCGAACCGGGAAGGCCAAGTGAAAAGGAGGTATAGCGGCTTGAACAGACATTTAAAAACTCCGACATGAATCAAAGGCCAGGCAACCACCCATTGGTTGCGCACTTTTGCGGAACCACAGAGTTTATGCCTTTTATCATCTACTGGTTGCAGGTTTCGCGGCCTATGACTGCTGTTGCTCTGCCCCTCATCCCTTAAGAATCGCCTCGACGACTGCCTGCACCTCGAACGCTTCCTGCACCGTAGCCAAGTGATGCGCCTCGCCGCGCGTCATCCGCACCACCCCCTCCAACTGCCGCCGCAGCACCAGCGGCCGCATCCGCTCATTCGGCATCGCCGCCGGATCAGGCACCCAGGCCCCATCAACCAAGCGCTCCGCCACCGACCAGTCGCGCAACCGAACCGCGCCGCGATCGCCCCACAAGGTCCAGGTATTGTGGTCGTCCTTCAGCGTCGTCCCTACACCCCCCGTCAACACCACTGGCAGCCCCCCCGCCGTAAGCCGCGCCGCAATCGCCCGCTCACTTGCCCCGGGTGAATCAAAGCGCGCCCGCCCCGCCTCCAACACCATCGCCCCGCACAGCCGCTGCGTCAGAAACAGGAAGTGCGACACCACCTCCCGCGTAAAGCCCCCCTGCGCCGGCCGATCCAGCCACCCTGCCGCATCGTGCTGCCACGGCCGCGGCCAGCCGGCAAACCCGACCTCGATCTCCAGCCGCAACCGCCGCCCCACCCCCTCCTCGGCCAGCCACCCCGCCAAGGTCGCCACCGCCGGCGACGACGCCATCGGAAAATTCACCGCTGCCCGCCCAACCCCGACCACCGCGACGAAATCCCGCCCCGCCGCCATATCCACGGCCAGCGGCTTCTCGCAGAACACCGCCTTGCCCGCCGCCAGCGCCGCCAGCGCGTGCTCCAGATGGCTCGCCGGCGGCGAGGCGACATACACACACTCCGCCCCCGCGATCAGCGCCGCCGCCGACTCCGCATGCGGCGCCAGCCCGCCGATCCGCGTCAACGCTTCGGCCGACGGGTCCCAGATCCCGGCGACGCGGACAAAGTCCGACGCCTGCTCCAGTGCCGCGTGCAGCATGCGCTCACCCATAATGCCCGCGCCGATGATACCGATGGTGACCATACCCAGCCTCCAAAAAAAATCATGAAAGGATAAGAAAATTCAACCGCATGAGTTCAAGTATCCCACCGAAAAGCGTTCTCAAGACTCGTGATTTCCTTGATGTGGTGATCTGAATTTCCAAGATTTTTCCGGCCACCGGCACAAACGACATGCAAAGCTGGGCTGCGGGCACAGTCCTACCCCGGCACGACCTTCGCCACGCGCAGATACTGGGGAGTTACATCTTCCTAAAGTATGGTGCAGTCGTTGCGCTGAAGCTCCACTTGATGCCCCTCCGCTGCGCGCGCGAAAAATCGAGGGAGAAGAGCGGCGCTAACAATTCCCAGTCAAAACCAACAACGACACGACGGCCACAGGGTACAAAACGATGTACTGATGGCTACATGGTGGCTACACGATCCCCAAAGAGAAAGGGCTTGCTACTAACCTAATAGCAGCAAACCCTTATGTAGATTGGTAGGGCGTGTAGGACTTGAACCTACGACCAAAGGATTATGAGTAAAAACACTCAAAAAGTAGTCAACGTTTATGAGGCTTAGCAAGCAGTTATTTGCGGTGTGCGACTAAGTGTGTAAGCAGCGCA
>Ga0209491_10001583_pt1 | contig 43648 bp, 40 predicted proteins | sample BON02_FD_187213 | JGI IMG/M metagenome (GOLD analysis project Ga0209491, IMG submission 187213) | Freshwater microbial communities from Lake Bonney liftoff mats and glacier meltwater in Antarctica - BON-02 (SPAdes) (version 2) | ecosystem: Environmental > Aquatic > Freshwater > Ice > Glacier...
CGCCTCGTGGGTGCGTGGGGTGTGGGGTGTGGCGGGGTCAGCGGTTGCGGAGGCGTTTGCTGAGGTCGTTGAGGCGCTTCTTCTCGTCGCCCGAGAGCGAGTCCATGCCGTTGGCGCCGATCTTGTCGAGCAGCGAGTCGAGCTCGGCCTGGTCGGCGGGTGACGCCGCAGTGGGTGGCGGCATCGGCGCCGGAGCGTTCTTCCACGGACCTTGCACGACGCCACGTGACTTCGACGATCCAGCCGAACGCTTGGGCTTCGACTTCTTCTTCGATCGACCCGACGAGCCCGAACCGGAGCCCACCCCGGCGAGCGGGATGTGCGGGATCGGCCAGCCGGTTGCGAGCCCGAGCGAGCGCCCAGTGACGAGGGCAACTGCCACCGACACGAGCAGGAAGATCACCTGGCCGTTCGCACCGACGCCGGTTGCCTGCAACAGGTTGAGCACGGTGAACACCGCGGCCACCGCCCACAGCGGCACGACCCCGAACCACTTCACGCCCGGGTAGGTGGCTGCGTACACCCAGATGCCGCCGAGGAACAGGTTGTTGAGCCCGAATTGCACCATGAAGTCGATGCTGGTGCCGAGCGGTCCGAGCAGCGTGAGGACCAGCGCTGGCACGATCGTGAGCGCCAGCACCCAGATGACGAACTTGCCCCGCCCGAAAAGGGCTTCGAGTTGCTGGCCGAACAGCCAGAAGAACACGACACCGAGCAGGAGCCACACCGACGGCTGGGCTGCGATCGGCCAGGTGACCAGGCGCCAGATCTCGAAGTCGCGTACGAGCGTCGGCACGAACGGCAGCCGGTCCCAGGCGCTGCCGAACAGGCCCCACAGGAACATGGAGAACACCGACAGCGCGCACAGGATGTCGGTGGTGGTGATGTCGTAGTTGCCCACGCGGAACCAGCCGTCGTTCGGGTGGCGGCGGAAGATGGCGGCGAACTGGTCGGACATCGGGCTGTACGGTATCCGCCCGTCCGTATGCTTGGGACGTCATGGTGATCCCCGCATGGTGAAGTCGTGGTGAAACGTCCGCCGGCCGGCACGATCCCCGAGTCGCCCGGGTCGTACCAGTTCAAGGACGCGCACGGGCGGGTGATCTACGTCGGCAAGGCCTCGAACCTCCGTCAGCGTCTGTCGAACTACTTCCAGGCACCGCGCAACCTGCACCCTCGCACCGCACAGATGGTCGAGACCGCCGAGTCGGTCGAGTGGACCACGGTGCGCAACGAGGTCGAGGCGTTGATGCTCGAATACTCGCTGATCAAGGAGCACCACCCGCGCTTCAACGTGCGGCTGAGGGATGACAAGAGTTACCCCTTCCTCGCCGTCACCATCGACGACGAATGGCCGCGTGCCCTGGTGATGCGGGGCCGCAAGCGCAAGGGGACCCGTTATTTCGGGCCGTATGCGCATGCCTACGCCATTCGCGACACCCTCGACCTCTTGTTGAGGTCGTTTCCGATCCGCACGTGCAGCCCGGCCAAGTTCACCCAACACGAGCGTCTCGGGCGACCGTGTCTGCTGTTCCACATCGAGAAGTGCGCCGGCCCGTGTGTGGGGGAGATCGAGGCGCCCGCATACAAGCAACTGGTCGACGACCTGATCGGCTTCCTCGACGGCGACACCGACGAGATTGTCGACCGGCTCGAAGCCGACATGCGCCAGGCTGCGACGAACCTCGAATTCGAGCGGGCTGCGCGCCTGCGCGACCGGCTGCTCGCGGTGCGCAAGGCGATCGAGAAGCAGCAGATGGTGGCCGATCGCAGCGAGGATCTCGACGTGATCGGCATCGCCGAGGACGAGTTGGAGGCCTCGGTGCAGGTGTTCTACGTGCGTCGGGGGCGGGTGGTCGGGCGTAAGGGCTTCATCCTCGACAAGGTGGAGGAGCTGACGCCGGGCAAGTTGATCGACCGCATCATCGAGTCGATGTACGGCGACGACCCGATCCTCGGTGTGCCCAAGCAGGTGCTGGTGCCGTACGAGGCCGACGACCTCGCCACCTACGAGGAGTGGCTGTCGATGGGTCGAGGATCTCGGGTGCAGGTGCGGGTGCCGCAACGTGGCGACAAGCGGACGCTGCTCGAGACCGTGACCCGCAACGCCAAAGAGGAGTTCACACGACATCGCCTGCGTCGGGCGAGCGATCACAACACCCGCAGCCGGGCGCTCACCGAATTGCAGGACCATCTCGGCCTCCCTGAAGCTCCACTTCGCATCGAGTGTTACGACATGGCCCACCTCCAGGGCACCGACTACGTCGGCTCGATGGTGGTGCTCGAAGACGGACTCCCCAACAAGCGTGAGTACCGGCGGTTCAAGGTCAACGGCGTCGGTGGCGACGAAGTGACTGCCAGCGACGACTACGCCGCGATGGCGGAGGTCATCCGCCGTCGTCTGCAGGCGTATCTCGACGAGCGCGACAAGCCGATCACCGAACGCGGCGACAAGCCGGGCAAGTTCGCCTACCCACCGCAACTGCTGTTGGTCGACGGTGGAAAGGGCCAGCTCAGCGCGGCCAAGCGGGTGATCGACGAGCTGGAACTCACCGACGAGATCCCGGTGGCCGGCCTTGCGAAGCGGTTCGAGGAGGTGTTCATCCCCGGGCGTTCGCAGCCGGTGGAGATCCCGCGGGGGAGTGAGGCGCTGTTCATGCTGCAGCGCATCCGTGACGAAGCCCACCGCTTCGCCAACTCGTTCCACCGCGAGCGACGCAGCAAGCGGATGACGGTCAGCGCGCTCGATGGCATCCCCGGCTTGGGCGAGGTGCGCCAGAAGAAGCTGATCCAAGCGCTCGGCGGGGTGAATGCAGTGAAACGGGCGGAGCTGCACGAGCTCACTGCACTGTCGTTCCTGCCGGACGCGGTGGCGCAAGCCGTGTTTGCCAAGTTTCACCCCACTTCGTGACCCGCCGGCGGGCGACACTCAGCCGGCGAGTGCCCAGACGAGCAGGGCGAGCGACACGAGCAGCGCTGATGCCACGAGCACGTAGTCGCCTGGGCTCGCCTTGAACTTCCGGTACGGGTTCAGTCCCATGTCGGTCAGTATCGTCGGCCGGCATGGCCTCTGACACCCGCGAGCTCGAATCGATCACGGTGGAACGCTCCGACGGGGTGGTCACCATCACGTTGCGGCGCCCGGACAAGAAGAACGCAGCAGATGCTGCGATGTGGAACGAGTTGCTCGACGAATTCCGCACGATCGCCGGCAACTCCAACGACCGAGCGGTCGTGATCACGGGTGCGGGCGGCAACTTCTGCTCGGGCGCCGACCTGTGGCAGGGCGGTTCGGGCGACGGCCCGCCGCCACACCAGTTGTCTGCGATGCGTCACATCGCCGATGTGTGCCTGGCGCTGCACCGCATCCCGCAACCGACCGTTGCGAAGGTGCGTGGTGTCGCCGTCGGCGCCGGGTTGAACCTGGCTCTCTCGTGCGACCTCATCGTGGCGTCGGAGAACGCCCGGTTCTCGGAGATCTTCGCCAAGCGTGGTCTGAGCCTCGACTTCGGAGGTTCGTGGTTGTTGCCACGCCTGGTCGGTATGCACCGTGCGAAGGAACTGGCGTTGCTCGCTGAGATCATCGACGCCGAGCGGGCAGCCGACATGGGCCTCGTCAACCGGGTGCTCCCTGACGACGAACTCGACGCGTTCGTCGACGATTGGGCCGCTCGTCTCGCCGGCGGCCCACCGATCGCGCTGGCGATGTCGAAGCGGCTCCTCAACAACTCGATGCACGTCACTCTCGAAGAAGCCCTCGATGACGAAGGGCTGTCGCAGACGGTCAATTTTGGCACCAAGGACACCATCGAGGCGATCAAGGCCTTCATGGAGAAGCGCGACCCCGTCTTCGAGGGCCGCTGACCCCAGAACACCCCGAAATGGAGCGTCAGCGTTGCGCTCAGCGCAACGTCTGCGGGATTTTTCGGGGTGGGGGAGGTGATGTGACCTCCGGCTTCGTTTGCGGCACGTGGGCGGGCACTGCGTAGGGTCGTGACAGGAGCGCTGTGAGTGAATCGGCGTCAGACGCCGATCCCCCCGAGGTGCCATGTCAACATCCACGATCTCTTCGTCGCGTGCCCGGTTCCTGCCGGGTGGGCATGCCGAGTGGTTCACCGACCCCAAGACCAACCTGCTGTCTGGTCTCGTCGTTGCTCTCGCATTGATTCCCGAGGCGATCTCGTTCTCGATCATCGCCGGCGTCGACCCGAAAGTGGGGCTGTACGCGTCGTTCTCGATCGCGATCATCATCTCGTTCTCCGGCGGTCGACCCGGCATGATCTCGGCGGCCACCGGCGCAATGGCGCTGGTGATCGTGCCGCTGGTGCAGGACTACGGGGTGGGATATCTGTTCGCAGCCACCGTGCTCGCCGGGTTGTTGCAGGTGGGCTTCGGCTACCTGGGCGTCGGCGACCTCATGCGGTTCATCCCACGCACCGTGATGACCGGATTCGTGAACGCGCTCGCGATCCTGATCTTTCTCGCGCAGGTGCCGCACATCCTGCTCAACGGCGACGACGCCGACTCCGGCCAGTTCGGACTGAACCTCGCGTTCATCGCCATCGGACTCGCGATCATCTACGGGCTGCCCCGGCTGACGAACATGATCCCGTCACCGCTCGTCGCCATCGTGCTGTTGGCCATCGGCGCCATCGTGTTCGACCTCCGGCTCCCCACCGTCGGCGACATGGGCGCGCTACCGAGTTCGCTGCCGCTGCCAGGCCTGCCAGACGTGCCGTGGAACATCGACATGCTCATCGTGATCCTGCCGTACTCGATCACCCTCGCGCTGGTGGGCCTGCTCGAATCGTTGCTGACCGCCCAGTTGCTCGACGACCTCACCGACAGCGGTTCCGACAAGAATCGCGAGGCTCGCGGCCAAGGCATCGCCAACGTGGCCACCGGTTTCCTCGGTGGGATGGCCGGCTGCGCCATGATCGGCCAGTCGATGATCAACCATCGCACGGGCGGCCGTACCCGGCTGTCGACGCTGGCGTCGGGCGTGTTACTGATCGTGTTGATCCTGGCTCTCGGCGACTTCGTGGCGCAGATCCCGATGGGTGCGCTGGTGGCGGTGATGGTGATGGTGTCGATCAGCACCTTCAACTGGCGCAGCGTGGCCCCGGCCACCGTGCGCATGATGCCTCGCACCGAAACCATCGTGATGCTGGCCACGGTTGCCATCACGGTGCTCACCCACAACCTTGCGTACGGCGTCGGTGCCGGCGTGGCGCTGTCGGCGGTGTTCTTCGTGCGTCACGTGTCGCACGTGGTCAACGTCACCAGCGTGGTCGACCCGGACAACGTCGAGCGACTCTACGACGTGAGTGGCGAACTGTTCTTCGCATCCACGAACGACTTGGTCCACTTGTTCGACTACGACGCCGTGCAGGTCGACCGAGTGGAAATCGACCTCAGCAATGCTCGCGTCTGGGACACCTCGGCGGTCGTCGCGCTCGATGCTGTCGTCGAGAAGTTCGCTCAACGAGGCATCACCGCCGAGTTGGTCGGCCTGAACGAACACTCCGAACGACTCCACCGCAGCCACAGCGGACGCTCCGCCGGCGGACACTGATCGCCGCAGGCCGGTCGAACTCCACCGCAGACGATGTCGGTGTGGCGGTCTGGCGTCGACGGGGCTCGTTAGCCTTGACCAGATGTCAAGACGGTCACGCCGCACTGGCCTCGTGGCCTTGCTGTGCACTGCGCCGCTCGCGTTGGCGATGGTCGGAGCACCCGCGTCGGCTGCGCCGCCGCCGGACGATCCACCCCCAGTCACCCTGGCGCCGGACACTCCGCCGCCCGATCCAGGGCTGCAGCCGGGATCGCTGATCCCCGTCCCGGTCGGATGCCCCAGGCCCGATCCGGCCGCGGCGGTGTTCACTGCCACGATGTCGGGCAAGGACGATGTCACCCAGGTGGTGCGGTTCCGTGTCGACCAACTGCGCGCCGGATCGGTGGAGCCCTGGGCGGTCAACGGCCTGATCGACGTGCGCTACGGACCCGACTATCGCTTCCTGGTCGACGGCGATCAGTATCTGGTCGGAGCCGGGCTCGACCCCGTGTACGGCGTATTGGCCTCGACGGTGAGGCCACCGGAACCCAACTTCGGCGGCAACGACGTCGTGGGCGTCGACGATCTTGCGGTCGATTGCCCCGATCTCGACGACCCGATCCGAACACTGCAGGTCGACGGCACGAGCATCGACTCGGGGGTGCTCAGTCTGATGACCGACGACCGTCGGCTGCTGCTGGCCACCGTTGCGGTTCCAACCGCAATCGTGTCGGCCGTGTTGCTCGCTCTGGTCGTGGTGCGGGTGTTCGGTGGGCTCGCGTTCCTGGGCGTGTTCCAGCTCGGTCGTGCAGCGGTGACCCCCGTATCCGACCATCGCGCCGTTCGGGTCCGCAAACACCGCCCCCCAGGCGGTGCCGAGGCATCGGTCGACGACGCCGATCCGGCCGATGACGACGACGGCGCAATGAGCAGCGGCACCGCCCCCGAGGAGACCGTCAAGTCCTGACATCTCCGGCTCGGGTCCACGTCGCCCGACCGGTGAGCGTCACTGCACGGCGCGCCGCACTTCGTCGATTGCTTCGGCCCAGTCGTCGATCATGATCTCGTCGGCATCGCCGGTCGGCGAGCAGCGCACCAGGATGCCACCGATGATCGCTTCGTCGAGCGCGGTGCCCAGCGCCGCAGCGTAGGCAGCCAACTGGAGGCGGTATCGGCCGACCCGTTCCGACGACTGGACGGGCCCGGACCATTGGTCGGTCTTGTAGTCGACGATGACGAGCCCGTCGGGGGTGCGTACGAGCAGGTCGACGTAGCCCTCGAGGACCCGGTCACCGATGGGTGCCGCCACGAAGAGTTCACGCCAGTGATCAGCACCGGCGACCACGCTGCGCACGATCGGTGCCGCGAGCGCCGACCGGGCGAGCGCGACCACCTGGCGTTCGAGCCCGGTCACGCCTTCTGCAGCGCACTGGGCGCGGGCGAGGTTCTCGATGTCGGTACCGGTGGCCAGATCGCAGAACTGCAGAACGCCGTGTACGGCGCGACCGATGCTGGTGCCGTAGCGCCCACGTTGCCACGGTGGCAGCTCGACGTTGACCGGGCGCTTGTCGAGCCCGGCGTCGTCGATGACGTCGCGTCTGTCGGCGCCGGCGAGCTCCTCGGACAACCGGGTGGCGGCGATGCCGGTGCGTCGCGAGGCCGCAGCGAACACACGATCGCGTTCGGCGCTCCATTGGGCGTGGTCGGCCCAGTCGAGCACCTCAGGCTGGGCCTGTACCCGTGCCACCGGTCGTAGGGAGATCTCGGCGTCGCGTGCGCCCGACGATGGTTCGCCAGCCCCGGCGGCCCACATCAACTCGGCCGAGGTGAGCGGTCCCCAGTCGCTGTAGTCGGCGTTGTTCTTCGCCGGCGGAGCCCGGTGTAGCGACACCACGAGGTGGTCGACGGCCCGGGTGCAGGCCACGTACAGCAGCCGTCGGCGTTCGGCGTCGCCCATCTGCTCGTCGATCGGCCGGTGGGCCACGAACACCCCGTCGTCGCCGCGTCCCGCGAGCATCCAGGTGTCGTTCGCCCACACCACACCCTTGGTGGTGGAACGACTGGGCTTGGTGGTGAGACCGGCAACGATGGTGATGGGGAACTCGAGGCCCTTGGCCGCGTGGATGGTCATCACTCGCACGGCATCGTGGTCGTGCTCGGGCAGGATCGTGTCGGCGACCCGGCTCTCGGAGGCCTGCAGCGTGGCCCACTGCAGGTAGCGACGCACGCCGTGACCACCGGCGTCGGCCCACGCCCGGGCCTGTTCGATGACATAGCGCAGCCGCCGCCACACGTCTCGTGCGTCGGCGCCCGCCAATGCCAGATCGAAGAGCCGGCGTTCGTCGGCGACTGCGGCGAGCAGGTCGGCTGCCGACGTGGTGCCGACGCGTTCGGCCACCGAGCGCACATGGGCGATCGCAGCAGCGACAGGATGCTCGACCAGACCTTCCGGTGCTGCGGCCCAGAGGTTCCAGGTGCCGCCGCCGGCCTTCCACTGCCACAGTTCGACGTCGCTGCAGCCGTACAGCGGGCTTCGCAGCGACTCGACGAGTGCCAGGGTGTCGGTGGGATCGTCGGCGGCGCGCAACGCCAGTAACAGGTGCCGGACCTCGGTGGTGGCGTACACCACCGAGGAGTTCTCGGCCCGGTAGGTGAGCCCGGCCCGGCGCAGCTCCGCTTCGAGTGACGGCAGCGAGATGCGAGTCGGCAGCAGGATGCAGATGTCGCCCGGTCGGCACGGCCGCAACGCCTCGAGCATCTCGTCGTACACCGGCCAGCCGTCGGCGATCGCTGTCGACACGGTGGCTGCGACGTCAGTGGCTTCGTGCAGCCGCAGCGCATCGGCTGCGCCCATCTCGGCGTCACGTTGTGTGGCTGCGAGGTCGTCGTGGCGATCGGCGCCGATGAGCGACACCGTGCCGTGATCGAGCAGTGCCGTGGCCCGGCAGGCATCGAGAGCTTGGAATGCCGGTTGGGCATCGGCCTCGAACGTGATCAGTCGACCGAATACATCGTTGGCGAAGTCGATCACCGCGCGGGTCGAGCGGAAGTTCGCCGACAGTCGCACGTTGTCGGCGCCCACCTGCTCGGCAGCACGCAGGTACTGCGAGATGTCGGCGCGCCGGAACCGGTAGATCGACTGCTTGGGGTCGCCGACGATGAACAGGCGTCCAGGCAGCGGACGCAGATCGCGCCATGTCAGCTGGTCGGTCAGCTGGTCGGTCAGCTGGTCGGTCAGCTGGTCGGTCGGCTGGTCGGCCGAGTCAGTCGTGATGTGCTGCGCCGGGTCGTCGGGATCGGCGGTGAGGCGCACGGCGACTTCGAGCTGGATGGGATCGGTGTCCTGGAACTCGTCGAGCAGCACCCGCTCGTAGCGTTCGTGGAGCGCACGACGGATGTGCGGGTGCTCGGTGAGGAGACGCCGGGCGAGGACGAGGAGGTCGTGGAATTCGAGTTGCCCCGAAGTGGCTCGCTCGGCGGCGGTGTCGAGCACGAACCGACCGATGATGGCCCCGAGGAGGAGTCGACGATGCCGCTTGACGCCTTCGAGCGCCTCGTTCGCGAGGCGACCCAGTTCCACTTCGTCGGCACGGAGCGCCTCCAGTGCCTCGCCGCCATCCTTCCCGAACGCCGAGGTCCACTTACCTCTGGCCCCCGGCAGCGACCTGCGTTCGCCCCAGCGTCCGCATTTCTCGTCGAGCGCGGCGAGTGCTTCGAGTCGCGTCCGCAGGCTCTCGCTGACGAGCCCCGAAGCGAGCGCCACGAGATCGGCAACGATGTCGGCCTGGGTGTCGTCGGCGGGCACCGGGGTGGACGCGATCGAATCGGCCAGTGCGGTGATGGTGGTGGTGTCGAACCGGAGGGGCCCGGGATCGGACAGCTCGACCCGGTCGCTCACCAGATCCCAGTTCGACCGGAAGTCGTCAGCGATCCGTCGGGCCCCCTTGTCGACACCGAATCCATCGAACTCGCAGAGCTCGACGAACGCCCGGCCACCGGCGGTCAGTCCACCGGCGGGGTCGGCCTCGTCGAGCAGACGGTCGAGCAGGTCACCCCACTGTTCTTCGAACGCGAGACCACTCTCGAGTTCGTCGAGCACTGCGAAACCGGGCGGCAAGCCGGCCTCGATCGGGAAGTCGAACAGGATGCGTCGGGCGAACGAGTGCAGCGTGCCGATCGGTGCGTGGTCGAGCCGTGCGAGTGCTGCGTCGGTGGCAGGGCCAGGGTCGGCTTCGAGCCGTTGCCGAGTGCGACGGCGCAGCTCGGCGGCGGCCTTCTCGGTGAAGGTGATCGCGGCGATGCCGGTGATGGGCACTCCCGACCGGACGAGGTTCACGATTCGGGCCACGAGCGAACTGGTCTTGCCAGCGCCGGCGCCGGCCTCGACGAACAAGGTGGTGTCGAGGTCGGACTGGATTCGGAGGCGTCGAGCCTCGTCAGGCGGCGGAGCGGGTACTACCACGGGGGCTCCCGAGACGGTCATGCTGACGTCTCCCCATGGATCGTCTCCTGATCGACGGCCTTGTCGCGACCGAACCACGCAGCGAGTCGGGGATCGTGCTGTTTGCGCTGCCATTCGCCCCAGCGTTCGGCGGTGCCCAAGCCGTCGGGCTCGCAATAGTGGCACCCGACGAAGAAGCGCCAACCGGGACGTTCGGGCCGGTTGGGAAAGAAACCGGTCTCGATGCCGTCGACGACCCGTGCCAACGACTCGCTCACCCTGGCGTCGACCTCTGCGCTCATCAGGAAGCCTGGTCGGGCGTAGTCGCCCTTGCGCAGCAGCCCGTACTCGGCCAGTACCGACGTGTGCGGCTCGGCGAAACGGGAGCGGGCCGCTGCTGCATAGCTGGGCAACTGGAACAGCGTGCCGCCGACGGTGGGATCGTCGGGCGACATGTCCTTGAACTTGTCCTTGCCGCCCGACTTGTGGTCGGTGACGACGAGTTCTCCGTTGCGAGTGCGGTCGACACGGTCGATCGACCCTCTCAGACGGATTCGTCGGCCGCCTGGTAGCTCGATCGACACGTCGTCGTCGGCGCCGAAGCGCATCTCGGAGGCGAGCACCACCGACCCGCGGCGCACCACGAGTTCGCTGTCGTGTCGCAGCCACCTGAGCAGGTCATCGAGCATGCGGGCGCGCTCGTCGGCCCAGAACGCCGGACGACCGGTGCGGCCGCGCCGTTCGGTGCGTTCGCACACCTGATCGAAGAACGATGTGAGCGCGTCGCGATGATCGTCGCCCCACCCTGCCGGTCCGGGCTGGGGGAGTGCGCCGTCGACCACGGCCTGGTGGAACAGGTCGAGCGCGCCGTGATGTGCGGTGCCGCGGTCTCGGGCGGTGATGCTGATCTCGTCGCCGGGTTCCTCGACCGGCTCGACATCGAGCAGGTAGCGGTCGAAGTAGGCGTGCGGACATGACGTCCACGCCTCGAGCCGGCTGGGCGACACCGCGTCGTCGAGCCGGGGCACCTCGACGGTCGACAGGTCACCGTCGTAGTCGGTGAGCAGGTCGCCGCGTCGAGCCCCGGTCAGGCGCAGACCTCGAAGGAGCACGACATCGGCCGTGGCGACATCGGAGTCGGCGACATCGGAGTCGTCGACATCGGCGTCGTCGGTGGCGTCGTCGTCGAGTGGATGGCCGGCTCGGACCTGGTGCGAGCGCCCACGGAGGCGGTGCTCGGTGGCGCTCGCCGGGAACGCGGCGGAGCCGATCCCGGCGTGGTGCGAAGCAATGGTGCGAGTATCAGCGACCCACGGCGCGATCCAGCGCGACAGCTCGACCGACGACGTCGCACGCAAGTCTCCACGCGGTGCAGTGATGGTGACGGCACTGGTGGCGAGCGTGGCCAAGAACACTCGGTGCAGCCGAATCGAGCGGGCGTCGGCGGTGGGGAGCCCTGCCAACGCGCGATCGGTTTCGGAGAGCAGCGGATCGCTGGTCGGTCGTGGAGGCAGGAGCCCTTCGGCCGCGCCCAGCACGATCGCGACATCGACGTCGAGACCGACAGCTCCGGCGAGAGGTGCCGCGGTGACGCCATGGCCGACACGTCCTTGCCTGGGTGGTGTGGCGTCGAGTTCGGCTTCGAGCGTGGTCCGGAACCGGTGCCGGGTGACAGGTGGGCTCACCGGGTCGAGGTGCCCGAGCCGGTCGAGTGCACCGGTGAGCGCCTCGAAGGCTCGGTACTCGGGTTCGGCGAGGCGCTCGATCGTGTGGCGCCCCAGACGCTGTTCGAGCTGGTCGGTGCACCATGTAGCCCAGTCGGCCCAGGCGCGTGTGGCGCCCGGATGACCGAGCTGGTCGCGCAACTCGTGGACGAAGGCCCGCAACGAATCAGCCGCAGCGCCCCACCGCTCGCTGCCGCTGATGGAGCCGAGCCGCCGATCCCAGTCGTCGTCGCGAGCCACGCCGGCTTCGCGACTGACGCGCTCCCAGCTCGCTGTCGGCAGGTACTCGCCGTCGGCGTCGCGCAGCGGCAGGTCGGCCATCATGTCGAACAGGTTGCGTCGACGCAGACCGCGGCGGTCGACATCGAGCAGGTCGAGCACGAGTCGCGGCGCGAGCCGGTCGGTCAACATGGTGCCGGGGCGACCGTTCCACGGGATGTCGGCGGCGGTGAGGTGGTGCTCGACGAGGCGCGCGTAGGGTCGCTGCGCCGGCCACAGCACTGCGATGCGCTCGAACGGAATGCCAGCGCGTGCCGCGTCGACGACGAGACGGGTGGCTTCGCGGACCTCCTCGTCGGCGTCGGTGGTGGACACGATGGCCACCGGTCGGGGCGACGACTCCGCCGGAGCGTTGGCTCCGGCGCCACCGATGATGACTCCGTCGGCCGCGTCATCGGCGTCATCGGTGTTGTCGCCGGCCGCATCGTCGGTGACGACGACAGCGTCGAGTGAGTCGACGAGCTGGCGGGTGTCGGCATCGGCGTTCGGGTGGCCGGTGAGCTGGGCGACGACACGCACGTCGGCGCGCTCGCCGAGCGCCCGCACGAACGTGATCGCCAACCCATGCAGTTCCTGTGGGAGGTACAGCACGAGGCTGGGCAAGCGGTTCGGTGGCTGCGTCTCGACCGACCGGGCGGCGCCGGCGAAGAGATCGGCCTCGTCGTACCACTGGGCTTCGAGCGCGGTGCTGATGTTCGAGCTGATGCGAACGGCTTGGCGCCCACGTAGCGACTGGTCGCACAACCTGGCCACGTTGGCAGGGTCGGCGAGACGGAGTTCGGCGTGGAGGTCGCGTAACGCCACGATCGTGGAAGGGTGCGTGGCGACAGCACCGAACGGCCCGGGATCGTCGGCGAGCAATGAGGCGATCGTGAGATCTATCACCGGGGTGGACATCGGCGACCTGCCCGCAGCGGCGAGTGCCGGACCGGCGATCAACTCGGCCAGCCTGTTCAGCGTGACCATGTCGACGCCGACGATGCCGCCCTGGCGTCCGAGTGCTCGACGCGTCATCACCCCGCAGGTGTTGGTGGGCACCGCAACGGTGACCGGCGCGAGCGGATCGACTCCCTTGGTGTGGGCGATCGCTGCGGCGAGCGCAGCGAGGGCACGTTGGGGAGCGACGAGGGTCGCAGAGATCGGCACTCCGACGATCGTAGAGAAGGGGTGTCACGGAGTTGGCCTACCATCGCCGTATGCAGGTGCGACGTGCCACATCCGACGACCGTCCGGCGGTGTGCGTCACCGCGATGCGGGCGTTCTCCGACGACCCGGTGATGCGGTGGCTGTATCCCGAGGACGAGGTGTTCTTCGCCCCGGGCGGCGAGGTGCTGCGACCGGCGATGACCGGCTGGATCAGCCTCGGTGAGGTGTGGTGCACCGACGACGGTGCCGGAGTGGCCGTGTGGATTCCGCCCGATCGTCCCGAGATCGACTTCACCGTCGATCCGGCGGCAGCCGAGCCGCCACCCGACCGGCTGGAGCGATTCGCGATCATCGGCCCGTTGATGGAGGAGCACACTCCGCCCGAGCCGCACTGGTACCTGCAACTCCTGGGCACGCACCCTGATTGGCAGCGCCGGGGGATCGGTACGACGTTGATGAACGTGATGTTCGAACGCGCCGACGCCGACGGGTTGGCCTGCTATCTCGAGACCGAGACGATCGAGAACGTGGGCTACTACCGCCGCCACGGCTTCGACGTGCGATCCGAGTGGGACGTCCCCACCGGCCCCCACATGTGGGGGATGCTCCGCTCTGCCAGGTGACGACGTGCGATGAGTTTCGGCGCGGACAGGTCGCGCGCAAACTCATCGGTGGCGGAATTCGGGTGGGCGGATCAGGCCGATCGAGCGGCTTCGGCGCGGGCTCGGAGGTCGGTGACGGCGTGCTCCAAGCCCTCGGGGTCCTTGTACAACGCGCTGCCGGCGATCAACACGTTCGCCCCGGCGGTCGCCGCCCCAGCGATCGTGGAGGGCCCGATGCCGCCGTCGACTTCGAGATCGACGGTGTCGGCGAGGCCGGCATCGTCGATCATGGCTCGGATCTCGGCGATCTTGGGCTCCATGGTGGCGATGTAGGCCTGCCCACCGAAGCCCGGATTGACGGTCATCACGAGCACCAGATCGACCAGGTCGAGCACGTGCGAGATCGCCGACGCCGGCGTGGCCGGATTGAGGGCCACCGCCGCGTTCGCTCCGAGATCGTTGATGTTGCCGAGCGTTCGGTGCAGGTGCGTGCAGGCCTCGACGTGCACGATCAGGCGGGAGCAACCGGCATCGATGTACTGCTTCGCCATCACGTCGGGTGTGTAGATCATCAGGTGCGCTTCGAACGGCAACGAGGTGTGCGGGCGAGCCGATGCGATCACGTCAGGGCCGAACGTGAGGTTCGGGACGAACTGGCCGTCCATCACATCCCACTGGATCAGGTCGACGCCGGCGGCTTCCAGGGCAGCCACCTCCTCGCCGAGTTTGGAGAAGTCGGCGGGCAGCACGGACGGGGCGATCTGGATCGGACGGCTCATCAGAGCCGAAACCTAGCCGTGCGGACGGGCCGGGCACTCACGTGGTGCCGGACTCGTCCGCCTCGTCTGCGCGCTCCCACTGGTCGTCGCCGTCCCAGTCGTCGTTGCGCTCCTCGACCTTGGCCTTCCAGCTCTCGGCTTCGTGCTGCGAGGAGTATGGGCCGAGCACGTGGTCGAACGACCCGCGCTCGGAAGCCGGCACGGCGATCTTGCGGTTGATGTCCCAGTACCACTCGCTGTTGCTTGCCACCCTGTCAGTCTCGCGCGCGGCCACGCGGATGAAACAGCCTGCGCCCGTACGATGGCGGCCATGCAACTGATCCCTGATCGTCTCGTCGCGGGCGGCGATGCCATGGCCCGCGATGCGGACGGCCGCGTCGTGTTCATCGAGGGAGCATTGCCTGGCGAAGTCGTCGAGGTCGAGATCGAGGAAGCGAAGAAGGATTTCGCCAAGGCGCGCCTGATCGAGGTCGTCGAGCGCTCGCCCCTGCGTGACGCCCCGTCGTGCTCGCATCGACGCAACGGTTGCGGTGGCTGCGACTGGATGCACCTGCGACCCGACGCCCAACTCGACGCGAAGGTCGAGATCGTGCGCGAGTCGCTGCGACGCATCGGGCGGCTCGATTCCCTCGTTGTCGACGGCCTCGTGCATCGTGGGGGTGCCGTCAGCCCGTTCGGCTATCGCACCACCATTCGGGTCGTCGGTGGGCCCAACGGGTCGGTGGGCTACCGGGCGCAGGGTTCGAATGACGTCGTCGAGGTCACCAGTTGTCCGATCGCCGAGTCGAAGTTGTCCCGACTGCTCTCGGTGATCGAGGCCGACGACGGCGCCGAACTCACGCTGCGCACCTCGGTGGCCACGGGCGCCATCACAGCCATCTGGGACAAGCAGTATCGCAAGAGCATCCGCGGCGTGCCGGCGACGGTCCACATCGGTGAGCGAGCGTGGCTGACCGAGCGGGTCGCCGGCCACGACCTGCGGGTGTCGGCCGGTTCGTTCTTCCAGTCCGGCGTCCAGGCCGCCGAACTGCTCGTCGCCGCCGTGGAGGCCGCTGCACCCGAACTCGCGACCGCTCGTCACGCCGTCGACGCGTACGGAGGTGTCGGGCTGTTCGCTGTCGCCGCCATGAGCGACGCGCAGCACGTCACCGTGATCGAGTCGTCGAAGTCGGCCTGCCTCGACGCCGAACACAACCTGACTGGTCGCGCCGCCAGCGTGCTGCGCGCAGACGTGTCCGGATGGACAGCGCCGACCGGCGATGGCCCGACCCCGCAAGTCGATGTCATCGTGGCCGATCCCGCCCGACCCGGGCTCGCCACGCCGGGTGTCGTCGCGCTCGCCGCTGCTGGTGCCGGCGTGCTGGTGCTCGTGAGCTGCGACCCGGTGTCGCTCGCCCGCGACGTTTCGCTGCTGTCCGAGGCCGGGTACGTGCCCGAGCGGGTCGAGGTGCTCGATCTGTTCCCCAACACCCACCACGTCGAGACCGTCACGAGGTTCGTTTCTCGCACGCCGTGAAATATTCTGTCCGTACATCATCCAGGAGGACGCCCTGTCACGTACAGAAGATGTGAGACGCGAGTACACCGAGGCATCCGACGCGGCACTGGTCGTGTCGATCGGTCGGTACGAGCAGGCTGCGCTCGCCGAGGCGTACCGCCGCCACGCTGGTGCCACGTTCGGGCTCGCCAAGCGACTGCTCAACGATCATGCTCAGGCCGAGGAGATCGTGCAGGAGGTGTTCGTCCGGCTCTGGAACGAACCGATCCGCTACGACCCGGAACGAGGCACGCTCCGCAGCTTCCTGCTGGCGCATACCCACGGACGATCGGTCGACATGATCCGCTCGGACGTGTCGCGTCGCACACGTGAGGAACGAGAAGCTCGCGAACAGGCCGACGGTGGTTACGACGTGGCCCGCGAGGTGTGGGACATGGCGCTGGCCGGGCACGTACGTGAGGCCATGGAATTGCTGCACGAGGGCGAGCGCGAGGCGATCGAACTGGCCTACTTCGGTGGATTGACGTACAAGGAAGTGGCCGAGCGGTTGGACGAGCCCGAGGGCACGGTGAAGAGTAGGATTCGCTCTGGTTTGAAGCGTCTGCGGGGCGAACTCGTTCAAGCTGGTGTGACCGTGGGGATCGACTGAGATGGGCGCAACGATGGACGACACGGCTGGCGCTCCGGGCGATGCCTACGAACTCGACGAGTTGCTCGGTGCGTACGCGCTCGACGCAGTCGACGCCGACGAGCGTCGACGTATCGAGGACTATCTCGAAGTGAGTCCGCGCGCGGCGGCCGAGGTGCAGGTCCACCGTGAAGTGGCCACGATGTTGGCGTTCACCGGCATGGATGCACCCGACGACCTGTGGGGTCGTATCTCCGACGAGATCGGCGAACTCGCTCCGCCGCCCGGACCCGAACTCGCCAAGGTGATGTCGTTCGACGAGCACTCCAAGCGTCGCCGGATCTCCACGATCGCACCGTGGCTCATATCGGCAGCCGCAGCTGCGGTCATCGTGTTCGTGGCGATCGGGCTCGCCGACAGCGCCGACGCTCCCAACGAGCCGTTGGCCAACGCCGCCGAACTCGCACGCGCCGACCGCGATTCGCTCACCACCACGCTGGTCGCCGAGGGTTCCGATGCATCCGCCGAGGCGATCATCGACCAGGACGGCCACGGCTACATGCTCGCCCGCGACCTGCCGACGTTGCCCGAGGGGCAGACCTACCAGCTGTGGGGCGTCGTCGAGGGCGGCGATGTGATCTCGCTCGGGATCTTCGGCCCGAACCCCGAACTCGAGACCTTCACGGTCGAGGGCGCTGTCGAAGCGCTGGCGATCACGATCGAGCAACACCCGGGCGTGATCAGCAACGGCAACCCCGACGGCGCCTTCGTCGGCACCTTCTGACCCGCCGCCACCATCCATGCGATGAGGCGATGAGCCACACCCCCGTATGCGGGGGTTTCGCTCATGGCCCGCAGCCCGCACGTGCCGTAACCTGGCGGAGTGCTGACAACGGTCTGTTCCGAGGAAGTGAGCGACGCGCTCGCCGAGGGATTTCCGATCGTGGCGCTCGAGTCGACGATCTTCTCGCACCTCGGGCTGCCGTCGCCGTTCAATCGCGAGGCGCTGGAGCGGTGCACGATGGCGGTGCGCACCAACGGGGCGATCCCTGCAGTCACAGCGGTGCTCGACGGCGAGGTGCGATTGGGATTGATGGGTGACGAGTACGAGCGCATCCTCGGGCCCGCCCGCAAGGCCGCCGAGCGTGACGTTGCCGTGGCGGTCGGCCAGCGTTGGGATGTCGGTGCCACCACGGTGTCTGCGTCGGTGGCGATCGCCGCCTCGGCCGGGGTGAGCGTGTTCGCCACCGGCGGCATCGGCGGGGTGCATCGTGGGAGCGAGTCGACCGGTGACATCTCCGCCGACCTCGACGCCATCGCGTCACATCCGGTGATCACTGTGTCGGCGGGTGCCAAGGCGTTCCTCGATCTGCCTCGCACCCTCGAATTCCTCGAGACCGCCGGCGCGCCGGTGCTCGGCTGGCAGCACGACTGGTTCCCGGCGTTCTACACACGCTCGTCGGGCCTCCCGGTGCCGCACCGGGTGGAGTCGGCCGCCGAGGTGGCGCGCATCTTCGCCGCCCGCAGCCGCCCGGCGTCGGGGATGCTGCTGACCGTCCCGATCCCCGAAGATGCCGAACTCGATTCGGCCGAGCTCGACGGGGTGCTCTCCGAAGCGCTTGCAGACTGCGAGCGCGCAGGAATCAGCGGTGCCGCAGTGACTCCGTTCGTGCTCGGCCGTATCGGTGCCGCCACCGAGGGCCGCAGCGTGCCGGCCAACTTGGCGCTCGCCGAGAACAACGCCGCCGTGGCTGCCCAGGTCGCCGCTGCGATCGCTGGCTACCCGCCACAGCGATGAGTTCACGCGCGACCTGTCCGCGCGAAGACTCATCACCTCCAGGGTCCGACCCACAGCGGTGAGTTCGTCGCATCCCGTCGATGCTGGAACTCACCGCAACGTCGGGAGCTGGTCGGTCAGGCGAGGCGGGTGAGGCGGCGTTCGACGCGATCGAGGAACGCTGAACGCTGCTCGTCGGACGCGTTGTCGATGCCGTACATCGCGAGCCAGGTGGTGCGGGCGAGGGGATGGCACATCGTGCGCAGGCTGCGGGTGAGGGTGCGCTTGCCGCTCTCGCCTTCGACCGAGTTGATGAACTTCGACGACCCATGCGTGGTGACTGCGACGAGTCGGCGCACGTTGCGCAGACCCGGTCGCAGGCGATTCGCTCCGTCGGGCAACGTCCATGCGACGCCGCTCGCCCACACCCGGTCCATCCATCCCTTGAGCATCGCTGGCTGCCCCGACCACCAAGTGGGATATACCAGCACCAGCGTGTCGCACCACTGGAGGTCGTCGGCGTACGAGGCGATCGACGGGTCGGTACCCGGCTCGAGGTGGTTGGCCCGTTCGGTGACGCTGAGCGCCGGCTCGAAGTCGTCGGCGTAGAGGTCGGTCAGACGAACCTCGGCGTTGCCTGCCGTGAGACCGGCGACGACCCGGTCGCGGACAGTTGCGACGAACGAATCGGATGACGGATGGCAGTACACCACCAACGCCCGGGTCATCACAGACCCGCCATCTTCTGTTCGACCTCGGCCAGGAACGCCTGACGCTCGGCGGGCGTCGACGTGTCGATCGCGTAGAGCCCGAGCCAGGAGGTGCGCACTCGCAGTCCGCAACTCATTCGCAGTGCCCGGGTGATGATGCGCCGGCCGTTGTCGTTGACCAACCGCACGAACGAGCGCGGCGAGCCATAGGTGGAGATCCCCACCAGACGGCGCATCTGGCCGAGGCCGGGTCGCACCTTGTTGGTGCGTTCGTCGAGAACGAACCCCACGCCCGGAACCATCACCCGCTCGAGCCAGCCCTTCAGTATCGCCGGGAGGCCGCTCCACCAGGTGGGGTAGACGAACACGAGCGCCTCGGCGCGTTGCACGAGTGCTGCGTGTTGGGCGATCATCGGGTCGATGATCGGTGTGTCGCTGTGGTATGCCTCGCGTTCCTCGGCGGTCATCGCGACGCGGACCCCGAGCTCGTAGAGGTCGAGCACGATCACCTCGTGGCCTGCAGCGAGCAGACCGACCTCAGCCCGGTTCGCCAGCGCATGGCCGTAGCTGTCGCTCGAGGGGTGAGCGACGATGATCAGCGCGAGCACGTCAGTCGATCGCTGGAAGAGGTTCGGGTTGCTTCGCCGCTGGCTTCGATCGAAGCGACAGTATCTGCGTGATCGCCACGAAGACGAGAAGAGCGGCGAACATGATGTTCGAAACCTGATCGCTCATCCGGTCGGAGATGGTGCCGCCGACGATGGCACTCGCAGCGCCGAATCCGCCGCACACGGCTGCGACGCGGATGTCGACGTTCGCCTTCTTTCGGTTACGGATCGTTCCCATGATGGCGGTCGGCACGATCACGGCAACCGACGTGCCCTTGGCGACCACGGGCACCATCCCGAGGAGCACCACCATCGCGGGCACCATGATCACGCCGCCGCCGATACCGAGCAGGCCGGCGAGCGTTCCGGTGAGCAACCCGACGATCACGAGGAGCAGGGCCATGCCGATGGTGAGGTCGGTGCGGCCGGTCGAGTCGGAGCTGACAGCGAGGCGTGTGGCCGTGGCGAGCACGGTGATCACGAAGATCACGATCAGCACGTTCTTCGGGATGATGTGCAGCAGCGTGGTGCCCACGATCGCGCCCACGATCGCACCCATTGCCAGGAACAACGCAATGGCCCAGTCGACGTTGCCGTGCGACACGTAGGTGGTCAAGCTTGCTGCGGCAATCGGCAGGGTGGCGGCCAGCGAGGTGCCGTGTGCGAGGCGGCGGTCCATCCCTGCCAGGCTCACCAGTCCGGGCACGATGATCAGCCCGCCGCCGACGCCGAACAGTCCTCCGAGCAGGCCCGCTGCCAAGCCGACGATCACGGCATGGCTGAACTTGACGGAACTGTGGGAGAGCGGCACCGAGGTCGACGTTACGACGGATCGACGCGCGTCGTATATTCCCTGGAGCATCATCAGCTTGGAAGGTGCCCGGTGAGCAACGCCCGAACGTGGGGCCAGTCGTCGATCGTGATGGCGTACGCCGCGGTGTCGCGCAACCGGATGCCGTCGCCGGTGTGGGTGGATCGACGGTGCCGTCGGAACACGCCTTCGAACTGCGCGCCGAGGCGCTCGATCGCACGCCGGCTCTGTTCGTTGCGGGCGTCGGTGCACACTGCAACGCGTTGGACGTTCCAGACCTCGAAGGCGTGGGTGAGCAGGAGCAGTTTCGCCTCGGTGTTGATCGCCGTGCGTTGCGCCGACGACGACAGCCACGTGCCACCGATCTCGACCTCGTCGGGATGGTCGCGCCCGAGTGGCCACTCGGGGTTGAGGAATCGCGTGCATCCCACGACCGTTGCGTCGTCGACGCGTCGCTGCACGAACGGTCCCGCACGGTCGTGGGCGGCGTCGTCGAGCAGCCAGGTCACGTAGTCGGAGGCCTCGTCGCGACCGTCGGGCACCTGGGTGTAGGAGAAGGTCGAACGGTCTCCGGAACCGGCGAGGACGATCGCATCGACGTGCTCGATCGCCAGCGACTCCAACACGACATATCGCCCGATGAGGGTGGGAACTGCGAGGTGACTCATCGTGACGCAGTCTGGCCGATCGGAGGTGGCGGATTGGCCTGGGATACCTTGCACCGATGGCCGATCCGACCCTCACCGACGACCTGTTCGACACCTCCACGATCCTGCCGAGCGACCCCGTGGGCGACGACGGCGCACCGCTCGAAGTGCTCCACGACCGTGAGTACCGGGTGCGGGCGTTCCGCAAACGCGACGATCTGCTGCTGATCCGTGGCGCCGTGCGAGATCAGAAGCCCCCCGGTCTGTACATCGACATCGACCCCGAGCCGATGACGATCCACCACATGCAGATCGACCTCGAGATCGCGTTCCCGACGCTCGAGATCGTCGGCGCGCAGGTCGGCATCGAGATCCACCCCAGTGTGTCGTGTCCGAGCATCGAAGGCCACTACGACAAGCTCGTCGGCTTGTCGATCGCCCGCGGATTCACCCACAAGGTGCGCGAGTTGTTCGGCGGCCCACGTGGCTGCACGCACACCACGGCGCTGCTGCAGGCAATGGCCCCGGTGGCGGTCCAGTGCATGTGGTCGATGCGGGCGTCGCAGGCCAAGCGCGGCGACGGCGCCGGGCAGCAGCCGAGCCCCGAACAACGCGAAATGGCGTGGCGGTTCAACCTGAACACGTGTCACGTGTGGGCCGAAGATGGCGAGCAGGTGCAGCGACTGCAGGCGGGCGGCGAGTTCGAACCCCCGATCTGGGCGCAGGAGCGGATGGTGGAACTCGGCATGAAGCCCGACGCCTGGCGCCAACGGATGCAGGGCTGATTGCGATGGAGGCGGGGATGGCGAGGGCGAAGGTCACGGCGATCGAGTGTGCGGAGCTCGGCCCGATCGAAAATCTGCGCGTCGTCGAGCGGGAATCGGTGCCGTTGGCAGGGGGCCAGGTGCGCCTCGCTGTCTCCGCTTCGGGCGTCAACTTCGTCGATGGGCTCTTCGTCGAGGGGCGCTATCAGATCAAGCCGCCGACACCGTTCGTGCCCGGGGGAGAGGTCGTCGGACGCATCACCGAACTCGGTGCCGACGTGGCTGACGGTCTCGTAGTCGGAGACCGCGTGTTTGCGAATCTCGGTCTCGGTGGCTTCGCCAGCGAAGTCGTGGTGTCGCCTCGGCAACTCGTGGCGATCCCCGACTCGTTGAGCGACGGCCAGGCGGCCACCTTCATGCAGAGCTATCTCACCGGTTGGTATGCGCTGCGGGTGCGGGCCAGAGCGTCCGCGGGCGACACGATGCTCGTCCTCGGCGCCGGCAGCGGTGTCGGGTTGGCCGCGGTCGACATCGGCTCGGCGCTCGGGTTGCGAGTCATCGCGGCGGCGTCCACGCCGGAGAAACGAGCGCTCGCCGAGTCGCGCGGGGCGATGGCCACCATCGACAACTCGACGCTCGACGCGGCCAGCATGAAGGACGCTGCGAAGGCGTTCGCAGCCTCGTTCGACGACCGGGCCGATCGTGGTGGCGTCGATCTGATCTACGACCCGGTGGGTGGCGAGGTCGGCGAAGTCGCCCTCCGAGCGCTGGGTGAAGACGGCCAATATCTCGTGATCGGTTTCGTCGCCGGCATCCCGAAGTTGCCGGCCAACCAGGTGCTGCTACGCAACCGTCGCATCACCGGTGTCGACTGGGGCGCCTGGGTCGGCCGGAACCAGGATGCCAACAGCGCGTTGCTCGCCGAGGTCGTCGAGCAGATCGCTGTGGGCGACCTCGACCCGGTCGAGCCGGTGACCTATCCGCTACGCGAGGCGGCACGGGCACTTCGCGACCTCGCCGACCGCAAGGTCGCCGGCAAGGTGGCGCTCGTTCCCGATCGCTGACCCGGTCGCGTCCCCCGAACCGTTGGTGGCGATTCGCTTCACACCTGGCAGAATAAGCGGCCACATGGTGGTCATAGCTCAATAGGTAGAGCACCAGGTTGTGATCCTGGCGGTTGGGGGTTCAAGTCCCCTTGGCCACCCCATACGCAGGCCCTGAGAGGGTGGCGGGCGATGAATCGCTCGGTACCCTCCCAGGCCGCTTGCTTCTCTAGCTCAATGGCAGAGCAGTGGACTCTTAATCCATTGGTTCTGGGTTCGAATCCCAGGGGAAGCACTGTAAACGTCAGGTTCGCAGCAGATCCTTCGCGATGGCGACGATCTGTAGCGGTGTTCGGGCGGCATCTACAGTCGGGTCGATGTCGCCGTCGGAGATCGTCACTGCATTCATCGAAGCCATCGAGCGCAAGGACGTCGCTGCCGCTGCGGCGATGGCCTCGCCGTCGATCTCGTACGAGAACATGCCGATGCAGCCGATCATCGGCCGTGATGCGATGGCCGCGACGCTCGAGATGTTCCTCGGAAACGCCAACGAGGTCGACTGGGTGATCGTGCGCCAGCACGAGGTCGGCAACGTGGTGTTCAACGAGCGCATCGACCGATTTCAGATCGGCGAGGGCTGGCTCGAGTTACCGCTCGCCGGAGTGTTCGAGGTCGACGCCGACGGCCTGATCTCCCTGTGGCGTGACTACTTCGACCTCGCCAGCTACCAGCGTCAACTCGCGGAGCTCACCGAGTCGTGATCCGGCCGGCGTCGATTCAGTGGCTCCAGCTGCGGTCGTCGCGGTAGCGGCCCACGTTGAGTGGCGTCGAACGCTGGCGGCGCTGGCGGCGGCTGCTGGTGCCGAACACGATCAGCGCCGCGATCACGAGGCAGCCAACGGCGAGCAGCAGCGTCATGTTCCGATCGTGGTTGGCGAGACGTGGGAAGACACCCATCCACGGGTCGTCGGAGAACATTGGCAGGATCAAGAGCGGGATGAGATAGCCGAACAGCACCAGCGCCCCCGCCGTCGACGCGAAGAACACACCCAGCGCGAACGTGCCCTCTCCTCGCTCCGGCCTGAGGAACATGGCGACGGCCGCGACCAGCACCCCCAGAACGAGTACACCGAGTGCGAACCAGCCCAGCCAGTCGTCGAGGAAGGCCATCGACCCGACCCGCTGCACCGGAAGGGTGATGGGGCTTGCTTCGCCGACCAGTTCGTTGCGAACGATGTTGACCTGCTCCTGAGCGTTGATGGACACCCGCCCGTCGAAGGTCCCGATGAGCCGGCCGTGAGCGTTGCCGACGAGGTCGCTCATCAGCGCGGCGCCCGCAGGGATGCGAGCGATCTCCTCGATCTTCTCGCGTAGCGCTGCGGGTGACTCGTTGAGGGTGGGCGCCGTGGCGCCGGCGACGATCGTCGCGATCTGGCCGCGGATGTCCTCGTCGCCGAGAATCGAGTGGGCGACGTTCGAGGCGTTCGACGGTGAAAAAGCGACCCGTTGCAGCCACCAAGCACCGATCGACAGCGCGACCAGGACCGCAGCTGCGATCAACATCAGGCCCCCGAGCGATCTCCGCATTTCGAGAGTCTGGCAAATCCTGCGCGTATCCTTGAATCGTGAAGCGCCCCACCGTCTCCAAGATGCTGTTTCGCAGTGCATTCCGCCACTGCGCATGGTGCGGCGGTCGGGGTGCGTTCTTCATCGGATGGTTCAAGAAGGCCGAGCACTGCCAGTCGTGCGGACTGAAGTGGCGCCGCGACGATGTCGGCTACGAACTCGGTGCCGCCGCGGTGACGGCGGTGATCACGTTCGGCCCGCTGATGCTGATCCTCGGTGGCATGGTCGCGTGGACCTGGCCCGAAGTGAACACGGGTCCGATGTTCGCCGTGCTGGTGGTGTTGGCGTTGGTCCTGCCGTTGCTCAACTACGGCCGGGCGTACTGCCTGTGGCAGGTGATCGACATCTTGTTGCGTCCACCCGAACCCGAAGATTTCGAGATCGTCGGCGACACGACCGTCGACTCCTCGTCCGCTGACGGCGGGTGACGGCGGTTGACGACGCAGCCGCAGACCGGGTCGTCTGGCGTTCGCTCCGATGATGCTTGACCGAACGACTGTTCGCTGGTTACAATCGTGTCATTCGGATGCCCCGAGCATCCCGATGCACCCGGTCAGTAAGCCTCCATCAACTCTGTGACACCCCCTCTCTACGGTGCACATCACCAACCGCACCGGGTTCGCCCGCCGCACGACGAAAGCGAGACACGACATGAACAAAGACCGCGACAAGGCACTCGAGATGGCGCTGGCGCAGATCGACAAGCAGTTCGGCACGGGCGCCGTCATGAAGATGGGAGACCGCACGAACCTCGACATCGAGGTCGTGTCGACCGGAGCGCTGGCGCTCGACCTCGCCCTCGGAGTCGGGGGCCTACCTCGTGGCCGCGTGGTCGAGATCTTCGGCCCGGAATCATCGGGTAAGTCCACCCTCGCCATGCACGTCGTGGCCGAAGCGCAGCGCAACGGTGGCGTGTGCGCCTACATCGACGCCGAACACGCGATGGACCCGGTGTACGCCCGGGCGATCGGGGTCGACGTCGACCAGCTGCTCATCTCGCAGCCCGACACCGGCGAGCAGGCGCTCGAGATCGCCGACATGCTCACCCGTTCTGGCGCGATCGACGTGTTGGTGATCGACTCGGTGGCAGCCCTCACACCTCGCGCCGAGCTCGAGGGCGAGATGGGCGACACCCACGTCGGCCTCCAAGCCCGCCTGATGAGCCAGGCCTTGCGCAAGCTCACCGGCAACCTGCACAAGACCGGCACGATCGCCATCTTCATCAACCAGCTCCGCGAGAAGATCGGCGTCATGTTCGGCTCACCGGAGACCACTCCGGGCGGACGAGCGCTGAAGTTCTACTCGTCGGTGCGTCTCGACATCCGTCGCATCGAGTCGTTGAAGGACGGCGCCGAGATCGTGGGCAACCGCACCAGGGTCAAGGTGGTCAAGAACAAGGTGTCGCCGCCGTTCCGTCAGGCCGAGTTCGACATCATGTACGGCCAGGGCATCAGCCGTGAGGGCTCGTTGATCGACATGTCGGTCGACCTCAACATCGTCAAGAAGTCCGGGGCCTGGTTCACCTATGAAGGCGAACAGCTCGGCCAGGGCCGTGAGAAGGCCAAGGACTATCTCAGGCAGAACCCCCAAGTGATGATGGAGATCAGCGACAAGGTCCTCATCGCCGCCGGGCTCAAGAAGTCCGACGAACCCGACGTGCCCGTGGTCGCCGACATGGCCGAGGAGTTCAGCGAGGCCGACGACGCCCCGATCGATCTCGCCTGAGATCGTTGGCAGCGCCCAGACCACCGATCCCGCTGGGATCGCAACGGACCGGTTCGGTCATGATGGGTCTCCGTCACAGGAGGCCCTCATGACCGTTCCGAACCGCATCTCGATCATCACGCTCGGCGTCGCCGACCTCGAACGGTCCACGACGTTCTACGAATCGCTCGGCTGGACGAAGTCACCGGCATCGATGCCGGCCATCACGTTCTTCGAGATGCAGGGCTCGGTGTTCGGACTCTACGAGTGGTCTGCACTGGCCGATGACGCCAAGGTGCCTGCGGACAGTTCCGGCTTCCGTGGGGTCACGCTCGCGATGAACCTGGCGTCGGTGGCCGAGGTCGACGAGGTCTTCGTCGAGTGGGTTGCCGCTGGTGCCACACCGAAGGTCGAGCCGCACACCGCGTTCTGGGGAGGGCACTCGTCGTACGTCGCCGATCCCGACGGCCACCTGTGGGAGATCGCCCACAACCCGTATGCCACCATCGACGCCGACGGTCGCCTCGTCATGCGCGGCAGCTGAGCGAGCTGTTCGTGGTTCAACCGGGGATCAGGTGTTGAATTCGTAGCCGCCCGGCTTGAAGATCATCAGGTACAGCGACACCACGAGGGTCAGATGCGTGATGCCGATGCCCGCCGCCATGATCTTGCGGGTGTCGTCGCCGGTCTCGGTGAGTGCGGGGCGGATCATGAACCAGCTCACGGCCAACGCGATCAGCCACAGCACGATGGTCGACGTCACGAACGGCGTGCCCACGAGATCGATCTTGCCAACTCCCGCCATGCCCATACCCGCGACCCACTGCAGCACGAGCGCCGGGAACACCAGCCGCATGTGCAGGCGGGCGACCTCGGTGGTTGCGCCAGCGCGCTGTAGACGCGGATACAGGAACAGCGGCCCGAACGCTGCGATTGCTGCGAGCAGGTGCACGAAATAGAGGATCCGGTAGAGGGTGAAGTTCTCGACGACGAGGATGGCAAGCACGAGGCGACACGATATCGACCTCGAATCCCGAGAGCCCCATGGCCCAGGGCCCAGGGCCAGTAGCCTCACACCCCATGTCCCGCAGCTACATCGTGCGCACCTACGGCTGCCAGATGAACGAGCACGACTCCGAACGGATTTCGGGCCTCCTCGAGGCCGACGGTCTGGTGCGAGCCGAGAACGAAGCCGACGCCGACGTGGTGGTGCTCAACACATGCTGCATCCGTGAGAACGCCGACAACAAGCTCTACGGCAATCTCGGACACCTCAAGACCTGGAAGGGCGAACGCGAAGGCCGCCAGATCGTGGTGTCCGGCTGCCTGGCCCAGAAAGACCAGGAACTCGTCGCGAAGCGAGCCGGTCACGTCGACGTGGTCATGGGCACCCACAACGTGCACCGCGCCGCCGAGCTGCTCGCACAGGCACGCACCTCTGACCGCCCGATCACCGAGATCCTCACCGAGGCGGTCATCGACGACCAGGCGATGTTCCCGTCGGCGCTGCCGGCGCGTCGTGAGACTTCGTACAACGCCTGGGTGACCATCCAGATCGGCTGCGACAACAACTGCGCGTTCTGCATCGTTCCCGCTGTGCGTGGCACCGAGATCAGCCGCCCCTACGACGAGATCCTCGCCGAGATCACCGACCTGAGCGACGCGGGTGTCACCGAGGTCACGCTGCTCGGCCAGAACGTCAACAGCTACGGCCGCGACCTCCAACTGGCGGCCCGCCGCGCTGGCGACGACACCGCCCGCCTCCGCCCGCTGTTCGCAGAACTGCTCCGCGACGTCGGCGCCATCGAGGGCATCCGCCGGGTTCGCTACACCAGCCCTCACCCGAAAGACATGCGTCCCGACACGTTCGCCGCGATGGCCGACACCGCTGCGGTCTGCGAGCATCTGCACTACCCCCTGCAGTCCGGCAGCGATCGGGTGCTCGCTCTGATGCACCGTGGCTACACCGCCGAGCGGTATCTCGCACGCCTCGCCGAGGCTCGTCGCACGATCGACGATCTGGCCGTGTCGACCGACATCATCGTCGGCTTCCCCGGCGAGACCGAAGCCGACTTCGAGCACACCCTGGCCGTGGCTGCCGAGGCCGAATACGACTACGCCTACACGTTCATCTTCTCGCCGCGCGAGGGCACCGAGGCCGCCGCGATGCAAGCCGACTTCGTCGACCCGGCCGTTGCGTCCGAGCGGTTCAAGCGCCTCCACCTGGTCGTCGAGCGGTCGGCGCTGCGCCGCCACGAGGCGCGGGTCGGACGCATCGAAGAAGTGCTCGTCGAGGGCCCGAGCAAACGCGATCCGTCGGTCACCAGCGGCCGCACCCGCCAGAACAAGCTCGTGCACTTCGTGCCGCCCCGCCCGTTGCGCACCGGGAGCTACGCCACCGTCGAGATCACCCGCGGCGCCCCTCACTTCCTCGAGGGTCAGTTCGTCGAGTTCATCTCCGAACCCACCCACAAGCTCCGCATCCCCGTCGCCGCGTTGTGACCGCATTGCCGCGAAGTGTCACATCAGGCCCGGCACGGTGTGACAGTTCGCTAGCGTCGGGGCGATGAGCGAGGAGCCCGTCGATCCGCAGTTGGCCGATTATCGCGCCAGCATCGACAACATCGATGCCGCGTTGGTGCACCTGCTCGCGGAACGGTTCAAGATCACCAAGGCGGTCGGCCGGTACAAGGCCACGGTCGAACTGCCGGCTGCCGACGAAGGCCGCGAACGCATCCAGATCGAGCGGCTCCGGGGGCTTGCCGAACAGGCCGGTCTCGACCCGGTGTTCACCGAGAAGTTCCTGCGGTTCATCGTGGCCGAAGTGATCCACCATCATCAGCGCATCGCCGAGGGCGAGCAGCTCTGAGTACGGCTCCACCGGTCCGGGTGGCGATCGTCGGATCGACCGCCTCGGGCAAGTCGGCGGTCGCGATGGACGTCGCTCGTCGGCTCGGCGATGTCGAACTCGTGTCGATCGACAGCAAGCAGGTGTACCGGGGCATGGACGTCGGCACCGCCAAGCCGACGTCGGCCGAACGCTCCGAGATCCCACACCATCTTCTCGACCTGGTCGAGCCGACCGACGAGTTCACGGTCTCGGAATTCCGTGACGCGTACTCCGCCGCGCTCGTCCGAATCGCTGAACGCAGCCATCGTGCACTGCTGGTCGGAGGGACCGGGCTCTATCACAGGGTCGTCATCGACGACTTCGACCTGCCAGGCCAGTGGACCGAGATCCGCACCGAGCTGGAAGCCGACGTCGACACCGCGTCGTTGTTCGAACGGCTGCGAACCCTCGATCCCGCAGCAGCCGCCAAGATCGAGTCCACCAATCGGCGCCGCATCATCAGGGCGCTCGAAGTGACGCTGGGGAGCGGTCGACCGTTCAGTTCGTTCGGGCCCGGCGTCGACGACTATCCGCCATCAGAGGTCATCCAGATCGGGTTGCGTTGGCCGCGCGAAGTGATCACCGCACGCATCGCCGAGCGAGTGCACCACATGTTCGACCACGGACTCGTCGCCGAGGTGAGCGCGCTCGTGGACACCGGATTCTCGCGGACAGCAGCGCAGGCGCTCGGCTACGAGGAAACCTCGGAGATGCTGGCGGGCCGCATGAGCCAGGATGAGGCAGCCGCCATGATCGTCACCCGCACCCGCAAGTTCGCCGTCCGCCAGGAGCGATGGTTCCGTCGCGATCCACGCGTACGCTGGATCGACATCGAACACGACGCCGTGGCCGAGGCAGCGCCCGTCGTGATCGAAGCCCTCACCACATGACCACACTCACCCTCACCAAACATCACGGCTTGGGCAACGACTTCCTGGTCGCGTTCCACCCCGAGGTGGAGGATCTCGCCGAATTGGCCCGTCAGCTGTGCGACCGGCGCCGTGGCATCGGTGCCGACGGGCTCCTCGTCGCAGCATCTGCCGACGGGTACGCCGCCCGGATGACCCTCTACAACGCCGACGGCTCACGTGCGGAGATGAGCGGCAACGGCATTCGCTGCTTCGCTCAGGCGCTGGCGAGCCGTCGTGGCGATCTGTCCGACCAGCGCATCCTCACCGATGCCGGTGACCGTCTCGTGGTGATCGAAGGCACCGACGATCCCGCAACGATCATGGCTCGCGTGGAGATGGGCGACGTCTCGCCGCTCGACGAACCGGTCGGTTGGTCGGCACTGGGGTGCCATCCCGATCGACCCGTTGCCCACCTCAGCCTCGGCAATCCGCACAGCGTGGTCGGCGTCGACGAGGTCGCTGCGGTCGATCTCGCCCAGCTCGGCGGCCAGGTGCCACAGGTGAACCTCGAGATCGTCGAACCCGGTCCCGAGTCGAATGCGATCACGATGCGTGTCCATGAACGTGGCGCGGGCATCACCGAAGCCTGCGGTACCGGCGCCTGTGCCGCGGCCTACGCCGCCCGATCGTGGGGTCTCGTGGCTCGGGGCGCGAACGAGGTCATCGTGCACATGGACGGTGGGACCGCCACGGTGACCTTCACCGAGGACGCACCCGAACGTGCCGTGCTCACCGGCCCGGCCACGTTCGTGGGCACGATCGAGATCGAGGTGGGAACCGCATGAGCAACACTCCCTACAGTGAGGCGCTCGGCGCCACCCTGATCGACCGCACGATCAGGGAGAAGATCATCCTGGTGGCGGTCGCCGATTCCCGCACGGCCGACGAAGAGATCGACGCCAGCCTCGACGAGTTGGCGCTACTCGTCGACACCGCCGGCGCTGACGTGGTCGAACGCATGGTGCAGCGCCGCGCGAGTCCGGATCACACCTGGTACATCGGCAAGGGCAAGGTCGAGGAGCTGAAACAGCTCTGTCTCGCACTCGACGCCGACACCGTGGTGTTCGACAACGAGCTGTCGCCCGGCCAGCAGTTCAACCTGGAGAAGGTGCTCGGACGCACGGCCCTCGATCGCACGGCGGTGATCCTCGACATCTTCGGCCAGAACGCCCACACCCTCGAAGGCAAGGCGCAGGTCGAGCTCGCCCTGCTGCGGTACCGCCTGCCCCGCCTGCGACGTGGTGCCGACGCCAAGTTGTCGCAGCAGCGCGGCGGTGTCGGCGCCCGCTTCGGTGGCGGCGAGACCAAGATCGAGGTCGATCGTCGCCGCATCATGCGACGCATCAACAAGCTCGAGCGCGATCTCGATTCGCTCGCCGACACCCGCGAGCTGCAACGCAAGGGTCGGGGTCGTAGTGGTCTCGCTTCGGTGGCGATCGTCGGGTACACCAATGCCGGCAAGTCTTCGCTGCTCAACCGGCTGACCGACTCGGGTGTGTTGGTCGAAGACCGTCTGTTCGCCACGCTCGATCCCACCACCCGGCGCCTTGCGCTTCCCGGTGGCGAGCCCGTGTTGCTGTCCGACACGGTCGGCTTCATCAAACGGCTCCCGCACGGTCTCGTCGAGTCGTTCAAGGGCACGCTCGAAGTGGCGGCGCTGTCGGACTACCTCGTCCACGTGGTCGATTCGAGCGCCCCCGACCCCGAGGGCCAGATCGATGCGGTGCGCAAGGTGCTCGGCGACATCGATGCCACGGCCGTGCCGGAGCTGTTCGTGTTCAACAAGGCCGATCTCGCTCCCGACGTCGCCCAACGACTCGTCGACGACCACCAGGGCTCGGTGGCCATCTCGGCGACCACGGGGGAAGGGATCGAGGTGTTCCTCCGTACGCTGGCCGATCGCCTCCGAGCCCTCACCGTCGTGCACGAACTCGTCGTGCCCTACGACCGAGGCGACATCCTGGCTGCCGTACACCGCGAGGGTGAAGTGGTGTCGGTTGCCGACGGCGCGGATGCGTGGACCATCCGGGCGCGCCTCTCGGATGCGTCAGCCGGCCGGCTGTCGGAGTTCGCCTGCGGAGCACCCACTTGAGCGGCTTCGTCCCGCCCCCGTACCCCTACGATCGGCTGAACCGGCTCCTCCCGATCAGCAACGCCCATCCGGGCGGCACGGTCGACCTGTCGATCGGCACCCCGTTCGATCCACCGCCGGCCCATGTGCTCGACGCACTGGCGTCCAGCGGCACCGAGCGGTCGTATCCGCCGAGCATCGGCACCGCGGCGTTCCGCGAAGCCGCCCAACGCTGGATCCAGCGACGCTTCCACGTCGACGTCCCCGCAGCCCAGATCGGGGCCACGATCGGATCGAAGGAGTTCGTGGCCACCTTGCCGCAGTGGATGCAGCTCCGCACGCCCGAGCGCGACACGGTGTTGTATCCCGCCATCGCATATCCCAGCTACGAGATGGGTGCGATCCTTGCGGGGTGTCGACCCGTACCGGTCGGGGCCCTCCCCGACGGACGGATGGATCTCGACTCGATCGACCCGGCAGACGCCGACCGGGCGCTGCTGCTGTGGGTGAACAGCCCGGGCAACCCGACAGGTGCCCTCGACGACCTCCAGGCGGCCGCCCTCTGGGGTCGGGCCCGTGGCGTTCCGGTGTTCTCCGACGAGTGCTATGTCGAGTTCACTTGGGCTGGTCGTGGCCGCACGATCCTCGAATCGGGTGTCGACGGCGTGATTGCTGTCCATTCGTTGTCGAAGCGATCGAACCTCGCCGGTGTTCGTGTCGGCTTCTACGCGGGCGATGCCGAACTCGTGCGGTACCTGCAAGAGATCCGCAAGCACGTCGGCATGATGGTGCCCGGTCCGGCCCAGGCAGCAGCGATCGCCGCGCTCGACGACGACGAGCACGTCGAGATCCAGCGCCAGCGTTACCACGCTCGGCTCGAACTGTTGGCGGGCGTGCTGTCGGACTGGTCGGGTGAGCCTGTGCCGCTCCCGCAGGGCGCGTTCTACCTGTGGATTCCGGTCGACGACGGATGGGACTACACCGAGCGCCTCGCCCGCGACGGCGGCGCGATCGTGAGCCCCGGCGAGTTCTACGGACCCGATGGTGCCCGCTTCGTGCGCGTTGCCGTGGTACAACCTGACGATCGCGTGCAGATGGTCGCCGATCGTCTGGCGTCGACGAGACGATGACGATGACGATGACCCAGTCGATGACCCAGTCGATGACCCAGTCGATGACCCAGTCGATGACCCAGTCGAGGTTCAGGGTGTTGAAGAATGAGATGACGATGGATCACGAGGCGACGACCGATGGCTGAGCGTTCTGGGAGACGCGGGTGGATGCTGGCCGTCGGCGTGGTGGCGCTGGTCGGCCTCCTCGCCGTTGCCCTTGCCTTGTGGAATGCGTCCGGTGAGCGGACCGCCGACAACGTGGCAGGTTTCGCACGTGCCCCGGTCGGGTGCGACACCACACTCGACTTCGAAGCCACCGGAACGTTCGTGGTGTACATCGAGACCACCGGCGAGTTGGAAGAACTCGCCGGAGCATGTGATGCCGAACTCCGATACGACCGCGACGCCGATGACGCCGCCGACCCCGAACTCACGCTGATCAACCCGAACGGCGACGACGTCGGCTTCGATGATGCCGGCGATGTCAGCTACGACGACGACGGGTTCGTGGGTTCGTCGACGCTCACGGTGCAGATCGACACGCCGGGAGACCACGTCCTCACAGTGGCGCCCACCAGCGGCGATGCCTTCGCCGTTGCGGTCGGCCGATCGCCTGAAGACGGCGTGGCACTACTTCGCTGGGGCGCGGTTGCTGCTGCCATCGGTGGGCTCGTACTCGGCGGCGTGTTCCTCGTGCTCGGCAGTCGACGTACGTCGGACTCGACGCCGGCGGAGTCTGCGTGGGCTCCCGATGGGGGCTCGTGGCCGTCGGCTCCTCCGGGGTTCCCGGTGCCGCCACCGACCACGGGTGCCACGGGGCCGGTCGGTCCACCCTGGACACCTGTGCCGCATGAGCCACCGACGTCTTCCCCTGGCTCGATCCCGCTGACTCCCGGCGTCTCCGACGGTGGTCAGCAGTCGCCGTGGGGCCCGCCGCCCGCACAACGGTAGTGCTGGTGGCGCCTCAGTAGCGGCGCATCACCGTGACGACCTTGCCGTAGATCTCGACATCGTCGGCGGTGAACTGCATCGGTTCCATCGTGGAGTTGGCCGGGGTGAGGGTGACCTCGGCCCCCGAACGGCTGTAGGTCTTGATCGTGGCCTCGCCGCCAGGGATACCGGCCACGACGATGTCGCCGTTGTTCGGGTTGCTGATCTGACTGGCGACCACGAAGTCGCCACTGAGGATGCCGAGCTCGATCATCGAGTCGCCGCGCACCCGCAGCATGAAGAGCTCGCCGTCGCCGGTGAAGTCGACGGGAACCGGGAGTAGTTCCTCGACGTTCTCCACGGCCAGCACGTCGGTGCCGGCGGCGACATCGCCGAGGAGCGGCACGTGGCGCACCGGTCGCCGTTCCATCATGGCGCCACTGTTGACGTCGTAGCGCACCTCGATGGCACGGGGCTTGGTGGGATCACGGCGCAGGTAGCCGAGACGCTGGAGCGTGTTGAGGTGGCTGTGCACCGTGGACGGCGAGGTGAGTCCGACGGCGTCGCCGATCTCTCGGACCGACGGCGGGTAGCCCCGCTCGCGGATCTGTTGTTCGATGAACTCGAGAATACTTCGCTGACGCGCGCTGATCGTGGGGGCCATGCGAACACCGTACTGATCTGAGGGTCGCGAGTCAAACATCTGTACTGAGAACAACTGTTCGAGTTCGTGTTGACAACGGAACAAGGCGCAGGCTACCGTACGAACAGTCGTTCGGGGAACAGGTGTTTTCCGGACGACGCCAGAACGAACACGACACGAACGACCAGCGAACCTCAGGAGTCCCGATGACCGCCGTCATCCACAGCGCACGCCGCGAAGACAGCCCCCAACAGCGTCAGTACCGTCAGTACCGGCGTGGCGCAGAACGTCAGTCGATTCGCCTGCACGTCGAACCCAACTATCCCGCCCGCCGATTCGCCGCCGTCGTCCTCGTCGCCGTGGTGTTCGTTGCTGCTCTGGCCGCGGTGTCGGCTGCAGTCGACACCGGTGGACGTCCTGCGGTGGCCTCGGACTTCGACGCCACAGGAGCCGCCACCGTGCGCACGCACGTCGCTCAGCCGGGCGACACCCTGTGGTCGATCGCCGACCGGTACCGAGGTGACGTCGGTCAGGGTCGATTCGTCGAGGCGCTGTTCGATGCCAACGGTGGCACCGTCATACAGATCGGGCAGGCAGTCCACCTGCCCTGAGTTCGCGTGCCACTGCTGAGCTGTCCTGCCGGGGCTCAGCAGTGGCCGTGCACCGTCTGCGGAGTGGTGAGCAGTATCGTGAGGGCGTGTTGTGCCCATCCTGTCGTGCCGTTGACACCAAGGTCGTCGACTCTCGGATCGCCGAGGAGGGCACGGCGAACCGTCGTCGTCGTCAGTGCCTGTCGTGCGCGCAACGGTTCACCACGTTCGAACGGGTCGATCACGCACCGTTGTCGGTGGTGAAGTCACACGGTGGGTCCGAGCCGTTCTCTCGCAAGAAGCTGATCGGCGGATTGAGCGCTGCAACGAAGGGGCGCAACGTCTCCGATGATCGCCTCGAAGCGATCGCCACGGTCGTCGAGGACTCGATGCGTCTGCTCGGTTCCACGGTGACGAGCGCCAACGTGGGCGTCGCCGTACTCGATCAACTCCGCATCCTCGACGAGGTGGCATATCTGCGCTTCGCCAGCGTCTACAAGGACTTCGACGCTGCTGCCGACTTCCATCGCGAGTTGGCGTTGCTCGAGAAGTCAGTCTCGTCGCCGTAGCCAGCGGGTGTACACGAACGACTCGTCGTCGATCGCCAGCTGGGCGACCTCGTAGCGGTGCGTGTGCACTGGCGCTCCTGAAGACACACGGGGCCCAGGGCCACCGAAGGTTGCGGGTGATGTGGTGAGGTTGATCTCGTCGATCAGGTCGGCGTCGAACATCGCGCCGTTCAGCGCTGCCCCGCCCTCGACTTGGACGTAGCGCGCGCTTTGGGTGAGGTCGGGGAGCCGAGCGATCGCCGCTGCGAGATCGATCTCTTCATGTCCCACCCGGATGACGTCGATGCCAGTGGGGACATCGGGTGCGCCCGACTCACTCGTGATCACGAAGCCGGCGCCGCCGGTGAAGATGTCGCTGTCGTAGTCGAGCCGTCCGCTGCGGGTGACCACACCGATGCGTTGATCCTGCTTGTGCCGTGCCCCGTAACCCTCGTCGCGAAAGGTTCCGGCCCCGACCACGATCACGTCGGCAAGGCGACGAAGGCGAGCGAGCACGGCGGTGTCGGTCGGGCTCGACAGCTTCGCCGAGGTGCCGTCGACCGCGATCGACCCGTCGATCGATGCCACCATGCACAGTCCCAGCCACGGCCCGTCGGGCCGGGACCCGAGCGGTGAGCCGTACGCGTTGTCCACGGTGACGTCGTCGGCGGGCTCGGGGAGCAATCGGCGCATCGGGACATCATGGCCGCCGACACGCTGTGGTCCTATGTCGTCTGATCACACCGGTCCGGCTGGGTGGCGGATCGCCCGCATCTGTGACGATGCAACCATGACATCCTCGGCGCTTGTTCGTACCGCATTTCGCACCTGTCCGCTGTGCGAGGCGAGCTGCGGGCTCGAGATCTCGCTGCGATCCGACGGCAACGGCGGCGAAGAGGTCCAACGGATCCGTGGCGACCGACTCGACGTGTTCTCCAAGGGCTACATCTGCCCCAAGGGTTCCACGCTCAAGCAGTTACACGAGGATCCCGACCGCCTGCGCATGCCGATGGTGAAGCGCAACGGCGAACATGTCGCCGTTGGCTGGGACGAGGCGTGGGAGGTGGTCGCTGCCGGGCTCGGCCGAGTGATCGAGCGCAGCGGCCGCGAATCGCTCGCTGCCTACATCGGCAATCCGACTGCGCACAGCTTGTCGGCGATGATGTTCTCGCGGGTGCTGCTCACCGGGCTCGGTACACGCCACCGCTTCAGCGCCTCCACGGTCGATCAGATGCCGCGTCACGTGGCCTCCGGCCATGTGTTCGGTTCGCCGGTGGCGATCTCGGTTCCCGACCTCGATCGCACCGATCACCTCCTGATCCTCGGCGCGAACCCGTACGCGTCCAACGGCAGCGTGTGCACGGCGCCCGACTTCCCGGGGCGGATCGAGGCCATCCAGGAGCGTGGCGGCAAGGTCGTGGTCGTCGACCCCCGCCTCACACGTACGGCCGAACAGGCCGACCAATGGGTGTCGATCCGACCGGGCACCGACGCGTTGCTGCTCGCGGCCATGGCCAACACGATGCTCGTCGAAGGGTTGGCAGACCCGGGTGACCACATCGGCGCGCATCTCGCTGGCCTCGACGAGATCACCGCCGCCCTCGAGCCGTTCACGCCCGAGTTCGCAGCTCCCGTCACCGGCGTCGACGCCGAAACGATCCGAACGATGGCCCGCGAGTTGGCTGTGGCACCATCGGCTGCGGTGTACGGGCGCATCGGAACGACCACGACCGAGTTCGGTTCGACGACGTCGTGGCTGATCGACGTGGTCAACATCCTGAGCGGCAACCTCGATCGGCCGGGTGGAGCGATGTTCCCGACACCCGTTGCAGGCGGGGGCACCACGCGCGGCAAGCCCGGTTCGGGGCGCGGCTTCAGCGTCGGTCGGGGCCATTCGCGAGTCAGTGGTCATCCCGAGGTGATGGGGGAGTATCCCGTCGGCGTGCTCTCGGAAGAGATCGAGACACCGGGCGACGGTCAGATCCGTGCGCTCGTCACGTTGGCCGGCAACCCGGTGCTGTCCACGCCGAACAGCGAACGTCTGGCGGCCGCGCTCGACCAGCTCGATTTCATGGTGAGCATCGACTTGTACCTCAACGAGACGACGCGGCACGCCGACGTGATCCTGCCACCGCCGTCGCAGCTTCAGCGCGGCCACTACGACCTGCTGCTCCTGCAATTCGCCGTGCGTAATGTCGCCAACTACTCGCCGCCGGTGTTGCCGCTCGACGAGGGCCAGCCCGACGAGTGGGAGATCATCGCCAAGCTCACCGCCATCGCGCAGGGGCTCGGCGTCGACGTCGACCCGTCGGTTGCCGACGACATGGCCATTGCCGGGTTGGTGCGCAGCGGTGTGAAGGACGAGTACTCGCCGGTGGGTGGGCGTGACGTCGACGAACTCCTCGCCGAATTGAACGAGTCGGGTCGCCGCGGCCCGGAGCGGATGCTCGACTTCATGTTGCGCACGGGACCGTTCGGCGACGGCTTCGGTGCAGACCCCGACGGCACGTCGCTCGACGATCTGATCCAGCACCCCCACGGGCGTGATTTCGGGCCGCTGGTGGCGCGGATCCCGGAGGTGTTGCGCACGCCGAGCGGCCGGATCGAGTTGGCCCCCGAACCGTTGCTGGCCGACCTCGACCGGCTGCGTTCGAGCGCCGACGAGATGGCCGAGCGCGGACTCGTGCTCGTCGGCCGCCGTCACCTGCGCAGCAACAACTCGTGGATGCACAACGTGAAGGTGCTGGTGAAGGGCAAGCCCCGTTGCACGCTGCAGGTGCATCCCGACGATGCCGCGCTGCTCGGGTTGGTCGATGGTGGCGCCGCCCGTGTGACATCGCGGGTGGGTTCGGTGCAGGCACCCGTCGAAGTGACCGAGGGGATCCGACCCGGCGTGGTCAGCCTGCCCCACGGCTGGGGCCATGACCTGCCCGGCGCGCAGCTGCGCGTCGCGGCCGAACACGCTGGCGTGAACTCCAACGTGCTGTCCGACGATGCCGCGCTCGACCCGCTGTCGGGCACCTCGGTGCTCAACGGCATCCCGGTCACGGTCGGTCCCGCCAGCTGATTCGTTCGGCGCATGCCCGATGTGGGGATGTGGACAACTCGGAGTTGTTCACCTCCTGTCCACATGCTGGCATCGGAAATTCACACGGTTGTCCCTCTTTCTCCCCACAGGGTGTTGTTCGTAGAGTGCGATCCAGTGCCGACTGCGGTGCGATACACGGAAAAGAAGGCGGAGGCTGATCTCTCGTTGAGAGGTCGTGGACGGTGTCCGTTTGGGGAGGTCCCTGGACCTGTGTGTCGCATCCGGTCGGCGATTCGCGTCGGGACGTCCTGACTGGTAGCTGGCAGCGGTTGGCTGATGGCGACACGGCTGTAGTTTGAATGTCTCTCGACCATCGGAGGATCGCCCATGTCGCTCGCACAGGATCGCATCGCTGATGGCACCATCGGGCTCGGGCGCCTGTTCACCTCTGCCGGCGTCGATCCGTACGACGAGATCGTCTGGGAACGGCGCGACGCCCGCATCACCAACTGGATCGACGGTTCGGTCGCGTTCGAACAGCTCGGCGTCGAGTTCCCGACCACGTGGTCGCTGAACGCCACCAACATCGTCACCCAGAAGTACTTCCGCGGAACGTTGGACACGCCCGGGCGTGAGTCGTCGCTGAAGCAGGTCGTCGACCGCATCGTCGACACCATCACCGACTGGGGCATCGCCGACGGCTATTTCGCCGGCGACGAAGCCGAGGCGTTCCGAGCCGAACTCAAGTACATCCTCGTCACACAGCGCGCAGCGTTCAACAGCCCGGTCTGGTTCAACATCGGTGTGGCGGGCGTGCCCCAGCAGGCGAGTGCGTGTTTCATCCTGGCCGTCGAGGACGAGATGCCGTCGATCCTCAACTGGTACCGCGAGGAGGGGCTCATCTTCAAGGGAGGCTCCGGCGCCGGCGTCAACCTGTCGAGAATCCGGTCGTCGTTCGAGCTCCTCGAAGGCGGCGGCACGGCATCGGGCCCGGTGAGCTTCATGCGTGGTGCTGATGCGTCGGCCGGCACGATCAAGTCGGGCGGCAAGACTCGGCGTGCGGCCAAGATGGTCATCCTGAACGCCGACCATCCCGACGTCGAGCAGTTCGTGTGGGCCAAGGCGATCGAGGAGCGCAAGGCGCGGGTGCTCGCCGATGCCGGCTTCGACATGGGCCTCGACGGCGCCGACTCGTTCTCGGTGCAGTACCAGAACGCCAACAACTCGGTGCGGGTCACCGACGAGTTCATGCGGGCAGTCGTCGACGACGCCGACTGGGACCTCACCGCCGTCACCACCGGCGAAGTGCTGCGCACCGTGAAGGCCCGGCAGTTGTGGCGCGAGATCGCCGAGGCGGCCTGGGAATGCGCCGACCCCGGCTTGCAGTTCGACACCACGATCAACCGCTGGCACACCGCCCCCGACCATGGCCGCATCACCGCGAGTAATCCTTGCAGTGAATATTTTCATGTCGAAAATTCAGCGTGCAATCTCGCCTCGATCAATCTCCTCAAGTACCTGCAGGACGATGGCGGGTTCGACGTGGGGGCATTCACACACACCGTCGACACCGTGTTCACCGCTCAGGAGATCCTGGTCGGGCGTGCCGACTACCCGACCGAGAAGATCGGCGACACCACGCGAGCCCTGCGCCAGTTGGGTCTCGGCTACGCAAACCTCGGTGCGCTGCTCATGGCGCTCGGTCTGCCCTACGACTCCGACGAGGGTCGGGCGTGGGCGGCAGCGATCACGTCGTTGATGACGGGGTCGGCCTACGCCGCCAGTGCCCGCACCGCAGCTCGGGTGGGCCCATTCGATGGCTACGAACGCGAGTCCGAATCGATGCTCGGCGTGCTCGAAATGCACCGTGCGGCCAATGACGCGCTCGGGCAGACCGACGCATTGCCCGACGACCTCGTCGACGCTGCCGCCGACGCCTGGGACCGGGCGCTGCGCCATGCCCGGCAACATGGCGTACGCAACAGTCAGGCGAGTGTCTTGGCGCCGACCGGCACGATCGGTCTGGCCATGGATTGTGACACCACCGGCATCGAGCCCGATCTGGCGTTGGTGAAGACCAAGAAGTTGGTCGGCGGCGGCACCATGTCGATCGTCAACCAGACGATCCCGCGGGCACTCCGTCGACTCGGCTACGGCCCCGAGCAGGTCGATGACATCTTGGCGTACATCGACGACAACATGTCGGTCCTCGGTGCGCCGCACCTGGCCGATGAACACCTCCCGGTGTTCGCCTGCTCGATGGGCGACAACACGATCCCCTACGAGGGCCACATCCGCATGATGGGCGCCGTCCAACCGTTCCTCTCGGGTGGAATCTCCAAGACGGCGAACATGCCCGAGGACGCCACCGTCGAGGACGTCGAAGGTCTCCACATGTTGGCGTGGGAGCTCGGGCTGAAGTCGGTGGCGATCTACCGCGACAACTGCAAGCTCGGCCAGCCGTTGTCGTCCGGCAAGGCACCGGCTGCCGTCGAGGCAGGCGTCCAGCAGGTGATCGAACGGATCGTGCATCGACCGGTTCGCCAGAAGATGCCCCGCACCCGGCGAGGCCGCACCTTCGAGTTCCGGGTGGCCGACTGCAAAGGCTTCGCCACCATCGGCGAGTACGACGACGGCCAGCCCGGCGAGATCTTCCTCACGGTGTCGAAGCAGGGCTCCACGATGGCTGGCGTCATGGACGCGTTCGCGAAATCGGTGAGCTACGGGCTCCAGTACGGCGTGCCGTTGCGGGCGTTCGTCGAGGCGTTCACCAACATGCGCTTCGAGCCGGCCGGGTTGACCGACGACCCCGACATTCGTTTCGCCACCTCGATCATGGACTACCTGTTCCGGCGCCTGGCGATCGAATACATGACCTACGACGAGCGTGCCGAGCTCGGCATCTTCTCCGTCGACGAACGGCTGCAACCGACACTTCCCGGCGTCGAGGAGGCAGTCACCCAGACCAGCCAGGGTTCCGACTTGCCTCCCGACCCCAAGTCACCGTTCGCCGCTGTCCAATCTGCGAGCAGCGACCCATTGCCGGCGGCGGCGATGCTCCGCCCGAGCGACGCACCGATGTGCATGCAGTGCGGTGTCGCCATGATGCGTTCGGGCAGCTGCTATGTCTGCACGTCGTGTGGCTCCACCAGCGGCTGCAGCTGATGTCGTGAATGTCGCAGGTTTCCGCTCTTTCGGTGACAGGTTTCGGTCCGGCGCGATTCCGGGACCGGTTTTCATGTGGGCTGGTCACTGGGCATGTACCGCCGGTCGCCACGAACTGGCCTGTGGTACAGCGGTAACCACAGACTGCATCTCGCCGGCAACTGAGCGAGACGAATCCTGCGCGTCCGAGCCGAAAGGCGTTGCTCAAGCGTTACTTCGCGGATCTGAACTTCGAGTCCGACACGCCGAGCGGCAAACTGCTGTGTCGGGTCAGAGGCCAGCGTCGAGCATCTCACGCAGGACTGCTGCGCCGTGGCGAGACGTCGCTCCCGTTTCGAGCGCAGAGGGCTACGGAAGGCAAACAGAATCGCCGGGCCGGCAACATCGCGTCCGGGCAACTCAGTCCGGCCAGCCCCACCAACGCTCACGGGCACTGCGGCGCCGCCGTGGCGAGAACGAAGACGAGTTCGTTGTGGCTGGACGGAGCGCGTCGGGGTTCGCGAGGGAACGCAGCAGGGGAGTGGGGTCCGCTTCGGTGGTGTCGGGAAAGGGACGGCTGGCCGGAGGTGGCTCACGATTGGGCCGTGGGAGAACAACCCCGCTTGACCTCTGATCACGGATCGAATGGGCAGCCCCGGGGCTGTGACCAGGGCATACGACCGAACCAATGGGAAAATTTCGGGAAGGCCATGGGAACAGCTCCGCCGATGGCATGCATCGCACCTGGTCACAGAAACCTGCGACATCCACGATCCTGGTGCGACCAACATCGATCACGTCGACGTGTTGCGAGCTGGTGCGACCCAGACGGTGTCGCCGTTTCGGATGACGGCCCCCTCGACGATCGGTATGGTTTGCGTTCCATCGAGTTGGGGTTCGTGCCCCGACTCGATGCCGTCTGCGCTGTGGGGTGGCGGCGGTGATGGTGCTTTCGCGTCGGCGCTGGCGGTGCCCGGAGGCGCCGTGCTCGGTGCGGACCTGGTCCGAGTAGATCGATGCGATAGCGCCGATGGCGGTGTCGACCGAACGAGCCCGACAGCGCTTTGCAGACATGGTCGACATCGAAGGGTCCTCGGTCGTAGCGGCCGCGGTTTCGTTCGGGGTTGGTTGGCACGCCGGGCATGTTGCGGTGATCGATTACACCGACCCGCACATCAACGTCACTGAACGCTGCTCGAGGCCGACACGTCGACACCACCTCGACGCAAGCCCAACGACGCTGTTGGCACTGTCCGACCGTCGACCAACGGTGACGGCGGAGATCGCGCATGTGCTCGCCCGGCGGCTGCGCTGCCTAGGACCGTGGGTCCGAATCGGTTGAGCTGGTGACGGCAGGCGCTGGGGTGGGTGTCATGTCGAGTGTTGTTGTTGTCGGGTCGGGTCGTTCGCGGCGGGAAGCGGTGTGTCGGGTGTGATGAG